>Ga0308163_10000455_pt1 | contig 74056 bp, 60 predicted proteins | sample PhyTR1_FD_201037 | JGI IMG/M metagenome (GOLD analysis project Ga0308163, IMG submission 201037) | Phyllosphere microbial communities from UC Gill Tract Community Farm, Albany, California, United States - DLSLT.R1 | ecosystem: Host-associated > Plants > Phyllosphere > Unclassified | place: USA...
GCGACCGGGCGGGCCTGTTCGGCCGCGGCACGGTCGGCGAGGGCAACGACGTCGAGAGCCTCGAGCTGCCCGGCGTGCAGCGCGAGCTGGTCGAGGCCGTGCGCGCCACCGGGACCCCCGTGGTCGTCGTGCTGCTCACCGGCCGGCCGTACGCGGTGGCGTGGGCCCTCGAGGGCGACGCGGCTCCGGCCGCCGTGCTCCAGGCGTTCTTCCCGGGCGAGGAGGGCGGATCCGCGATCGCGGGCGTCCTCTCCGGCCGGGTGTCGCCGTCGGGCCGCCTGCCCGTATCGCTCCCGCGCTCCGCGGGCGCGCAGCCGTTCTCGTACCTGCACCCGATCCTCGGGGGCCCGAGCGAGGTGACGAGCGCGGATCCCACGCCCGTCCTCCCGTTCGGGCACGGCCTCTCGTACACGACCTTCGCGCGCTCGGACCTCCGGGTGGAGACGGCCGAGGTCGCCGCGGGGGAGTCGTTCACCGCCACCGTCGAGGTGCGCAACACGGGCGACCGCGACGGCACCGACGTCGTGCAGCTCTACGCGCGCGACGTGCAGGGCAGCGTGACCAGGCCCGTCGCGCAGCTGCTCGGCTACCTGCGGCTGGATCTGGCGGCCGGCGAGTCGGCGCGCGTCACGTTCACGGTGCCCACCGCCCGCCTCGCCCTCACCGATCTGCGGTACCGCCGCGTGGTCGAGCCGGGCGCGGTCGAGCTGTGGGTCGGGCCGTCGAGCGCCGTGAAGGAGACGGAGGCGGCGATCGCGGTCACCGGATCCACGTACCACGTCACGATCGCGGACGAGCGGTACGTGGGGACCTCGGTCGCGCGCGCCGGGGTCGCCACGGACGCCTCGGCCGTGCCGGAGCGGGTGCTCGAGCCGAGCTGATCCCGATCCCGTCCGACCCGAGCCCGGACGCCGCGCCCTCGACGCGCGGCGGCCGGGCTCCGTCGTGCGGGATCGGCTGCTGAGGCACGGCGCGCACTGGCAGGGTGGGGGGATGCCCGGCCCCCGCCTCCGCCCCTGGACCGCGTCCGACGCCGGCGCCCTCCGCGACGCGTTCCTCACGACGCCGGATCTCGTGACCCAGCTCGGCGGCGCCGACCTGTCGACGGTCGCGGCGGCCGAGGCCCACATCGCGGGCGCGCTCGCCGCCGACGACGCGCACCGCGCCTGGGCGATCGTCGACGACGGCATCGCGGTCGGCAGCGTCGGCGTCTCGGCGATCGACCGCCGGCACGACACCGCGTGGCTGCACTACTGGCTGGCGAGATCCGCACGGGGCCGCGGCCTCGCGACCCGGGCCCTCGCGGGCGCGGCGGCGTGGGCGTTCGCCGACGGCCTGTTCCGCCTCGAGCTCGGGCACCGCGTGAACAACCCGGCGTCGTGCCGCGTCGCGACGCGCGCCGGGTTCGCCGCCGAGGGGATCGAGCGGGCCAAGCTCCGCTACGGCGACGAGCGCTTCGACGTGGAGACGCACGCGCGGCTCGCGACGGATCCGGGGCCCGCGGTCGCGCCGCTCCCGGGTAGCGTCGGAGCGTGACCTGGCCCGCGCTGCACATCACCCGCTCCGTCGACGCCGACGTGGCGTCCGTGGTGGCCGTCGCGGGGGATCCGGCGCGGCTGCCCGAGTGGGCGGCGGGCGTCAGCTCGGGGATCCGGCTCGAGGGCGGGCGCTGGCTGTCGGACTCGCCGATGGGCGCGATCGAGATCGCGTTCACGGGTCCGCGTGAGCTCGGGATCCTCGACCACGACGTGACGCTCCCCGACGGCACCGTGGTCCGCAACCCGCTGCGCGTCCTCCCGAACGACGGCGGCAGCGAGGTGGTCTTCACCCTCTTCCGCCGCCCGGGAACGACCGACGTCGCCTTCGCGGAGGACGCAGCGCTCGTCGCGGCGGACCTCGACCGGCTCGCGGCGCTGGCCGCCCGCGGCTGATCCATGCACGCTCGTCCGCGCGCCCTGAGGGTCGGCGGCGTCAGCCCCCGAACGCGCGTGCGATGCGCAGGAGGGCGATGTCGCGGAGGGCCGCCCGCACCTCGACCTGCTCCTCGGCGACGCTGTTCTGCGATCGCCGCTGCAACTCGAGGAGGATCTCGGGGGCGGAGCGTCCTGCGGCGCGGATGAGGAACACCCACCCGAACCGATCCTCGTAGGCGACGTTGCCCGCCCGGATCGCGGCCGTGGCGTCGGGGTCCGAGCGCGCGGACGCGGCCTGCTCGAACGCCGACGACGACGCACCGCGGCTCGTCTCCGCGGCCCGCTGCCCGATGCGGGGGTGCTCCGACAGGGCCTCCATCACCTCGGGCCACGTCCATGCCTCCGCTGCGGCGCGCGCCGCCTCGCTCAGCTCCGCCACGGAGTCGTACGGGCGTCCCGCGGCGAGGGCGGACGCCCAGGAGGGGATCGCCGCCCACTCCAGGGCGAGCTCCTGCGCGGCGCGAGGGGGCATGGCGAGGAACCCGTGCCATCGTGCGCTGTCGACGACCACGGCGTTCACAGGAACCCGGGGACGGACACCCACGCACCGGGCTCTGCCGGCTCGCCGTCCCGCACGACCGAGCCGTTGATCAGGCCGTAGGGACGGTCCGCGGCGAAGAAGACCTCGTTGTCGTTCGTGAGGCCGAAGGGCGCGAGATCGACCGGGAAGTGGTGGTTGTTCGGCATCGCGAGCCGCACCTCCGCGAGCTCCGGGCAGGCTTCGAGGACGGCTTGACCCATCGCGAAGAGCGTCTGCTGCAAGGCGAGGGAGTGCACGGTGGCGAAGGCCTCGAGCAGGGCCGCGACGGCTCGGTCGTGCACGTCGTCGAAGTCCGTCGTGTCCGCCATGGCTGGCGCGTAGCGCCATCGCGCGGTGACATCCGTCGCGAGGACGCGGTCCGCGGTCTCCCCGAGCGTCGTGTGCTCCGTGCGCGGGAACCCGTGGAACTCGCTGCCGGCGGACTTGAGGACCGTCAGATCCGTCACGCCGCCGAGCACGTGCACGGTCGCGGCGTCCCTCTGCACGACGCTCGTGCGGGTCCCTCCGCCGGTCCGGACGAACGAGTGATCGTGGGGTGCGCCGTCCGCGGTGATCCGTGACCAGCCGTACTGCTCCGCGGAGAGCGTGCAGCCGTCGAACTGCGGGAAGGTGTCCATGAAGTGGGAGGCGAGGGTGAGGAGGAACCGTTCGGGGCTGCGCACGCCGAACCTCTTCGCGAACGCGTAGATGGTGTTCTTCTGGGAGTCGGTCGCGTGGACGAGCGAGTTGTCGCCGCTGTAATAGGACTCGTCCAGTGCCGCGCCGCGCATCTGCGTCGTCACGTTGAGGTCCTCGATGGCGTGCTGGGACGTGTCGCGGGTGACGCGCACGAGTCGGACCTCGGCCTTGCCGTACTGATGGGTTCCGAGGACGAAGCCGGGAGGATGGGGCATCGGTCAGCTCCCTCGGTAGGTGGAGTAGGCGAACGGGCTCAGCAGCAGGGGCACGTGATAGTGCGATGCCGCCTCGTCCGGGATCGTGAACGCCACGATGATGTGCGGGAAGAAGTGCACCGTGGCCGTCGCCGCGAAGTACGCGCCGGTGTCGAACGTCAGCGTGTACGTGCCGGCGGAGAGCGCCTCGGTGAACGCGGCGACGCGGCCGTCGTCGTCGGTCGACGCCGAGCCGATGCGGTCGCCGGTGTCCGCACGAGCGAGATCCACACGGAGGCCCCGGGCGGGCTGGCCTCGGCTGGTGTCGAGGACGTGCGTCGACAGCGTCGTGGGCAGGGCCGCGGTCACGGGGTCATCCCGAGGTGACGCTCGGGGGAGGGGGCGAGCGCACGGCTCCTGGTGGTGGTCATGTCGGTCCTGACGATCGCGCGGGAAGGGGCTGCGGATGCAGCGGGCGACCGGTCGAGCGCCGGTCGGAGGCAGCGTCCCGCTCAGGGACGGACCGGGGGTTGCCTTCCGTGCGCGATCGCCCCGCGGTTCCAGGCGGTGCGAGCGACGGACGCGGACGTACCCGACATCGCTGGCTCCCTCCGGTGTGCGGCGATCGTTCCTGACATCGACCGTACGAGGAGGATGTTTCCTCCTTGTTGCCGGCGTGTTGAGGGTGTTCGCGGCGCACCGGCCTCGGAACGGGAGCACCGGCGCCGGCGCCGCCTACGGTCGGGCGAGCTCGTCCAGCGCGTCGTAGGCGGTCGCGATGGCCGCGATCCGGTCCCGACCCGTCCGACCCGCGGCGTCGTAGACGTCGTTCGCGATCGCGGCGATCACGGCGAACATCGCCGCGAGCGAGTCGAACGCCGACGGCGAGTCCACGGGGCAGAGGATCGTCGTGGCGGCGGGCGCGGCGAGCACGGCCGCCGTCGGGTCGCCGAGCACGACGACGTCGGCTCCCGACGCGACGCAGCGCTCGACCAGCCGGTCGATCCCCGCAGCGTGTCGGCGCACGGAGACGATGACGACCACGTCACGCCGGTCGAGGTCGGCGACCTCCTCTCCCAGGCGCTGCCCGGGCGCGGGGACGATGCGCACATCCGGTCGCACCTGGAGGAGCTGAGCCCGGAGCTGGAGCGCGACCGGGTGCGCTCCGCGTTCGCCGAACAGCATCACCCGGCGGGCGCGCACGATCCGGCGGGCGAGGCGCGAGCGATCCGCGCGCGCGAGGGACGCGAACGCCGCGTGGAGGTTCCGGGATTCGACCGCGCGCTGGTCGACGTGAGCGGCGTCCTCCGCCACCCACGGCATCCCGCTGCCCCGGGCGGCCATGAGCTCCCGCCGCACGTCGGCGGCGTCCTGGAAGCCGAGGGAGCGCACCAGCCGCGAGACGGTGGCCTTCGACGTCCCGGACTCGGCGGCGAGGTGCGCGGAGGTCCCGACGAGCAGGAGTTCCGGGTCGTGGCGGACCATCGCGGCGACGCGGCGCTCGGCGGGCGAGAGCCGATCCCAGACGGCGTCGATGCGCTCGCGCACGTCGGGCTGCGCCGCCGTCATGACGCGCTCCGTGTCAGATGGGCGATCGCTTCCACGAGCGCGTCCAGCCCGAGCGCGATGTCGCCCTCGGAGACGAACTCGTCCGGGTGGTGACTGATGCCGTCCGGGTTGCGGAGGAACAGCATCGCGACGTCGGTGATGCGCCCGAGTGACATGGCGTCGTGGCCCGCGCGCGAGAACAGCTCCATCGGATGCGCCTGTCCGGTGGCGACGATGCCGGCGCGGACGGCGGCCATCAGGCGCGGCGAGCAGGGCACGGCGGGAGCGCGATGCACCTCCGTCGGGGTCACGCTCACCCCACGGCGCTCCCCGATGCAGGCGAACGCCGTGACGATCTCGTCCCACACGCGGTCGCGTCCGTCGTCGGACTCCGCACGCAGGTCGACGGAGAACCACGCGTGGCCCGGCACGACGTTCACCGCGCCCGGTGCGACGGTCATCGTGCCGACGGTGCCGACCGCGCCGAGGTGGTGCGAGCCGCGGCAGATCCGCTCGACGGCCAGTGCCGCCTCGGCGGCGGCGAGCAGGGCGTCGTGCCGCCGCTCGTACGGGGTGCCCCCGGCGTGCCGGGCCTCGCCGACCGCCTCGACCGTGAACCGTCGGGCGCCGGCGATGCTCGTGACGACGCCGAGCGCCTCGCCCGCCTCGTCCAGGAAGGGCCCCTGCTCGATGTGCGCCTCGAGGTACCCGACGAGTCGGGCCGGGTCCATCGCGGCGTCGCCGACGCGGGCGGGGTCGAGCCCGAAGTCCGTGAACGCCTGCCGCAGCGAGATCCCGTCGGCGTCGGCGAGGTCCCACCAGGCGTCGTCCCACACCCCGGCGACCGCCGAGGATCCGAGGAGCGCCTTGCCGAACCGGGTGCCCTCCTCGTCGGAGAACGCGACGACCTGGATGCCGAACGGCAGCGGCCCCTGGCCCGTCAGCCGGGCGACCGCCGCGACCCCCAGGAGCACGCCGACGATGCCGTCGTAGGGCCCGGCGTCCACGACGGTGTCGAGGTGCGACCCGATGAGCAGGACGGGGGCGTCGTCCGTCGCGCCGGGGACGCTGCCGTGCAGGTTGCCGGCGGCGTCCAGCCACGTGGTCATCCCGGCGTGCTGCATCCACCGCGCGACCATCGTGTTCACGCGCTCGTGCTCGGGCGACAGGTACACGCGGGTGATGCTCCCGGGCGTCGAGGTCACGGCGGCGAGCTCGCCGCACCACCCGACGATCGTCGCGGCGTCCGGCACGGCGACGGGCGTCACGCCACCACCGCCGAGGACGCCGGGGCTGCCGCGGCCGCGGCCGCGTACGCGTCGAGCGCCGCGTCGACGCCGCCGCCCTGCGGCACGGGGAACCCGCCCCGACGCAGCACCTGCTCGAGCGCGGACAAGGTCGTGACGACGGCGTCCTTGCGGGCGTTGTAGCCCATCGTCCCGATGCGCCAGACCCGCCCGCGCAGGGGCCCGAACGAGGTCCCGATCTCGATGCCGTGGTCCGCGAGCATGGCCCCGCGCACGGCGTCCCCGTCGACGACGTCCGGGATCCGCACCGCGACGACGTTGTGCATCTTGTGGGCCACGTCCCCGAAGACCTGCAGCCCGAGCTCCTGCACGCCGGTCAGCATCGCGCGGCCGGCGAGCTCGTGCCGGGCGACGACGGCGTCGCGGCCCTCCTCGAGCAGGATCCGGGCGCACTCGTGGGCGGCGTAGAGCATCGACGCGGCCTCGGTGTGGTGGTTCAGCCGGCGGGGTCCCCAGTAGTCGAGGATCATCGCCAGGTCCAGGTAGTTCGAACGGATCGGCTCGTCGAGGACCTCGTCGCCCGGCTCGCGGATGCCCGCCTCGACGCTGCGCCGCCCGTCGAGCACGGCCGTGGCGCGCGGCGACAGCGTCACGGGAGCGCTGCCCGACGGCCCGCCGAGGCACTTCTGCAGCCCGACGCTGACGGCGTCGATGCCCCACGCGTCCACCTCGAGCGGATTGCCGCCGATGGACGCGGTGGCGTCGGTGTAGAGCAGCACGCCGTGTCGCTCGCAGATCGCGCCGAGCTCGTCGAGCGGCTGGTTCATCGTCGTGGAGGTGTCGCCCTGGACGACCGCCAGCACCTTCGGCCTCGTCGCCAGGATCGCGTCCTCGATCGCGGAGGTCGGGAACACCTGCCCCCAGGCCGTCTCGATCGTGTGGACCTCGGCCCCGGCCCGCCCGGCGATCTCGGCGAGCAGGTGCCCGAACCGCCCGAACACGGGCACGAGGACGCGGTCCCCCGGCGCCAGCAACGACACGAGGACCGCTTCGATCCCGGCCCGGGAGGTGCCGTCGACGAGCGCCGTGGCCACGTTGGCGGTGCCGAACACCTGCCGGTACAGCGTCTGGGTGTCGTTCATCGTCGACGTCATCCACGGGTCGTACTGGCCGACGAGCGGCGTCGAGAGCGCGCGCAGCACGCGCGGGTCGGCGTCGATGGGCCCCGGGCCCATGAGGAGTCGGGCGGGCGGGTTCACTGGCAGCATCGGGATCTCCGTTCCGGTCATGAGGATATGGGAACGCCGGTTACGACAGCGTCCCGGCGAGCGCGACGATCGCGCGGTCGGACCCGGCCGGTCCGAGCAGGCAGACGCCGACGGGTGCGTCCTCGACCCGCAGGAACGGCGCGCTGACCGCCGGCAGCCCGCCGATGCCGGCGACGGCCGTCATCCGCAGCGTCGCCAGCCGGGTGCGCTGGACCGCGTCCCCGGTGGCCGTCCGGAGGGGCGCGGGCCCCGGCACGGTCGGGAGGGCCAGCACGCCGGGGCCGATCGCCTCGCGGACGCGGGTGCGCAGACGGTCGAGCCGCTCGCGCGCGAGCGCCTCGTCCTCCGCCGTGATCGTGGCCGCCGCCGCGAACCGCGCGGCCACGTCGTCCCCCACGGCGCCGGGGTGCGCGTCGACCCAGGCTCCGTGGTTGCGCCAGGCCTCGGCGGCCTGGACGATCCGGAGGGTCTCGGCGAGGTCGTCCGGCGGCGGCAGGTCGATCCGGCGGACGGGCCGTCGGGTCGCCGCCAGCCATCCCCGGAACGCCTCGGCGGTCGCGGGTTCGACGGCGTCGAGCAGGGCGTCGCAGACGAGGAGCGTGCCGTCGTCCACGTCCACGTCCGCGCCCGCGCCCGCGCGGATGGAGGCACCGGCCGCCGCTGCGAGCACGGGCGCCGACCGGGCGATCCACCCGACGGTGTCGAACGACGGCGCCAGGGGCACGAGCCCGTCGCGCGGGACGCTGCCGTGGGTCGTGCGGAGGCCCCACAGGCCCTGGTAGCTCGACGGCACGCGGAGGCTCCCCGCGGTGTCGGTGCCGAGACCGAGGTCCGCCTGCCCGAGCGCGACCGCCGACGCCGAGCCCGAGGACGACCCGCCGCCGATCCGGGTCGGGGCGGCTCCGTTGGGCGGCGACCCGAAGTGCGCGTTCCGACCCGCGAGCGAATAGGCGAACTCGTCGGTGCGGGCGATCCCGGTGACGTCGGCCCCCGCGTCGAGGAGCACCTGCACGGCCGGGGCGGTGACCGTCGACACCGGCGCCGATCGCTGCCAGGTCGGGTTGCCCGCGCCGACGACGTGCCCGCGGACCGCGTACAGGTCCTTGACGGCGACGCGGATCCCGGTGAGCGGCCCGTCCGCGGCGCCGTGCACGAGGGGGTCGCCGACGACGCGCCACACCGTCCGGGCGAACGCCGTCGGCCTCCCGGTCACGTGCGCCGCACGGGGTCGCGCGTCAGCCACGGGCGACCAGCTCCCCGGCCACCGAGGTGGCGGTGACCGGCTCGCCGCGCAACCAGGTCCCGGTGATCCGGCCGCGGGCCTCGAGTCCGGCGAACGCGGAGACCGGGTTGCGGTGCGCCAGTCCGGCCGCCTCGATGACCTCGGTGGCGGACGGGTCGAACACGGCGAGGTGGGCGAGCGCTCCGGGCGCGATGCGACCGCGGTCGGCGAAGCCGGCGAGCGCGGCGGGGCCGGTCGTGAACCAGGGCAGGACGTCCTCGAGGGGGATGCCGCGGCGCATCGCCTCGGTCCACACGGCGCGGAAGCCGACCTGCAGGCCCGCGATGCCGCCCCACGCCAGGCCCCAGTCGTCGGTCTTCAGATCGGCGGTCGACGGCGAGTGGTCCGACACGACCATGTCGATCGTGCCGTCGAGGAGCCCCTGCCAGAGCGCGTCGCGGTTGGCGTCGTCGCGGATCGGCGGGCAGCACTTGAACTCGGTCGCGCCGTCGGGGATGGTCGATGCCTCGAACGCCAGGTAGTGCGGGCAGGTCTCGACCGTGATCGGCACGCCGTCGTCCTTCGCCGCGCGGATCATGGGCAGCGCTCCGGCGTCGGAGAGGTGCAGCACGTGGGCCCGGGCCCCGGTCGCGCGGGCGCCGTCGATCACCTGCGCGATCGCGGACTCCTCGGCCGCGGCCGGGCGGGTCGCGAGGAAGTCCGCGTAGCGGCCGCCGAGGGCCGCGTGGGCGACGAGGTGCGCGGGGTCCTCGGCGTGCACGATGAGCAGCGCGTCGATGTCGGCGACCTCCTCGAGCGCGGCGCGGAGCTGCTCGGGTCCGAGGTGCGGGAACTCGTCCACGCCCGACGGCGCGGTGAAGCACTTGAACCCGAACACGCCCTGCTCGTGCAGCGCGTCGAGCGAGCCGAGGCTGTCCGGCACGGCGCCGCCCCAGAACCCCACGTCGACGGCCAGCCGGCCCGCGGCGCTGGCGCGCTTGACGGCCAGGGCGTCGACGGTCGTCGTGGCCGGGATCGAGTTGAGCGGCATGTCGACGATCGTCGTGACGCCGCCGAGCGCCGCGGCGCGGGTGGCGGACGCGAAGCCCTCCCACTCCGTGCGCCCCGGCTCGTTGACGTGCACGTGCGTGTCGACCAGCCCGGGCAGCAGGACGTGGCCATCGGCGATGACGTGCACGTCGGCATCGATGCCCAGGGGAGCGTCGACGGACAGCACCTCGTCGATGCGTCCCTCGACGACGGTCACGGTCGCCGGGCGCAGCGCCCCGTCGACGAAGGCCCGGGCGCAACGGAAGGCGAGCACGGCCGGTCGGGGCGCCGTCACCGCTGGTCGGCGTCCGTCATCGCGACGCCACCGGGGAGGTCCGCGGGCCCGGCGGCCTTCCCGGTGCCGAGCAGCAGGTTGAGCAGGATCGCGGCGACCGCGCCGGCCGAGATGCCCGAGTCGAACACGAGCGTGAACCACGTCGGGAACGCCGCGTAGATCGACGGCGCGACGGTCGGCAGCAGCGCGATCCCGAGCGGCAGGGCCACGACGAGCACGTTCCGGTTGTCGAACCGGACCCGCGACAGGGTGCGGATGCCGCTCGCCGCGACCATCCCGAACAGCGCGACGCCGGCACCGCCGAGGACCGCGTGCGGCACCGCCTCGACCACCGCCGCGACCTTCGGCACGAGGCCGAGCACGACGAGGATCCCGCCCGCAGCCGTCGCGACGTACCGGGAACGCACCCCCGAGAGCGCCACGAGTCCGACGTTCTGCGCGAACGCCGTGTACGGGAACGTGTTGAAGACCCCGCCGACGACGGTGCCGAGGCCGTCCGCCCGGAGCCCGTCCGCGAGCGTCCGGTTCGAGACCGGCCGATCGACGATCTCGCCGACGGCCACCATGTCGCCCGTGGTCTCGGTCATGATCACGAGCCCGACGACGAGCATCGACACGATCGACGCGAGCTCGAACGTCGGCAGCCCGAAGTGGAACGGCGTGACGACCGCGAACCACGGCGCCTCGCCGATGCCGGACCCGTCGACCATGCCCGGCACGAACAGCGCCACGAGGGTGCCGAGGATCAGGCCGGCGAGGACCGAGACCCGGGCGAGCCCCCGGGGTGCGAAGCGCTCGACGAGCACGATGGCGAGGAGCACGCCGGCGGCGAACGCGACGTCGAGGGGGCGCGCGGCGCCGTCCTCCCCGCCCTCGGTGATCCACCCGGCTGCCACGCTCATCAGCGACAGCCCGATGATGAGGATGACCGTCCCGGTGACGATCGGCGGGAACAGCCGGATGAGCTGCGAGAACCACGGTGCGACGACGATCATGAAGATCCCGCAGGCGATCGTCGCCCCGTACACGGCGGTGATGCCGTGCTCGGTCCCGATCGCGATCATCGGTCCGACCGCGGCGAAGGTGACACCCTGCACGAGCGGCAGGCGGACGCCGAAGCGCCAGAAGCCGACGGACTGGACGATGGTGGCGAGACCGGCGACGAACAGGTCGGCGCTGATCAGGAACGCCAGGTCGGCGCTGTCGAAGCCGAGCGCACCGCCGACGATGAGCGGGACGGCGATCGCGCCCGCGTACATCGCGAGGACGTGCTGCAGCCCGAGGGGCAGGAGCCGGGCGAGCGGCGGGACGGTGTCGACCCCGTCGCCCGTGCTGGTGTCGGCTGTTCGTCGGCGCGATGCTGTGCTCATGTCCGGACGCTAACCGCCCACTGTTTCCCCGGCGTTTCGGCCGGGAGTCCGGTCGCGAACGAGCGTGCCGTCCGGTCGCGTCTGGGAACGACCGTCTCGGGCGACGGCGACGGCGACGGCGTCGGCGTCGAGCGCCCCGCCTCCGCTACCGTCGACGCGTGCCGTCCGCCCGCCTCGCCGCCCCCGAGGACCGCACCGCCCGGCTCGACCTCCACCGCCCGTCGGCCGAGGACGCCGCCGAGGTGCACGCGATCCTCTCCGACCCCGCCGTCTGGACCCACTACCCGTCGCTCCGCGTGACCGATCCCGCGCAGACCGACGGCTTCCTCCGCACGCGCGTCGAGGCCTGGGAGCGCGACGGCCTCGGCACGTGGATCGTCCGCGAGCGCGACGCCGACGCGGTCGTCGGGTTCGGCGGCTGCGGCATCGCGCACGACGCCTTCTGGAACCTCGGCTACCGCTTCTCGCCGGCCGTGCACGGCCGCGGCTACGCGACCGAGATGGCCGAGCGGGCGATCGCACGGGCGCGGATCCTCCGCCCCGAGCTGCCGGTGGTCGCCTACCTCGTCGCCCACAACCGGGCCTCGGCGGCCGTGGCCGAGCGGGCGGGGCTGTCGCTCGTGCTCCGCGGGCCGGATCCGGGCAACCCCGACCCGGCCGTGATGCGCCTCGTCTACGCCGACCGCGCCCTCACCGACGCGCAGCGGGACGCGACGCTGCGCTGAGCCCGGCCGCGGCCGCCGCGGTTCCGGCGGCCTCCGCCTGCTCCCGGTCCCATGCGCGCCGCGCCCGCCACGCGCCGACCTCCGCCACGAGGATCCGCGTGCCCACCAGCAGCACGAGCACGACCGCGGTCAGCACGATGAGCGGCGGCACGGCGAACCCGAGCGCCACGAGCGGGTCGTCCATGCCGCCCGTGGGCCAGCCCATGTCCTCCCACCGGTCGGCGAGGAGCAGCAGCACCGCCATCACGACGAGCTCCGCCGCCAGCACCCCGATCGTGATCCGCGTCGCGAGCCGCATGCCGTCCCCTGTCGTCGTGTCGTGCTGGCGTCCCGATCGGCCGCTCCCGTCCGTCGCGCCGATGCCGAGCCGCCACCCTCGCACGGTTCCCCCGGCCGGGGAAGACCTGCGCCCCCGCCGGGCCCGAGGATCCCCGCCGCCCTGTGTCGGTAGGTTGCGGTGCGACATAGCTCGCGATACCGTAAAGCCATGGACGAGGCAGGACCCGACGACTGGCCCGCGCAGTGGCTACGCGGCGCGCTGGTGCTGTGCGCCCTGCGCATCGTCGCCGACCACGGCCCGCTTCACGGCTACGCCATCACGCAGCGGCTTGCGGAAGCGGGGCTCGGCACGATCGGCGGGGGCACCCTGTACCCGCTCCTCGGCCGGTTCGAGCGTGACGGGCTCGTCACGACCGACTGGGTGACGAGCGAGAGCGGCCCGGCGAAGAAGGTCTACGCGCTCACGCCGCACGGCGCCGAGCGGCTCGAGGCGGACGCCGGGCGCTGGGTCCGGTTCAGCGAGGTGACGACCCGCGCCATCGCCGGGTCGACGACGAAGGAGCACGCATGAACGAGTCCGAGGACGACCCGATGCGCCGGGCGGCGCCGCACGTGGACGCCGGCTGGGCCGACGCGTTCGCCGTCGAGCTGCGGCTGCGCGGGGTGAGCGGATCCGACGTGGGAGCCGCGCTCTCCGAGGTCGAGTCGCACATGGCCGAGCGTGGGGGAGGCGTCGACGCCGCGTTCGGGGATCCCCGCGCGTACGCCGCCGCCCTCGACCTCCCGGAGGCGTCGGCGTGGACGCCGGGTCAGGTCGTGCGGCTCCTCGGGCAGTTGGCCCTCGGCATGACAGCGGTCGTCCTCCTCCTCGCCGGCCTCGTGGCCGTCGTGGGCGACACGGGCGCCCGTGTCGACATCGGCATGCTGGGCGCCCTCCTCCTCGCGCACATCCTCGTCACCGGGGTGCTCATCCGGTGGAGCGGACCGATCCTGCGGGCCGCGACCGAGCGCGTCCTCGCGAGCGCGGCGGTCGCGGCGCTGAGCGTCGTGGCGATCGTCGTGATCGCCGTCCTCGTGCCGGGCCCGGAGCTCACGGTGGCCCCGGCGGCCGCCCTCGCCGGCGGGGCGATCGCGGCGGCGGCGTGCGCCGGGATCACGGTGGCGCAGCGGCGGCGCGGCACGACGCTCGACGATCCGATCTCCTACCCCGGCCGCTGATCCGCCGCTGTCCGCGTCCCGCGCCACACTGGATCCATGAGCACCGCCGCCGACGCCCTCGCCCGCCTCGTCGCGGGGATCGACCGCGAGCGGCTCGGCGCGTACGGCGCCGTCGTGCGGATCGGCGACGACGAGGTCGCGCACCGCTGGCGCAGCGACGACCGCGAGAACCTCTACTCGGTCTCCAAGGGCGTGTGCGCGCTCGCGGTCGGCATGGCGGTGGACGCGGGGATCCTCGCGCTCGACACCCGCGTGCCCGAGCTGCTGCCGGATCTCGACCTCGGCGCGGGCGTCGCCGAGGTCACCGTCGAGCACCTGCTCACCATGACGAGCGGCATCGACTTCGCCTGGTTCGGCGACGAGCCCGTCCCCGGCCCGGATCTGGCGCAGACGATGCTCGGCCTCCCGACCCGCGGCCCCGGGGCCGTCTTCCGCTACAGCGACGCGAGCCCCTACGTCGCCATGCGGATGCTCGCCGCGGCCGTCGGCGACGTGCGCGACTGGCTCCTCCCGCGCCTCTTCGCGCCGCTCGGCATCGAGAACCCGCAGTGGCATCGCTGCCCGCTCGGCTTCATCGTGGGCGGCAGCGGGCTGGAGCTGCGCACCGGCGAGCTCGCGCGCGTCGGCCGGCTGCTCCGCGACCGCGGCGCGTGGGAGGGCCGGCAGCTCGTGAGCGCGGAATGGATCGACCGGATGCACGGATCCTGGGTCGACACCGCCGCCGATCCTGCCGCGCCCTTCGCCCGCTACGGCCTCGCGACCTGGGACGGCCCCGGCGACGCCTGGCGCCTCGACGGCCGCTACGGCCAGTACGTGCTGGTCGACGGATCCCGCGACGCGGTCGTCACCATCACGGCCCACGAGGAGGAGCGCGACCACCGGCTCGCGGAGCTGGCCGCGGCGGCCGTCGCGGAGACCGCTCCCGTCGTCGGCTGACCAGCTGGCCGCCGCCGCACCGTCAGCCGACCGGCGCCGTCAGCGGGTCCGGCTCCCGCCGGGTCCGCCCGGCGTCCGTGACCACCGCGAACCCCTCGCGCGCCCAGTACTCGAACCCGCCGATCAGCTCCTGCACGCGCGTGTAGTCGAGCGTCGTGAGCGTGAGCGCGGCGCGCGTGCTGCCGTTGCAGCCGGGGCCCCAGCAGTAGACGACGATGCGCGCGTCGCGGTCGGGCAGCTCGGCGGCGGCGCGCGCGGCGAGCTCCGCGCCGGGGATGTGGACCGCACCCGGGATCCGTCCCTGCGACCACGAGGCGGCGGAGCGCACGTCCACGACGAGCGGCGCGGCGCCGCTCGCGCGATCGGCGGCGAGGTCAGCGGGGTCGGTCTCGTAGGTCAGCTTGGCGGCGAGGAAGTCGATGGCGGAGAGGCTCGTCTGCATGCCTCCATCGAAGCGGCAGGACGGGGTGCCGCAGAAGGGCCGTCGCCCGGCATCCGGGCTGTCGCGCCGCGGATCGCCCGGTAGGTTCGGCCGCATGCCGACGAATCCGCCGCTGACCCTCGATGCCACCGATCACGCGATCATCGCTGGCCTCCAGGCCGACGGTCGGATGAGCGTCGCCCAGCTCGGCCGGGCCGTCTCGCTCTCGGCCAGCGCGACCGCCGAGCGCGTCCGTCGTCTCACCGAGGCCGGGATCATCACGGGGTACTCCATCACGGTGGATCCCGAGGCCCTCGGCTGGGCCGTCACCGCCTTCGTGCGGCTGGCCTACCCGTCGGGCGACTACCGCCCGTTCCACGCGCTGGTGGCGGAGATGCCGGAGATCGTCGAGGCGCACCACGTCACGGGCGCCGACTGCTTCATCATCAAGGTCCACGCCCGCTCGATGCGCGACCTCGAGCGCATCACGGGCCGCCTCGCCGTCCTCGGCGGGATCACGACCCACGTCGTCTACTCGAGCCCGGTGCCGGGGCGGCACGTCGGGCCGGCATAGACGCGGCAGTCGATCGGGCCTATTCCACAGTGCCTGAAACGAGCTTGATAAAGTTATCAGCAGCCCCTCTGATTGATAAAGTTATCGACTTTCCACAGGCCACCACCCGCTGAGCGCCACCACCTCCGCCGCGATCTCCGCGACGCTCCGCGCGTCGGTCGCCACCCGGTGCACCCCGTCTGGCGCCCCCGCCGCCGACCGCGGCGCCGCCGCCGCGCTCCGCTCCACGGCCTCGGCGAGCCCCGACCCGATCTCGCGCCCCGCCAGCCGTGCGGCCGCCGTGGCGTCGTCGGCCGTGAGCAGCACGCCGACCGGATCCACCTCGCCGCCGAGCGCCGCCGTCAGGCCGGGCAGCTCGAGCACGCTCACGGTGTTGGTGTAGACCAGCCGCGTCCAGCCCGCCTCGCGGTAGTTCCGCCACATCGCGGCCAGGTTCCGCTCCGCCAGCGGGATGCCCTGCCGCCACGGCTCCGGGTGCGCCTGGTCGAGGGCGTCGCCCTCGATGAGCGCATGGGCGACGTCGGCCGCCGTGAGGATCCGCGCCACCTCCGCCGCCACCGTCGACTTGCCGACGCCGGAGCGCCCGCCGAGGAACAGCGCCTGCGTGGGCGATCCGGAGTCCATGCCGCCAGCGTCGCACGAGCCCGGGCGGACGCGCCGCCCGCCGCGTTGACACGTCGCCCGCGCCCCCGGGAGAATGGGGTGACGTTGCCCTTACAACGTTGTAATGGCATCAGATCCCGCCGGCGGAATCCCGGCGTCGATCGGCCCCGTTCCCGATGAAGTGAAGGACCACTCCATGACCGACGCCCGCCCCGCGGCCGACGCCCGCACCGCCCCCGACGCACGGATCGCCATCGACCGCAACGCGGTCGTCGCCCCGGTGAACCGCCGCACCTTCGGATCCTTCGTCGAGCACCTCGGCCGCTGCGTCTACGACGGCATCTACGAGCCCGGCCACCCCACCGCGAACGCCGACGGCTTCCGCCTCGACGTCGTCGACCTCGTCAAGGAGCTCGGCTCGAGCACCATCCGCTACCCCGGCGGCAACTTCGTCTCCGGCTACCGCTGGGAGGACGGCGTCGGCCCGCGCGCCGAGCGCCCGAAGCGCCTCGACCTCGCCTGGCACTCGCTCGAGACGAACGAGGTGGGCCTCGACGAGTTCGCCCGCTGGTGCGAGCTCACCGGCAGCGAGCTGATGATGGCCGTCAACCTCGGCACGCGCGGGGTGCTCGAGGCCCTCGACATCCTCGAGTACGCGAACCACCCGGGCGGCACCGCCCTCTCCGACCAGCGCATCGCCAACGGATCCCCCGAGCCGCACGGCGTGAAGATGTGGTGCCTCGGCAACGAGATGGACGGCCCGTGGCAGGTCGGCCACATGACCGCCGACGACTACGGCAAGCTCGCGAACCGCACCGCCGGCGCCATGAAGATGGTCGACCCGACGCTCGAGCTCGTCGCGTGCGGCAGCAGCGGATCCGGCATGCCGACCTTCGGCGAGTGGGAGCGCACCGTGCTCGAGCACGCGTACGACAACGTCGACTTCATCTCCGCCCACGCCTACTACCAGGAGCGCAAGGGCGACCTCGGCAGCTTCCTCGCCTCCTCGCTCGACATGGAGTACTTCATCCGCACGGTCGTGGCCTCCGCCGACCAGGTCAAGTACCGCCGCAAGAGCGACAAGACCATCAACATCTCCTTCGACGAGTGGAACGTCTGGTACCTCGACGAGCACCAGGAGTCGGGCGTCATCACCGAGGGCTGGCCCTACGCGCCGCACCTGCTCGAGGACGTCTACTCGGTGGCGGATGCGGTCGTGCTCGGCAACCTCATGATCACGCTGCTCAAGCACAGCGACCGCGTCACGTCGGCCAGCCTCGCGCAGCTCGTGAACGTGATCGCGCCGATCATGACGGAGACCGGCGGCGGCGCCTGGCGCCAGACCACGTTCTTCCCGTTCTCGGTCACGAGCCGGCTCGCGCAGGGCGAGGTGCTGCGCCCGCGGATCGACGTGGGCACGTACGAGACCGAGGTGCACGGCACCGCGCCGCTCGTCGACTCCGTCGCGACCTTCGACGAGACCACCGGCCGCGCGGCGGTCTTCCTCGTGAACCGCAGCCTGACCGAGTCGCTCACGATCGAGGTCGACGTCGCCGGCCTCGCCGTCTCCGAGGTGCTCGAGGCCGTGGGGATCCACGACGACGACGTGTACGCGAAGAACACGTTCGAGGACCGCGAGCGCGTGGGCCTCACGCCGAACGCCTCGGCCTCGCTCGCCGACGGCACCCTCACGATCACGCTGCCGCCCGTGTCGTGGACGGCCGTGTCGCTCGGCTAGCCGCCGCCCGCTCGACCACGCGCCCGTCGCGCCGCATCCGCGGCCGGCGGGCGTCGTGCTGTGCGGCTCCGCCCCGCGGATCCTGCCCTTCGCGTCGGTCAGCGCCCGTCGCGGTCGCGGTACAGGGTCATGAGGGTCGCGGAGATGCGGCCGCGGGTGCCGATGCGGTGGCCGTTCGCCTCCAGCCAGGCGCGGGCGGCGGCGCGCTCGCCCGTCGCGGCGGGGGTCGATCCGGATGAGGCGGGCGCGGGATCCGCGATCGGCGTCACCGTCACGGCGGTCCGCCGGCCGGCGGCGACGTAGGGCGCGAGCACCGAGCGGAGCGCGCGGGCGCCGGCCTCGTCGAGGTCGACCTCGAGCACCCACCCGTCGATGCCGAACCGCACCGCCTCGAGCGGCTCCGCGGCGGGCGCGGCGTCTTCGTCGGCGCGCTGCGGATCCCTGTCGTCGGCCATGCGTCTCCCTGTCGTCGTCCCCTCCCGCAGCCTAGGTCGCGCCGCGGACACCGGCGGACGGGCCGCGTCGTCGGGTGCGGTGGTCCGGTCCTTGATGAGAACCGTTCTCTTCTAAGCTGGTCGGATGGACGCCCACCCCGATGCCCTCCCCTCCGTCACGCGCGGCGGCCTGGCCGTGACCCTCGTCTCCGCGAGCAGCCTGCACGCCGCCTCGCGCGTGGCGGCCGCCGTCACGGGATCGCCCGTCGCCGCGGATCCGCAGGTCGTCGAGGCGCCCGACGGCGACAGCGGCCGCCTCGGCGAGGAGCTCGCCGAGGGGCTGATCGCGGACGTCGACGACGGCCGCCGCGGACTCGCGGTCGTCGCGCTGGAGCCCGCCGCGGATCCGCTCGAGGTCGCCCTGGTCCTGGAGCACGTCGTGGAGGCGCGGCATCCCGGATCCACGCCCATCGGCGTGCTCGACGTGGTGGCCGTCTCCTCGGTCGCCGAGATCCGCGACGTGCTGCTCGATCCGCGCGACGACGACGCGGCCCCGTTCGACGCGGGCGAGCGGCTCGCCGGGCGACTGGAGTGCGCGAGCGTCGTGGTGCTGACGGACCTCGATCCCGACCGGCCGACCGCCGACGCCCGACGCGCCGTCGCGCTCCTCGGCCTGCTCGCGCCCGACGCCCGCATCGTCACGCGCGGCGACCGCGACGCCCTCGTGCCGGTGCCCGTGCGGATCGCCCGGCAGCGGGTGCGGCGGCTCGCGGCGGGCATGGGCTGGCAGGCGGCGCTGGCGGGGCGGCTGCCGGAGCGGCTCGCGGTGCTGGCCGCATCCCAGGCCGACGCGTCGCGGCCGGCGCCGATGGGCGTGCACGTCTTCCGGGATCCGCGCCCGTTCCACCCCGGCCGCCTACGCCGGGCCGTCGCGTGCGAGCTCGTGCCGGGACCGGCGGGCCGCATCGTGCGGTCGCGCGGCCTCGTGCGGCTCGCGAGCCGCCCCGAGACGGTCGGCCAGTGGTCGACCGCGGGCGACGTGCTGAGCCTCGACCCGACGGGCATGCCGAGCTGGGATCCGGAGTCGCCCGCCGGGCAGGAGGTCGCGTTCGTGGGGGAGGGGCTCGACGGCGACGCCCTCGACCGGATCCTCGGGGCCTGCCTCCTGGACCCCGCCGAGCTGCTGGCGGGGCCGGATGCGTGGCGCGCGTACGCGGATCCGTTCCCCGCCTGGGACACCGAGCACCGGCACTGAGGCGCGACCGCGCCCGCACGCCCGCACGACCGCGCCACCGCGCCGCCCGGCGGCTGTGGAGCGCGGCGGGCGCGGACCGGTGGCGCATGCGAGGGTCGACCATCCCGCCGCGCGGCCGCCCGCCGGTGCCGCGGACCCGGGACCGCCTCATCCTCCCGTCCGCCCACCGCCGGCCCCGTCCGCAGCGCCCGACCGGAGGAGCTCCACCCGCATGACCGCCGTGACCCGGACGCCCCGCCCCGCGCGCATCCTCTTCTCCTTCGCCCGCGGCCGCGGCCATCTCGGCCCGATGCTGCCGCTCGCGAGCGCGGCGCGGGCGGCCGGCCACGAGACCGCCCTCTGCGGCGCGCGCTCGGTCGTGCACGACCTGGCGGGCTTCGACCACCTCCATCCGCGCGAGGTGTCGACGATGCCCTCGACGGCGGGCGCGACCTGGCGGGAGGGCGGCACCGGGATCCTGACGCCCGTCACCTCCTCCGGCCTGCTGGCGAACGTCGCCTCCTATTTTCTCGGCGACAGCGCCCGCGAGGCGCGCGACGCGGTCGGCCGGATCGCCGCCGACTGGGCCGCGGACGTCGTGGTCTGCGACGCCCAGGACTTCGGCGCGATGGTCGCGGCGGAGCTCGCGGGCACACCATGCGTGGTGGTCGACGTGTTCGCCACCGCGTCCGACGCGTGGGTCGAGCGGATCCGCGAGCCCATGCAGGCGTTCCGGGCGGAGGTCGGCCTCGCGGCGGATCCGGGCCTGCGGGGCACGCGGGGTGCCCTCGCGGTCGTGCCGTTCCCGGCGTGCCTCCGCGGCGAGCGCGCGGCCGGGGGTCCGATGACGCGCATGCGGCCCGATGCGCCCCAGCCGGAGCGCGACCACCCCGCCGTCGCCTGGCTCGCCGACGGGAACGAGGAGCACCGTGTGTACGCGACCCTCGGCACGGTCTTCAACCGGGCGTCGGGGGATCTGCTCCCGCGGATCATCCAGGCGCTGGAGTCGCTCCCGGTGCGCGCGCTCGTCACCACGGGACCCGACATCGACCCGGCCGGGTTCCCGGTGCGCGGCCCGCGTGTCCGCGTCGAGCGGTACGTGCCGCAGGACGGCGCGCTCGCCGTGGTCGACCTCGCCGTGTCGCACGGCGGATCCGGCACCCTGACGCAGGCGCTCGCGCACGGCGTCCCCCTGCTCGTGCTGCCGCTGGGCGCCGACCACCTGCCGAACGGCGAGCGGCTGCGGGAGCTGGGCGCGGGGACGACGCTCGACGCTCGGGCGACGACGGCGGAGCTGGCAGCGGGCATCGGGCGGGCGCTCGCGGATCCGGGTCTCCGTCGGGGCGCCGGCGCCGTGGCCGAGGAGATGCGCGCGCTGCCGTCGCCCGCGGACGTCGTGCGCCGCATCGAGGCGCTCCTCGGCTGAGGCGGCGGGGTAAGGCGCGAGGCGCGACCATCCGGGGCGCGAGGCTCGACCAGCGGCACCCGTCCCGTCTTGCCGATCCCGCAACGGGCCGTGCGCTCCGCGACCGGAGGCGCGAGGCTCGATCCGTGGCCATCACCCGAGGGATCGACGGTCGGCACGAGTGGGACGCGGTGGTCGTCGGGGGCGGCGCCGCGGGATCGAGCGCGGCGCTCATGCTCGCGCGGGCGCGCCGTAGCGTGCTCGTCGTGGACGCCGGCCAGCCGCGCAACGCGGTCGCCGCGCACATGCACGGGGTGCTCGGCCACGACGGGAAGCCGCCGCGGCAGCTGCTCGCGGAGGGGCGGCGCGAGATCGAGGGCTACGGCGGCGTGGTGGTCGACGGGCGGGTGGAGGGGATCGAGGCGGTCGACCCGGGCGCCGCGGAGGAGCAGGCGACCGGCCCGCGCTTCCGGATCACGCTCGACGGCGGCGCCGCGGTCACGGCCCGCCGCGTGATCCTCGCGACGGGCCTCGCCGACGTCCTGCCCGAGGTCCCCGGCCTCGCCGTGCACTGGGGCGCGGGCGTCGTGGTCTGCCCCTACTGCGACGGGTGGGAGGTGCGCGACCGCCGCATCGGCGTGCTCGCGACCGGGCCCGGCAGCCTCCACCACGTGCAGATGCTGCGCCAGTGGTCGGCCGACATCACCTTCCTCGTCGCGGGCGGGACGGCGGACGGCGCGCTGATCGAGATCGACGCCGCGACCCGCGCGGGGCTCGACGCCCGCGGCATCCGGATCGAGGAGGCCGCCGTCGCGCGCGTGCTCGGCGACCGCGGCGCGCTGGAGGGCGTGGAGCTCGCCGACGGCCGGATCCTCCCGCTCGACTCGCTCTTCGCCATGCCGGGCGTCGCGCCCCGCGACGGCCTGGCCCGCGCGCTCGGCGCCGCCACCGAGGACACGCCATGGGGTCCCTTCGTCGCGGTGGATCCGATGGGGCGCACGAGCGTCCCCGGCCTCCTCGTCGCGGGCAACGCGGTCAGCGCGTCGGCGAACGTCCCCGTGGCGATGGCGGCCGGCACGATGGCGGGTGCGATGGCGAACGCCGACCTGGTCACCGAGGACGTGGCGATCGCCGTGGCGGCGATGCCGGCCGCCGCCGCCCGGTAGCGCTGAGTCGGATCCGGAAGTAAACTTGAGCCCGCACGACTCAAGTACGACCGAAGGGAACGCAGTGGCCAACATGCAGGGCGCACCCGCCACCGACGAGAACGCGAAGACCGCGCTCGAGCAGTACGGGGTGAACCTGACCGAGATCGCGAAGAGCGGCAAGCTCGACCCGGTCATCGGACGCGACGCGGAGATCCGGCGCATCAGCCAGGTGCTCACGCGGCGCACCAAGAACAACCCGGTGCTCATCGGCGAGCCCGGCGTCGGCAAGACCGCCGTCGTCGAGGGGCTCGCGCAGCGCATCGTCGCGGGCGACGTGGCCGACTCGCTCAAGGGCAAGCAGCTCGTCTCGCTGGATCTCGCGGCGCTCGTCGCGGGCGCCAAGTACCGCGGCGAGTTCGAGGAGCGGCTGAAGGCGGTGCTAGAGGAGATCGACGACGCCGACGGCGAGGTCATCACGTTCGTCGACGAGCTGCACACGCTCATGGGCGCGGGCGGCGGCGAGGGATCCGTCGCGGCGTCCAACATGCTCAAGCCCATGCTCGCGCGCGGCGAGCTCCGCCTCATCGGCGCCACCACGCTCGACGAGTACCGCCAGTACATCGAGAAGGACGCGGCCCTCGAGCGCCGGTTCCAGCAGGTGTACGTCGGCGAGCCGAGCGTCGAGGACACGGTCGCGATCCTCCGCGGGCTCAAGGGCCGGTACGAGGCGCACCACCAGGTGCCCATCACGGATGCGGCCCTCGTCGCGGCCGCGTCGCTCTCCAACCGCTACATCCCGGCCCGCCAGCTGCCGGACAAGGCCATCGACCTCATCGACGAGTCCGCGTCCCGGCTGCGGATGGAGATCGACTCGTCGCCCGTCGAGATCGACGAGCTGCGGCGCGCGGTCGACCGCATGAAGCTCGAGGAGCTCGCGCTCAAGCGCGAGAAGGACGAGGCGTCGAAGGCGCGGCTGGAGAAGCTGCGCGAGGACATCGCCGTGCGCGAGGCGTCGCTCGGCGACCTGCAGCGGCGGTGGGAGGCGGAGCGCGCGAGCGTCAACCGCGTCGGCAAGCTGAAGGACGAGCTGAACGAGCTGCGGATCCGCGCCGAGCGGGCCCAGCGCGAGGGGAACCTGGAGAAGGCGTCGCGCCTGCTCTACGGCGAGATCCCGGTGATCGAGCGCGAGGTCGCGCAGGCGGAGGCCGCCGAGTCGGTGCCGCAGGCGGAGGACCGCCTCGTGAACGAGCAGGTGACCGCCGAGGACATCGCGGCGGTCGTGGCGGCCTGGACGGGGATCCCCGTCGGCCGGCTGCTTCAGGGCGAGACCGAGAAGCTGCTGCACCTCGAGCAGGAGCTCGGCAAGCGGCTCATCGGGCAGAAGCCGGCCGTCCGCGCGGTGGCCGGCGCGGTGCGGCGCACGCGCGCCGGCATCTCCGACCCGGGCCGGCCCACGGGATCCTTCCTGTTCCTCGGGCCCACGGGCGTCGGCAAGACGGAGCTCGCGAAGGCGCTCGCCGAGTTCCTGTTCGACGACGAGAAGGCCATGGTGCGCATCGACATGAGCGAGTACGGCGAGAAGTTCGCCGTCTCGCGCCTGGTGGGCGCCCCTCCCGGGTACGTCGGCTACGAGCAGGGCGGCCAGCTCACCGAGGCCGTGCGCCGCCGCCCGTACTCGGTGGTGCTGCTCGACGAGGTCGAGAAGGCGCACCCCGAGGTGTTCGACGTGCTGCTCCAGGTGCTCGACGACGGCCGGCTCACCGACGGCCAGGGGCGCACGGTCGACTTCCGCAACGTGATCCTCGTGCTCACCAGCAACCTCGGATCGCAGTTCATCAGCGACGCCTCGCTGCCGCTGGAGAGCCGCGAGCAGGCCGTGCAGCAGCTCGTGCGCCAGACGTTCAAGCCGGAGTTCGTGAACCGGCTGGACGACATCGTGGTGTTCCAGACGCTGTCGCTGGAGGACCTCGGCCAGATCGTGGAGCTCTACATCGACCGCCTCGGCGTGCGGCTGTCGGAGCGCCGGCTCACGCTCGGCGTCACGCCGGACGCCCGCCGCTGGCTCGCCGAGCGCGGCCACGACCCGCTGTACGGCGCGCGTCCGCTCCGCCGGCTGATGCAGCGCGAGATCGACGACCGCCTCGCGCGCGAGCTGCTCGCGGGCGACATCCGCGACGGCGACGCGGTGCGGGTCGACCTCGCACCCGACGGCGACGGCCTCACGGTCGGCCGCGCGTGGAGCGAGGAGCCGGGGGACGCGGCTGGTGTCGTGGGCGGGCTGTCGGGAGAATGAGCGGAGGATGGAGGGCCGATGAGCAGGCGCGTGCTGTACCAGGACGTCAAGCCGTATGACGCGCCGGCGTCCCTCGACGCGCTGCGCGGCCCCGGCGGCGGTGTCCTGCCGCTCCCGCGTCACATCTACTGGGGGCCGGATGCCGACGCCGATCTGGACACGATCGGAGGGATCACGAAGGCGTACCAGGCCATCCTGCGCGAGGGCAGCTCCGATGCGCAGGAAGAGCTCCTGAACAGGGAGGCGCTCATCCGCTCCTGGGACGATCTCCTCCTGCCCTCTCGGGTCCGAGCGCTCTGGGAGAGCAGGTTCCCGGAGCTCACGGCGTGAGCGATGACCGTGATCTCCAGCGTGCGGTGACGCTGACCGTTCGGTATCTCTTCGAGAGTCCCGCCAAAATGTCTTTAGTTGTAAGTGTTATTTGAAATCTTAGCATTGTGACCTAGGGCGCGCCTGAGCGTCCGACATGGTATGACCCTCGTGCCTCGCCGCATCAACCCTTGCGCTTTCACTGCTTTGACATAAGGTTGTTTCATGCCTAATCCTGCTGAGGAAGCCCTGCCATATCGCCCTATCGCGGATTTCAAGGATGCTTGGTTCGCCGTCGAGGCGCCGCCGGGTGACATTGCTCTTCGCGAAGATGTTCCAGTGGAGCTCAAGGAGAAAGTCGACGAAATGCTGCTACGCGCGGCGGCTTTTGAGACCGGGGCTATCGAAGGGCTGTATAAATCCGGTCCCGGTATGACGCTCTTGGTGGCATCGGCCGAAGCTGGCTGGGAAGAAGCTGTAAATGATGCGGGTGCACGCGGCGCTTTCACGGATCAGCACGCCGCTTACTTGGCGGTGCGGGACTATGTCCAGAAAACCGACGTTCCCGTAGGTAAGCACCTGCTGCGATACCTGCATCAGACGGCCTGCGGGAACCAGGTGACTTTAGATAACGGGCGCCCATTTGAGCATGGGGCCTTCAAGGCTGGTGATAATTACGCAGAAGACCGTTTTGGTCGCCGCCACATGTACTGTCCGCACTTATTAGTGGGCTCGGAGTTGGACTCGGCTTTTGATATTTACCACCAGCTTTTGGGGCTGGGCACATCCCCCATAATACTGTCGGCTTTTCTTCACTGGGCGATTGCGCACGTCCATCCGTTCGACGACGGTAATGGCCGAGTCGCGAGGGTGTTGGCGAGCATTCCGACCATGGAGTTGGCGGGTATGCCCTTGATGGTTTATGCCGATCGGCGGGCTCCTTACCTGCAGGCGCTTGACGCTGCCGATGAAGGACAAGTTGCAGCGATGGTCCGCTTCACGGCCGATCGTCTGTCAAGTCTTTCGGGTTGGGTTAAGGACTTGTATGCGGCCGAGAGGAGCATTGAAGCTAACTCGGACATATCTTCTGCGATTCTGCGTCTTATGCGCGCCCAAGAGGAGCCGGCAGAGCCGGCTGGAGACATAACACGCAGAGTAAGACAAGTCTTTATCGACAACCTGCGCGATGAGTTGTCGTGGCTGACCTCCGTGCAGGGGGAGCTTGTGCTGGTCTCCGACGATAATGTGTTTTCCATGGGCGGCGATAACGCGATAGGGGTGCATGTCGCGTTGAAAATCAGGGCACCACTGCCGGTAACTTCAACGGGGGAATATAGTATCGTCATTAGTCGAGACCCGCAGAAGGATATCGAAGTGTGGTCCGGTCGCGGATCGGGAACCAAAAAAGTCAGATCTTTTCGCTATTCGGATTGCACGCCATCTATTAGTAGCGAAGGTGTCCTGGTTCTCTCGAGTTTCGCCCGAGCTCAAGCTAGGAAGTTGGGCGATGAGCTGATGAGAGAAGCAAGCGCCACCGCAGAAGCTCGTGGGACTCGACCAGCCAAAGACCAATGAGGCACCTAGATCGCCCAGTGACTAACCGACCGCCGTCACCCGCAGGATCGCGATCGACTCCGGCAGCATCGCGGGCGCGTGCAGGCCCGAGACGGCGAGCGCCTGGCCGGTCAGCTCGACGCCGTCCCACCAGGCCGGGGCCGTGAAGCCGGGCTCGGGGGTGCCGACGCGCACGGGCTCCACGCGGTAGCGGCGCGCGGGATCCAGGCCCGGCAGCAGGAAGCGGCCGCGCGGGGAGACCTCGGAGCGGCCGATCGACGCGAGGAAGAACAGCGCCGAGTCGGCGGACGACGCGACCGCGCCGTAGACCAGGAGCGTCGGGTCGCTCTCGTCCGCGCGGACGACCGTGCCCGTGTGCATCAGCGCGCGCTCCTCCTTGTAGAGGGCGATCCACGCGGCGAGGTCCGCGTTCTCCTCGTCGGTGGCCTGCGCGAGGTCCCACTCGATGCCGAGGTGGCCGTACAGCGCCGAGCCCGCGCGGAACGCGAGGCGGTGCGCGCGGCCCGTGGTGTGGCTGACGCCCGACGCGATGTGCGAGCCCATGAGCTCCGGCGGGAGGAGCTGCATGGTCCAGCGCATCATCTGCTGGCGGTCGAGCGGGTCGATGCAGTCGGAGACCCACACGCGGTCGGTGCGCTCGAGCACGCCGAGGTCGACGCGGGATCCGCCCGACGAGCACGACTCGATCTCGAGGCCGGGGAAGCGCGCCCGCAGCTCGTCCATGAGCCGGTACGCCGCGAGCGTCTGCCGGTGCACGCCCGCCTCGCCGCGCGGGTGGACGCCGGCGTCGACGAGGTCGCGGTTGTGGTCCCACTTGACGTAGGCGATGTCGTGGGCGGTGAGGATCGCGGTCATCCGCTCGAGCACGTACGCGTACGCCTCCGGGATCACCAGGTCGAGCACCTGCTGGTCGCGGGCCCGGCGGGGGAGGCGGCCACCGGTGGCCATGATCCACTCGGGGTGCGCGCGCGCCAGGTCGGAGTCCTCGTTCACCATCTCCGGCTCGAACCAGAGGCCGAACTCCATGCCGAGGCCCGTGACGTGGTCGATGATCGGGTCGAGACCGTCGGGCCAGACGGTCTCGTCGACGTACCAGTCGCCGAGGCCCGCGTGGTCGTCGCGGCGGTGGCGGAACCAGCCGTCGTCGAGCACGTAGCGCTCCACGCCGAGGGCGGCGGCGCGATCCGCGAGGTCCGTCAGGCGCGCGAGGTCGTGGTCGAAGTACACGGCCTCCCACACGTTGATGGTCATGGGCCGGTCGCGGCGCGGGTGCGCGTCCCGCGCGCGCAGGAAGCGGTGGAAGCGGGCGGCCTGGTCGTCGAGACCCTGGCCGTAGGCGGCGTAGATCCACGGGCTGGCGTAGGCCTCGCCCTGCGCGAGCCGCACCTCGCCGGGCAGGAGCAGCTCGCCGCCGCCGATCACCTGGCGGCCGGTGGAGAGGCGCTCGGCGTAGTGGCGGTGGTTGCCGCTGAACGCGACGTGGACCCCGCGCACCTCGCCGTGGCGGAAGCCGAAGCCGGGCGTGCCGACGGAGAGGAGGGTCGCGGCGTCGGGACCGGTGCGGCCCTTGCGGCCCTCGCGCTCGTGGATCCCGACCACGAGCTCGCGGCGCTGCGGCGTGCGCTCGAGGCCCCAGCGTCCGGCGAAGTCGAGGATCTCGCGGGCCTCGGCCGGGAGCGGCAGCGCGAGCTGGAGGGCGCCGACGGAGTACACGTCGTCGCGCAGGTTGCGGACCTCGGCGCGCATCCGCACGAGGCCGGAGGGCAGCAGCTCGACGTCCATCGCGAGCGCGAGCCCGGCGGCGTCGTCGACCGCGTCGACGTGCACGAGCGCGGGGCCGGAGGACGCGGATCCGGGCCGGCCGTCGACGCCCGCCGGGAGCGGGGCGCCGTCGACGGTCGCGGAGGCCACGCGGAACAGCGGCGACCAGTCGGCGCCGTCGCGGTGCCCCTCGAGGCCGGGCTTGCCCATCCACGACGTGTGCGCCTCGGGGAGGATCGACAGCCGCACGGGCGTGTCCGCGATGCTGCCCACGATCGGCTCGACCGACGCGAGCACCAGGGTCTCGAGGTCGGCGGCGGTCGTCTCGCCGAGGTCGGCGCCCCAGTGCACGACGGCGGGCAGGTGGCCGTCGACGAGGTCGAGGACCAGCGAGACCCCGGACGCGCGGAGGTGCAGGAGGGCGGAGGGGACGGCGGTGTCGGACATGGGGCTCCTCGCGTCGGTGCGGGTGGGGACGGATCCATCCTCCCGTGCCGGCGCGGGTGCGTGCGCCCTAGTCCAGGTCCTCGAGGCCCGGGACGCTCAGGCCGTCCTGCTGCTCGGCCACCACGCGCGTGCCCGACTGCGACTCGCGGGCGCGCGCGGTGCTGGTGCGGATCCGCGCCACGGCTGCCGGGTCGCGCAACTCGTCCTCCGAGGGGCCGGCCGGCTCCACGACGATCTGGCTGGCCGGGCCGATGAGGATCTCGACCTCGCCCACCCCGCCCTCCGGCAGCCAGACCGGCACCGTCACGGTCGCCGCGGCCATCCCCTCGCGCGCCAGCGCCTGCGCGCACTCGAGGACGGCGCGGGCGATGTCGTCGCCGGTCAGGTAGCGGCCGTCGGCGTAGTGGATGGTGTGCACGCTCTCAGTGAAGGCCATCCCCGGGGCTCCGCCTAGGGGGTTGCCGTGAGGGGACAGGGGGAGGAGGGTCCGCCCTGCCCTGCCCCGCGCCGGTCGTCCGCCCGGGTCGCGGCGGACGCCGTCGGTACGCTCGGCGGATGACCTACGTCGCTCATCCCGATCGCTACTCGTCCATGCCGTACCGCCGCTCCGGCCGCAGCGGCTTGAAGCTCCCCGAGCTGTCCCTCGGCCTCTGGCACAACTTCGGCACCGCCCGCCCGATCGACACCCAGCGCGCCATCGTGCGGCGCGCGTTCGACCTCGGCATCACGCACTTCGACCTCGCGAACAACTACGGCCCGCCCCCCGGCAGCGCCGAGACCGCGTTCGGCCGGATCCTCGCGGAGGACCTCCGCCCGTACCGCGACGAGATCGTCATCTCCTCCAAGGCCGGCTACCTCATGTGGGACGGCCCCTACGGCGAGTGGGGCTCCCGCAAGTCGATGCTCGCGTCGCTCGACCAGAGCCTCGGGCGCATGGGCCTCGAGTACGTCGACGTCTTCTACTCGCACCGCCCGGATCCGGAGACGCCCATCGAGGAGACCATGGGCGCGCTCGCGACCGCGGTGCACCAGGGCAAGGCGCTCTACGCCGGCATCAGCAACTACTCGCCCGAGCAGACCGAGCGGGCGGTCGCGGCACTCGCCGAGCACAGGGTGCCGCTGACCATCCACCAGCCGAGCTACTCGATGTTCAACCGGCACGTCGAGGGCGGGCTGCTGCCCGTGCTGGAGGAGGCCGGATCCGGCTGCATCGTGTTCTCGCCGCTCGCGCAGGGGCTGCTCACCGACCGGTACCTGTCCGGATCCATCCCCGCCGACTCGCGCGCCGCCACGAGCGGGTTCCTCGACGAGTCGGCCGTCTCCTCCGTCTACCTGGAGCGGGCGCGCGGCCTGCAGGCCGTGGCCGAGGGGCGCGGGCAGACGCTCGCGCAGCTCGCGCTCACGTGGGTGCTGCGGCACCCGGGGATCACGAGCGCGCTCATCGGCGCGTCGAGCGTGGAGCAGCTGGAGCAGAACGTGGCCGCGGCCGGCGCCGCCCCGCTGACGGACGACGAGCTGGCCGCCATCGAGCCGCTCGCGGTCGACGGCACCGGGCGCTGATCCGCGGATGACGGACGCGCCCGCCCCCTCCGCCCTCGCCGACCGCGTGACGCGGCTGCTCGACGCGCAGGGGATCGTCGACGGCCACGACGACCTCGCCTGGGCGCTCCGCGAGCGCGCGGTGCGGGAGGGTGGCCGGGGCGCGTCCGTCGGCGACGACGTGCTCGCGCGGCTCGCGTCGGAGGACGCGGTGCCCGGCCTGCACACCGACCTGCCGCGGCTCGCGCGCGGGCGGGTGGCGGCCCAGTTCTGGTCGGTGTGGGTGCCCGATCTGCCCGGCGTGGATCCGGTGCGCTCCACCCTGGAGCAGATCGACGTGGTGCGCCGCCTGGTCGCCGCGCACCCGGATCGGCTCGCGCTCGCCGTGACGGCCGACGACGTCGACCGCGTGGTCGCCTCCGGCCGGATCGCGTCGCTCCTCGGCATGGAGGGCGGCCACTCGATCGGCGGATCCCTCGGCGTGCTGCGGGCGATGCGCGCGCTGGGCGTCCGCTACATGACGCTCACCCACAACGCGAACGTGGCGTGGGCCGACTCGGCCACCGACGCGCCCGTGCTGCACGGGCTGAGCCCCGCGGGCGAGCGCGTGGTGGCGGAGATGGAGCGGATCGGCATGGTTGTCGACCTCTCGCACGTGTCGGCCGACGTGATGCGGCACGCGCTGCGGATCGCCCGCCGGCCCGTGCTGTTCACGCACTCCGGGGTCCGCGCCGCGTGCGACGTGCCGCGGAACGTGCCCGACGACGTGCTCGCGGCGCTGCCCGCGAACGACGGCGTCTGCATGGCGACGTTCGTGCCGCAGTTCGTGTCCCCCGCGGTGGCGGCGTGGCACGACGAGACGCTGGCGCTCGCCGTGGCGGAGGGCGTGGATCCGCGCGACCACGAGGGCGTGCAGGCCGTCGCCGCACGTCGACCCGGGGAGCGGCCGCGCGCGACGCTCGCCGACGTCGTGCGGCACCTGGAGCGGATCCGCGAGGTCGCCGGACCCCGGCACGTGGGCCTCGGCGGCGACTACGACGGCATCGACCGCACGCCCGACGGGCTCGAGGACGTCTCGTGCTACCCGGCCCTGATCTCCGCGCTCGCCGAGCGGGGCTGGTCGGACGACGACCTGCGGGCGCTCGCGGGCGGCAACGCGCTGCGCGTGCTGCGGGCGGCGGATGCGGACGACGACGTGTCGCGCGCGCCGGCCGACGCGGGGGACCTGGCGTGAGCGGTGAGGGCGGCGGCGCTGCCGGTGCCGGTGCCGGTGCCGGTGCCGACGCCGACGCCGCGTCGGCCGCGTCCGTGCGCGGCATGGACCCGCGCGCCGCGGCCGCCCTGCTCGACGACCTCGCCGACCGCGGCTGGCCGGCGGAGCACCGCGAGCGGCACGGCGGCTGGATCCTGCGCGCCGCGGGAGGCGTGACGAAGCGCGCGAACTCGGCGCTCCCGGCCGGTCCCGTCGAGGACGTGGAGGCCGCGCTCGACGCGGTCGAGGCGTTCGCCCACGACCACGGCATCGACCCGTGCGTGCAGGTGTCGCCCGCGTCCGAGCCGGCCGACCTGCCGGTGCGGCTGGCGGCCCGCGACTACGTCGCCGAGGCGCGCACGCTCGTGCAGGTGGCGGACATCGCCGCGGTGGTGGCGCGCCTCGATGACGCGGTCGCCGCGGATCCCGCGCTCCGGATCACGGTCGCCGACGCTCCCGATGACGCCTGGCTCGACGCGTGGTGGAGCGTCGACGGGCGCGGCGGATCCGCGGAGCTCGCCGTCGCGCGCGGGATCCTCGAGCGCGGCCCGTCCGTCTACGCCGCCGTGCGCGACGGCGACCGCGTGCTGGCGACCGCGCGCCTCGCGCTCGTCGGCCGCTGGGGCGGCCTGTTCGCCGTCGCGACGCGCCCCGAGGCCCGGCGGCGCGGCCTGTCGCGGGCGGCCATGGGAGCGGCGATCCGCGCGGGCGCCGAGCGGGGGATCACCGACCTCTGGCTGCAGGTCGTCGCCGAGAACGACGGCGCCCGGGCCCTCTACGACGGGCTCGGCTTCGCGCCCGCGTCGCGCTACGAGTACTGGGCCCGCACCCGCCAGCCGTCGGCCGCCTCGAGATCGGCGAGGAACCGCGCGTAGACGCCCGGCTCCGCGGCGAGCGCGTCGTGCGTGCCGCGCTGCACGAGGCGGCCGCCGTCGAGCACGAGGATCTCGTCCGCGCTCCGGATGGTGTCGAGCCGGTGCGCGATCACGAGCAGGGTCCGGCGCCCGCGCAGGAGCCGGATCGCCTCGCCCACGGCCGTGGCGCTCTCCGCGTCGAGCGCCGCCGTGGCCTCGTCGAGCACGACGACGGGCGTGTCCGCGAGGAGCACGCGCGCGATGGACACGCGCTGGCGCTGGCCGCCCGACAGCTGCCGGCCGCCCTCGCCCACGGGCGTGTCGAGGTCGAGGCCGTCGCCGAGCGGCAGGCCGGCGAGGCGGAGCGCGTCGGTGACGGCGGCGTCGTCCGCATCCGGATCCGCGAGGCGCACGTTGTCGCCGAGCGTCCCCGCGAGGAGGTGCACGTCCTGGAAGACGGTGGACACGTGCGCGGCCACGTCGGCGAGCGCCATGTCGCGCACGTCGACCCCGCCGATCCGCACGGCGCCGTCGGTCACGTCCGCGGCGCGGGCGAGGAGCCGGGCGATGGTGGTCTTGCCGGATCCGGACGGGCCCACGAGCGCGGTCATGCGGCCGGCGGGCAGGGCCGCGTCGACGCCCGCGACGGCCGGGGTCGCGGATCCGGGGTAGGAGAAGGAGACGCCGTCGAGCTGCACGTCGGCGCCGTCCGGCCGGAGCGTGGTGCCGGCCGGGCGCTCGGGGATGGGGGCGGCGTCGAGGATCCCGCGGACGGCCCCGACGTCGCGGCGCGCGGCCCGCACCCCGACGGCGAGCTCCGCCGCCTGGCCGACGAGGTCGGCGGCGTGGAAGACGAGCACGAGCGTCGCGACCGTGCGGCCGGCGTCGACCGGGCCGCCGCCGACGCGGTCGACCGCGAGCACGAGCGCCACGACGAGCGCGGCCCGCATGACCGTGCCGAAGGCGACCAGCCCCGCGACGATGCGGCCGATGAGCGCGCGCGACGCGGCGCGGTGCCGCACGAGGATCGCGTCGACGAGGCCCGCGTCGCGTCCCGTGCGCCCGTGCGCGCGCAGGACGTGCTGCGCCTGCGCGAACTCCACCACGCGCTCGGCGATCTCCGTGTCGGCCGCGGCGCGCGAGGCGTCGGCGCGCGCGACGATCCGGCCGCCCAGGCGGAGCGCGAGAACGAGCACCGGGACGAGGACGATCAGGGCGACGCCGAGCGGGGGATCCAGCACCAGCAGCGCGACCGCGATGACGGCGGGCACCACGGTCGCGGTGATGAGCGGCCGCAGCAGGTAGGCGGGCACGCCCATCGAGGCGAGCACGCTGCCGCCCGCCGCGGACGTGAGCTCCGCGCGGTGGGTGGCGTCGAACCAGGCGAGCGGGAGGCGCACCACGTGGTCGCCGATCCGGTGGTGCAGCGCGTTGGCCGCCCGCACGCCCGCCCCGAAGGCGCCCGCCTGCGCGCGCGCCTGCACGGCGAGGTGGGCGGCGGCGAGGAGCAGGAACAGGGCGATCCACGGCCACGCGGACGACGGATCCTCGCCGAACAGGCGCTCCAGCACCGGCACGAGGGCGACCGCCGCCGCGCCGTGCAGCACGGAGGCCGCCACCATGCGCGCCACGACCGGGCGCAGCTCCCGCTCGCCCGCGGGGCCCAGGGTCCGTCGGATGTCGTCGATGGCGCCCATCAGCGCTCCTCCCGGTCGGTCTCGGTCGTGCCGGTCGGCGTCGTCGCGGTCGCCCCGGTCGGGGCCGCGGTCGGCGCGCCCGTGCGCCGGAGCCGCGCGTACAGGCCGTCGCGGGCGAGGAGCTCCGCGTGCGTGCCCTGCTCCACGATGCGTCCCGCGTCCATCACGACGATGCGGTCGGCGTCCTCCACCGTCTCCAGCCGGTGTGCGACGACCAGCACGGTGCGGCCGCGGGTCGCCTCGGTGAGGGCGCGCTGCATCCGCGCGGCCGTGCTCGGGTCGGCGTGCGCCATCGGCTCGTCGAGCACGAGCACCGGCAGGTCGGCGACGAGCGCGCGGGCGAGGGCGACGCGCTGGGCCTCGCCCCCGGAGAGGCGGCCGCGGGGATCCAGCACGGTCGAGTACCCGTCCGGGAGCGCCTCGATGACGTCGTCGACCTGGGCGATCCGGGCGGCGGCGCGCACCTCGTCGAGCGCGGCGTCCGGGCGTCCCAGCCGGAGGTTCTCGAGGGCCGTGTCGCGCAGCAGCACCGTGTCCTGCAGCACGCAGCCGACCCGGGCGTGCCAGGCCGCCGGGGTCGCGTCGCGCACGTCGACGCCGCCGAGCTCCAGGGTGCCGCGGGTGGGCAGGCGCAGGCGGGCGACGAGGGCCGCGAGGGTGGACTTGCCGGAGCCGGACGGGCCGACGACCGCCGTCACGGATCCGGGCGGCAGGTCGAGGTCGACGTCCCGGAGCGCGTCCCGCTCGCCGTCGTAGGAGAAGCCGACGCCGCGGAGCACGAGCCCGGCGCCGCGTCGGGAGTCGGGTTCGCGGGGGTCGGCGACGTCCGGCTCGACGGGCGCGCGCAGCACCTCGTCGACGGCCTTCGCCGCGTCCACCGCGCCCCGGATCGCCTGCGCGCGCGGGCCGATGACGCCGACGGGCGCCGCCATCGCGGGCGCGAGGAGGAGGAACGGCGCGAGATCCGCGGCGGGCAGCGCGCCGGCCGCGACCATCGCGCCGCCCACCGGCACGACGAGGGCGAGCACGCCGATCGGCGAGACGGTCAGCCACGACGCCGTGGTGACCGCCGTGGTGCGCGCGACCCAGGCGCCGAAGAACGCGGCGAAGGCGTCCACCGCCTGCAGGTAGCGGGCGTGCGCGCGGCCGGGCCGGCCGAAGGAGCGCACCACCTGGATCCCGTCGGCGAACTCCACCACGCTCCCCGCGATCTCGGCCGACGCGCGCCCGTACTCCGCCATGGACGACATGGCGCCCGACATCGCCCGCGCGAAGAGCACGACCCCGGCGACGAGCGGCAGGAGGCACACGAGCGCGAGCGGCACGTCGAGGGTGAGGAGGTACACGAGGGAGGCGACCGTGACGACCACGAGGCGCGTGACGTCGAGCAGGGTGTGCGCGACGAGCGCGTGCAGCGCCGCGACGTCCTGCTGCACGGCCTGGCGCACGCGGCCGGCGTCGTGCGCGTCGAACCAGGCCAGCGGGACGCGGCCCAGCCGGGCGACGACGAGGCGCCGGAGGTCGAGCTGGAGGTCGGCGTCGGCGAGGTGCGTGAGCGTGTCGGCGAGCGCGCCGAGCAGGAGGCCCGCGAGGCCGGCGACGGCCGCGAGGATCACGCCGCCCCACGCCGGCGGACCCCCGGGGTCGGCCACCGCGGCCCGGCCGATCTCGGCGACCGCGACGACGGCGGCGAGACCGCTCGCGGAGGCCGCGGCCTGCACGAGGACGGCCGCCGCCAGGCGGACGCGGACCGCGCGGACGGCGCGGGCCACCGTGGCGGGCTGGTCGGACGGGTCGGGGGCGGTCGGGTTCGCTGCCGCGTCCGTCGCATCCGTCGCGATCGGGGTGCCCTCCGCGCCCGTCATCGGCCGAGCACCGCGAGCTCGGTCGCCGCGTCCGCGACCCCGCCGCGGAGCACCGTCCACGGCCGCCCCGCCTCCCGTGCCAGCGTCGCCGGGTCCAGGCTGTGCCATTCGTATCCTCCTCGGACCTCGCGCACCGTCCGCTCGCCGTCGAGCACGAGCCAGCGCGTGGTGAATCGCGTGGCGCCGTCGCGGCCGGGCTCGGCCGTGGTCCACCACTCGTATGTCTGGGTGCCGATGCGCTCGCGCAGGAGGCGCGTCGGCGGCAGGGAGCGCGCGCTCGTCCCCATCAGGTCGACGACGACCACGCCGCCGGGGACGAGCCGCTCGAGGCAGCGCCGCCAGAGGTCGGCCCGGTCGTCGCTGCCGAGGTGCCCGGCGACGCCGATGAGCACGACCGCGCGGATCCGGTCGGGCAGCGCGACCTCCTGCGCCGTCTCGGGGCGGATGGTCACGCGGTGGCGGAGCGCGGGATCCTCGTGCACGCGGCTCCGCAGCACGGCGCGCATGACGGGCGAGGGCTCCGCGGCGAGGATCGGCGCGCCGGGCACGAGGTCGGCCAGCAGGCGCGTGACCCGGCCGGTGCCCGCGCCGAGCTCGACGACGGTGCCGGGGTCGGGATCCGCGTCGGGGCCGGCGCCGGGCCCGCCCGCCGGGGTGCCCGCCGGCGCCAGCGCCTCGGCGAGCACGCCCGCCATCGCGCCCGTGTGGCGCCGCGCCACGAGGTCGTAGAACTCCGCGCCCGGGGAGTAGTCCTGCAGCTCGAGCGTCACGGGAACATCGCCTCCGCGTCTTCGGGGAAGGCGAGCGCCGGATCCAGCAGGGAGACGATCGCCTCGACCACCTCCGCGGGCCGCTCGGCCAGGTAGAAGTGGCCGCCGCGGAACACGCGGAGGCGGGCGTCGCCGTCTGGGCCCGCGGCATCGGCGGGGCCCGCGCCCCCGTCGTCGGCGACGAGCCGGTGCCACGCGGCGGCCTCCGCGGGCCGCAGCTCCGGATCCGCGTCGCCGCTGAACACGCTCACCGGGCACCGGGGTCCCGGACCCGCGGCCGTGCGGTGCGTCTCCACCAGCCGGTAGTCGTCGCGCAGGCAGGCGAGCACGGTGCGGCGCATGTCGTCGTCGGCGAGGATCTCGGGCGCCGTGCCGCCCTGGCGCACGAGGTCGTCGAGGAGCACGTCGTCGTCCTGCCGGTGCAGGGTGCCGCCCCACCGCTCGGTCGGCGCGCGGCGTCCCGACACGACGAGCCGGGCGGCGGGACGGCCCGCGGACGCCAGCAGGCGCGCGGTCTCGTAGGCGACGAGGGCGCCCATGCTATGGCCGAACAGCACGACGGGCAGGGGGCCGGGAAGCGCGGCGACGGCCGTCGCGACGTCGGCGGCGAGCGCGTCGAGGTCGGGGCTGACGGGATCGCCGTAGCGGTCGGCCCGGCCCGGGTACTGCACCCCGAGGAGCTCGACTCCCCGCGGGACGAACGGCGCCCAGCCGCGGTAGGCGGAGGCCGCGCCGCCCGCGTGCGGCAGGCAGACCAGGCGGATGCGGGGCGCGGCCGCCGCCCGGAGGCGCCGCAGGCAGGCGTCCTCGGTGCGCGGGGTGTCGATCATCGCGGGCTCCTCGTGCTCGGGTGCGGGTGCGGGTGGGCGGTCGGTCGGGTGCTCGCGCGGGCGGCTCGGCGGTCGGGAGGAGCGTAGCCCTTGTTGAGAACCATGCGCGATAGCAGCGGCGCTCGAGGGGGACGGGCGCGTCATCCGGCGGCCGGGTCCGCGCGCCGCGGGACGAGCGCCCCGAGCGGGAGCGACGCGCCCGCGTCGGCCGGCAGGCGCACGAGGTCCATGCCGGACTCGCGCGCGAGCTCGTCGAGGCCCACCGGATCCCACGAGTAGGCGTCGTGCACCTCGCGCGCGCGGCCGTCGGGCTCGACGCTGCGCCACCGGGTGCGCAGGGCGAGCGTGCCGTCGGGCGCGGGATCCGACCGGAACCACCACTCCAGCTCGTCGTCGCCCACGCGCGTGCGGGCCAGCCGCGACTCGGGCACGCGCGCCCCGGCCTCGAGGCCCATCGTCTCGACGACGACGAGCCCGTCCGGGAGGAGGCGCGCGGCGATCCTCTCGAAGAGGCGGGTGCGCTGCCCCCGATCGAGGTGCCCGAGCACGCCGCAGAGCAGCACGGCGGAGAGGCGGTCGGGCAGGTCGAGGTCGGGCGCGGATCCGGCGGTGACGGTCACGCGCTCCTGGAGCCCGGGGGCGTCGAGGATCCGCGCGGTGAGCACCGCCCGCAGCGGCTCGGACGGCTCGGCGGCCACGACGCGCGCCTCGGGGTGGGCGCGCGCGACGGCCCGGATCACGACGCCCGTGCCCGCGCCGATGTCGAGCACGGGCGCCCGCGACAGGTCGCGGCCGTCGAGCAGCCGGCAGACGGCGGCCGCCGTGAGCTCGGCGTGCGCGGCGGCGGCGAGGTCGAAGAGCTCGGCCGCGGGGCCGTAGGGGTCGGCCGGCGGGGGATCGGCGGGGTGCGGATCGCCCGGCCGGAGGTCGGCCGCGGAGCCGGACGCGTCGGAGCCGGACGCGTCGGGTCCGCCCGCCCCGCCCGCCGCGTCCGCCGGTCGCGGATCCGCCGCCGGCAGGATCGCCGCGGCCGTCACGCGCGGCGGCTCGCCCGGGCGGATGCTCCGCGGCGGCCCGAGCCGGCGGGTGAGGTCGACCCACGCGCGCGCCATGGTGATGTCGGCCTGCGCCGCGCGGAGGGCGTCGCCGTCGCCCGCGCGGATCTCCGCCGCGAGCTGCCCGAGCGCGTGCGCCACCGCATCCGGCCAGACGTCGTCGAACAGGTCGCCGGCGGTCGGGGCGGGCGCGTCCGGCCAGGAGGACACCCGCGGCAGGGCGCGCCGGGCCGGATCCCCGTCGAGGTCGAGCCGGCCGGCCGCGTCGCGCCGGGTGAACAGCGCCGGGCTCCAGGTGACGGGCCCGTGCACGTCGGCCAGCGTGAGCACGCCGGCCGCCGAGGCGAGGGAGATCCGCGGCCAGAGCAGCGCGTGGTTGTCGCGGTCGGCGGGGTGCAGCTCGTCGTGCACCCGCAGCGAGAGGGGGATGCCGCCGACCACGCCCTCGATCGCGGTGAACGGCGACGGCCGGGCCTCCAGCGCGGTCAGCTCGCGCGGGCGCTCGACGGGATCCGCGAACGCCCACGGCCGGAGCCCGCCGACCGCCAGTCCGAGCACGTCGACCAGCGGCTGCAGCAGGTGCACCGGACCCGCGGCGTCCACGTGCACGATCGGGCTCCGGGCGCGCAGCCGCTCCGCCGACGCGAGGAAGCCGCGCGTCGCGCGCACGTGCCGGTAGTGCGTCGAGAGGCGGTAGCGCACGCCGGCCTTCCGGGCCGCGCGGGCGGCCGCGGTGATCTCGTCGGGGTGCGCCGGATGCTCCTGCAGCACGTGGATCCGGCGGGCGAGGAGCGCCAGCACGAGGTCGGTCCCCGGCCCGCCCTGCACCGCCGAGCCGACGGCCACCGAGGCCACGTCGACGTCGTCCGGCAGGTCGGCGACGTCGGTCCAGAGCGGCACGCCGTGCGCGGCCGCGAGCGCGCGGGACGAGTCGCCGCCGCGGGCGAGGATCCCCGCGAGGAGCAGCCCCGGCACGGCACCGACCGCGCGGAGGTGGATGCGGCCGAAGCCGGTGCCGCAGACGACGACCCGCAGCGGGCGGTCGGCGGCGCCGCCCGTCACAGGTCCTCCTCCACCATCTCGCCCGCGTCGCCGGCGTCGTCGATGCGCGTGACGGTGCTCGCGCCGGACGCGGCGACGAGGTCGAGGACGCGCTGCGGGTCCAGCACGTCGTGCGCGAACCCGACGCCGGGCGGCACGGCGCCCGCGCGGATCTCCCGCACGGTGATGGCCGCGAGGTGGCCCGCGAGCGCGTAGCTGTCGTCGCTGTGCATCACGATGGCGCGCTCGACGGGCGCGCCGTCGGCCGCGGTGCCGCGCACGGAGACGGCCAGCACGTGGAACGGCCGGGTGCCGACGAGGTCGAGGTCGCCCGCGCGGATGAGCGCGTCGGCGGCCGCCGCGGCGCCGTCCTCGCCCGCGAGCAGCGCGGGCAGGCGGTTGAGGGCGTCGCGCACGGCGGGGCCCGGGTGCACGTTCCACCACGCGGCGTCCGCGAAGCCGCGCGAGCGCGCGATCCGCTCGGTCTCGGCGGAGAGGTAGGGCTGCAGCGCGACGCGGCCCGGGAAGAACGGCGCCGTCGCGTCCTCCTCGGCGCGGAGCGCGCGCTCGACGCGTCGGCCGCCGGACCAGGCGGCGAGCGGCGTGCCGTACGCGGTGGATCCGGGCCCTCCGGCCGCGAGCGACAGCGGCACGTCGAGCGCGACCCCGGGCGAGCACGCCTCGACCCCGCCGACCCAGCCGCGCAGCCGCAGCGGGCCGCGGAGCCCCTCGGCGGCGAGCCGCGGCAGGAGGCCCGAGAGGCCCGGGACGACGCCCGTCGACACGACCGCGCGGCGGCCGTCGCGGGCGGCGGCATCGGCGAGGCCGCGCGCGACGAGGCCCGCGCGCACGGGCTCCTCGCCGCAGACGTCCACGTAGTCGGCGCCCGCCTCGAGGGCCGCGGCCGCGATCCGGTCGCCGAACGCGAAGGCCGGCGCGGCGCAGTGCACCACCACGTCGGTGCCGCGGCAGAAGCGGGCGAGCGCGTCGTCGTCCGTCAGGTCGACGGTCACGGTCTCGACCTCGCCGCCCGCCTCCTCGGCGAGCTCACGGAGCGGCGCCTCGCGACGCCCGCCGAGCCGCAGCGGCTCGTCGGACAGGGCGCGGAGGGCGAGCACCGCGGGCCGCCCGACGGCGCCGGATGCGCCGATGACCGCGATCACGCGATCACCGCCCGGCGCTTGAGGCGCGGGAGGGTCGACGGCACCGCGATCACGCGATCACCGCCCCGCCCGTGACCCGCGTGAGGATCGACAGCACCCGCGGCGCGTGCTCCACCGACAGGCAGTCGTAGTGGTCGCCCGGGATGTCGACGATGTCGAGCTCGCCGAGCGCGAGCTCCTCCCAGTAGTCGGTCACGGCCTCCCGGCTGCCCGGGAACGGGTAGGCGCCGCTGTGCCGGAGGAACGTGATGTCGCCCGCGTACGGATCCGGCCGGTAGCGCGTGATCGCGAACACGCTCTGCCGGAAGGTGCGGAAGAAGCGCGTCATCTGCTCCGGCGTGTAGCTGCCGGACGCCGGCGGCACGACCTCGCACATGCGGGCGATGCGGGCCCGGCGCGGGATGCGCGACAGGTCGAGGAAGGCCCGGCCGATGTCGGCGAACTCGCCGTCGAGCGACGCGTAGCCGTCGACGGGCATGACGCCGGGGGTCCTCTCGAGGATGCGCGCGCCCGCCGCGGCGATGCGCCACGGGTCGGCGGGGAAGCCGAGGTCGACGGGGTCGATGCCGATCATCATCGCGAACGAGTACTCGGACACCATCTCGTCGTCGAGCCGGAACGCGGGGCTGTGGCTGCTGATCGCGGTGAACGAGGCCACGTCGGCGCCCGCCTCCGTGAGCGCGCGCGCCACCTCGGTGGCGACCAGGCCGCCGAGGCAGTAGCCGACGACGTGGAAGGTGCGGATCCCCGTGGCGAGGAGCTCGCGGGCGTACTCCGCGGCGATCCGGTCGATGAGCCCGTGCGGGTCGGCGTCGAGGAAGGCGTCGAGGTCGGGGACCTCCACGCCGTACAGCGAGCCGGTGCCGCGGGACCGGCGGCGGATCTCGGTCATCAGCGCGCGGTACGGCATGATCGTGCCGATCCCGGCGTGGACGAGCACGGTGGCGGGTCCCTGGCCGGATCCGGAGAGCAGGCTCACGGCCGGCGTCGCGGGGGCGTCGCGCTCGCCCGCCGCGCCCTGCCCGGCCTGGCGCACGTAGCCGGCGAGCCCGGCGATGGTGGGCCGGCGCAGCATGTGGCGGAGCACCACGTCCCATTCGAGGTCGACGACCTCGGGGAGCTGCTCGCGCATCCGCCCGACGAGGCGCGCCACGAGGAGCGAGTCGCCGCCGAGCGCGAAGAAGTCGTCGTCGCGGCCGATGCCGGGGCGGCCGAGCAGCTCCGCCCACAGCTCCTGGAGGCGGCGCTCGACGTCGTCGCGGGGTGCGTCGGATCCGGCGGCGACCGTCGCCTGCGGCGCCTGGTCCTCCGCGAGCCGGGCGAGCGCGGCCCGGTCGACCTTGCCGTTCGCGGTGACCGGCAGCGCGTCGAGCACCTGCCAGCGGCGCGGCACCATGTACTCCGGCAGCCGGTCGGCGGCGTGGCGGCGGAGCGACGCGGCCCGCAGCGGCGCGCGGTCGGACTTCACCTGCGCGAGCAGGAGGTGCTGGCCGAGGCCGGAGAGCGGATCCGCGTCGGCGGGCACCTGCTGGATCCCCCGGGCGCCGAGGTCGCCGAGCATCGCCCGCCACTCGGCGGCCTCGAAGAGCAGGGCGTCGCCGGCGAGCCGCGCGTCGGCGGGACCGCCCGCGCGCACCTCCATGAAGTCGGTGGCGATCATGAGCGGCGGGTTGTCCTCGCGCGTGCTCTCGATCACGGCGAGGTGGCCGTGCGGGGCGAGGAGCCCCTGCAGCCGCCGGAGCGCGGCGGGCACGTCGGGCACGCCGTGCAGGCCGTTGGAGCAGATCACGACGTCGTACGAGTTCGGGCGCTGCCCCTGCGGCAGCGGGTCGGCGGCCGGGTCGAAGGCCTGGAACCGCACGCCGGGCCGGTCGGGGTGGCGCTCGCGCGCCTCGCCGACGTGGAACATCGAGGGGTCGGTGAACACGTACTCGACGGCGCGGCCCGCGAGCGCGGGGATCAGCTGGTCGGCCGCGCCGCCCACGCCGCCGCGCACCTCGAGGATCCGCAGCGGCTCGTCGGGCCCGTGCCCGCGGGCGTCGTGCCGGTCGGCGAGCGCGACGACCGCGGCGGTGAGCGCGGCCGTGAGCAGGCGCACGCCGAGGTTGTCGCGGTAGGCCGCGCCGATCGCGTCGCTCGGGGCGCCCGGGTAGAGCAGCTCCGCGATGTCGAGGTCGCCGCTCACGAGCTCGCCGAGCGCCAGGCTCGACGCCTGCACGTGGCGGAGCAGCTCGGCGCTCCAGCCGATCTCCCGCTCGGCCTCCTCCACGCGGGCCCAGGCGCGGGCGACCCGCTCCGGATCCGCGGAGAGGGCGCCCCGGTGGCGCCCGTCGGCGTCGCGCTCGATGCGCCCGCGCCGCGCGAGCGCGCGCAGCCAGCGGCGCACGACGACGCGGTGGGCGTCGCTCGCGCCGAGGAGGCCGGCGACCTCGTCGTCCGTGAGGGGGGCATCCGGGTCGACGAGCGCGCCCGCCGCGGCGAGCGTGCGCTCGATCACCCGGAGCGCGTGCTCGTCGAACTGGGCGAGGAAGGCGCCGAGGGCGTCGGTGTCCACGTCGGCCGCGGCGACCGCGAGCGCGGCGCGCGCGGCATCGCCGGGGGCGCTGTCCTCCGGCGACCCGATCGGCGCGATCCGCTCGGGCTGCACGATCCCCACGAGGTGCCGGCCCGCGGCCCCCTCCGCCACCTGCACGGCGCAGTCGGCGACGCCCGGCTGGGCGAGCACCGCGGCCTGGATCTCCGCCAGCTCGATGCGGTACCCGCGGATCTTGACCTGCGCGTCCTCGCGCCCGAGCAGCTCGATGCTGCCGTCGGGGAGGTACCGGCCGATGTCGCCCGTGCGGTACTCGCGGTCGCCCGTGGCGGGATCCACGCCGAAGCGCTCCCGCGTGCGCTCGGCGTCGCCGAGGTACCCGAGCGCCACGCCCGCCCCGCGGATGAGGATCTCGCCGGGCACGCCCTCGGGCCGGTCGCGCCCGAGGTGGTCGACGACCGCCAGCCGCTGGCCGCGCAGGGGCGTGCCGTAGGGGATGCTCGGCAGCAGCCGGTCGACCTCGCCGATCACGTGGTGCACCGACCAGATCGCGGCCTCGGTCGCGCCGCCGAGGCTCACGACCGTGAGCTCGGGGTGGCCGGCGCGCATGGCGTCGGGCAGGGTCACGGGGATCCAGTCGCCCGAGAGCAGCGCGAGCCGCAGCGTGCTCGGGGCGTCGTCGTCCGCCGCGCCGCCGGTGGCCGCGACCGCGTCGCGGTAGTCCTGCAGCATGCGCGCCTGCGCGGGCACGGAGTTCCAGAGGGTGACGCGGTGGCGGGCGATGAGCGCGGCCCAGTGCGACGGGTCGTCGCGGCGGCGCGGGTCGGGTAGCACCATCGCGCCGCCCGCGCCGAGCACGCCGAGCACGTCGAAGACCGACAGGTCGAAGCCGAGCCCGGCGAGGGCGAGCACGCGGTCGTCGGGTCCGACGCCGAAGCGCTCGCGGATGTCGACGAGCGTGTTGTGGGCGGCCTGGTGGGAGAGGATCGCGCCCTTGGGCGTGCCCGTGGACCCGGACGTGTAGATGACGTAGGCGGGGTCGGCCGGATCCACGCCGTCGCGCCCGGCGTCGGGGGTGGGCCGGGCGTCGGCGGGCTCGAGAGCGTCGACCGCGATCCGCTCGATGCCCGTCGGCCAGTCCTCCGGCGCGCCGACGAGCGCCTGCTGCGTGAGAACCTGCCGGATCCCGGCGTCGGCCAGCACGGTGTCGCGGCGGATCCGGGGCTGCGACACGTCCACGGGCACGTACGCGCCGCCCGCGAGGAGCACGCCGACGACGGCGACGACCTGCTCCCAGCCGCGCGCGGCGACGATGGCCACGCGGTCGCCCGAGCGGTGCCCGGTGGAGCGGAGGCGCGCGGCGACGGCGGCGCCGCGGCGCACGAGCTCGTCGTGGGTCAGCGTGCGGTCGGGGGCGATGACGGCGGGCGCGTCGGGCCGGGCCTCGGCGGCCGCGAGGAGCGGCTCGTGCACGAGCGCGGGGGCGACCGGGTCCCCGGTGTCGCCCACCCGGATCCGCCGCGCGCGCTGGTCGTCGGGCAGGTCGACGGCGACCGGCCGGTCCCAGGCGCCCGGGTCGTCGGCGAGGGCGCGCACGGCGCCGAGGAAGGCGCCGAACGCGGCGTCGGCCACGCCGTCGGCGAGCACGCCCTCCCGCACGTCCCAGCTGAGCTGGAGGCCGTCGGGCACGCGGAGGGCCTGGCAGTCGATCCACACCTGCGGCGTGCGCGTGACGGCCGCGGTGATCCGCCCGCCGTCGCCCGTGGGCGCGCTCGCGGCGTCGCCGGCGAGGGCGCTCGTGAAGACCACGGGGGCGAGCGCGACGTCGCGCGTGTCGCCGCCGCGGCGCCGGGTGAGCTCGGCGAGCAGCTCGGTGCCGCCGCAGAGCGGGTGGGCGAGGTCCTCGAGCAGGCGGGCGGAGAGCGCCCGCATCCGCTCGACGGCGGGCACGTCGTCGGTGAGGTCGACCTCGAGCAGCTCGACGGACGTGAAGTCGCCCACCACGTGCTCGGCGCCGGCGGCGAGCCCGCCGCGCTCGGAGACGGGCAGGTTGAGGACGAAGCGCGGGCTGCGGCTCCACCGGCCGATGGTCTCGGCGTAGGCCGCGAGCAGGGCGCCGGTGGGGGTCACGCCGGCGTCGGCGGCGGCGCGGTCGAGGCGCCGGGCGGCCTCGGGGTCGAGCACGGCGGACAGGCGGCGGAACCGGGCGGGCGCGGCCATCGGGTCGTGGTCCGCGAGCGGCAGCTCCGGCGCGGGCGGCAGGTCGTCCAGGCGCCGCCACCAGTAGGAGCGGTCGCGCTCGTACGCGGCGGACGCCGTGAGCGCGCGGCGGGCCAGCACGCAGTCGCGGAAGCCGGGGCCGTCGGGCGATCCGGGCAGCTCGGCCGCCGGATCCTCGACGAGCGCGCGCAGCTGGTCGAGCACGAGCTGGAGGCTCGCGTGGTCGATCACGAGCAGGTCGACCGCGAGGTGCAGGCGCACGGCGTCGTCGGCGCGGGTCACGACCGCGCGCACGCGCGGCCAGCCGGGGTCGCCGCCCGTGCCCTGCGCGAGCTCGGCGCGCACGGCGTCGAGCCGGTGCCCGATGGATGCGGTGCCGAGGCCGCGCAGGTCGTCGACCGGCACCTCGACGGGCCCGGGGTCGGCGAGCACGCGCTGCGAGCCGTCGGGGTGGATCTCGGCGCGCAGCATCCCGTGGTGCCCGACCAGGCGGGTCCACGCGTCGACGATGCGCGCGGGATCGGTGGACGCCGGCCACGACAGGTCGAGGTCGGCGGTGCAGGCGACGCCGCCATAGGGGTACGCGTCGGTGCGGCCGAGGAGGTATGCGGTCTGCACCGGGGTGAGCGGGAACGGGTCGTGCGCGGCGGCCGGGTCGGCGCGGGGGGTCGCGTCGCCCTCTCCCGCGGCGTCGGCGCCCGTCGCGGCCTGCCGGTCGAGGAGCGCGAGCACCTCGTCGCGGTGCCGGCGGATGAGCTCGCGCCGGTCGTCGTCGATCACGCCGCGCGGCCCGCGGAACCGGATCCGCCCGTCCTCCGCCCAGAGCCGGACGCCGCGGGCGTTGAGGTCGTCGATGAGCTGTTCAGCGTTCACAGGTCTCCGCTTTCGAAGAGGTCGGCGCCGGCGGGGGCCGGCGTACGGGCGGGTGCGTCCGCGGCGGGCGCGGACGCGGTGGTGGTCGCGGGGGTCGCCGGTGTCGCGGGCGCGGTGCGCAGGCGGTCGATGCAGGCGGCGTACGCCCGCACGGTCGGCTCCTCGAGGAAGCGGCGGACGCCCGCGTCGACGCCGAACCGGCGCTGCGCGGCGGTCACGAGCCGCAGCATGGCGAGGCTGTCGCCGCCCGCCGCGAAGAAGCCGGCGTCGGGGGCGGGCGCGGCGCCGAGGATCCCGGCCCAGAGCTCGGCGAGGGCGGACTCGGTCTCGGTGGCGGTGGCGGTGGCGGACGCGGCGGATCGTGCGGCGGGGTCGGCGCCGGTGCCGGACGCGGCGTCGGCGTCCGCGTCGGGCCGCGCCGGATCCCCGCCGGCGTCCGCCGCCCCCGGCGCGCGGCCGAGCGACCGGGCGAGCCCGGCCACGTCGACCTTCCCGTTCGCGGTGAGCGGCCACGCGTCCACGAGGTGGATGCGGTGCGGCACCGCGTACGCGGGCAGCCGGTCGGCGGCCGTCGCGGTGGCCGCGGCGAGCACGGCGGCCCCGTCGTGCCCGTCGTCCGGCTGGATCGCCACGTGCAGGTGGCGCCGTCCGGCCGTCCCGTCGACCACGAGCGCGATCGCGCGGCGCACGCCGGGGGCGGCCGCGTGGGCGGCCTCGATCTCGCCGAGCTCCATCCGGTGCCCGCCGAGCTTCACCTGGCGGTCCGCGCGGCCGAGGAACTCGAGGATCCCGCCGGGCCGGTACCGGCCGGTGTCGCCCGTGCGGTACCAGCGGCCGCCGTCGAGCTCGACGAACGCGGCGGAGGTGCGCGCGGGGTCGCCGCGGTAGCCGCGGGCGAGGCCGCGGCCGCCGATGACGAGCTCGCCGGGCACCCAGTCGGGGCAGTCCCGGCCGCTCGCGTCGAGCACGCGGAACGCCTGGTCGGGCAGCGGCCGGCCGTAGGGCGCGGACGCCCAGCCGTCGAGCGGGCCGTCCACCTCCCACGCGTTCGACCAGATGGCCGCCTCGGTCGCGCCGCCCAGGGCGACGAGGCGCGTGCCGGCGCCGGCCGCGCGGATCAGCCGCCCGTGCAGGTCGGTGCCCACGCGGTCGCCCGAGACGAGCGCCGCGCGCAGCGTGCCGAGCGTCCCGGGCCGGTCGTCGGCCGCGACGAGGAGCATGTCGAGCAGCATCGGCACGGTGTCCCACAGCGTGACCCCGTGCTCGCGCACCAGGTCGAGCCAGCGCGGGGCGTCGCGCTCCTCGCCCTCCTCGGGGATCACGAGCGCGCCGCCCGCGCCGAGCACGCCGAGGACGTCGAACACGGAGAGGTCGAAGTCGAGGGCGGAGAGGGCGAGGATCCGGTCGGCCGGGCCGACGTCCAGCATCCGCCCCACCGCGTCGATCGTGGACCACGCCGCGTCGTGCGCGATCTCCACGCCCTTGGGCTCGCCCGTGGAGCCGGAGGTGTGGATCACGTAGGCGAGCGCGGACACGGGCGGCCGCACGGGCGCGGCGAGCGGCTCCTCCGCGGCGGCGTCGGCCGGGCGGAGGAGGGCGGGCGCGTCGGGGGCGTCGCCGCCCGCCGCGGCCGGGTCGTCGGCGATGACCAGCCGGATGCCCGCCGCGCGGTGGATCGCCCGCCGCCGGGCGGGAGGCTGACCGATCCCGATGGGCGCGTACGCGGCGCCCGCGCTGAGGACGCCGAGGACGGCCGCCGCCTGGTCCGCGCCGCGCGGCAGCGTGATGCCGACGAGGTCGCCGGGTCCGATGCCGCTCCGCTGGAGCGCGCCGGCGATCCGGAGGGCGCGGTCGGCGAGCTGCCCGTGCGTGACGACGCGCGTCGACGCGCCCGTGCCCGTGAGGAGCGCGGGCGCGTCGGGCGCCCGGAGCGCGGCCTCGTGCACGCCGTCGTGCAGGAGCCGGCCCGGTCGGGGGCCGACGGGCGCCGCGGCGCGGGCGCGGGCCTGGTCGGCGGGGGGATCCACGGGGAGCGGCGCGTCCCAGTCGGCCGTGGCGAGGCGCTCGAGCGTGGCGACGTACGCGGCGACGAGCGCGTCGACGAGGCCCGGCGGGAACGCGTCCTCGCGGGCGTCGGCGTCGATCCGCAGCCCGCCGTGGTCCTCCAGCACCTGCACGTCGAGGAGCACCTGGGGGGACTGGGAGACACCGTGGATCCGCTCGCCGAACGCCCCCGACACGTCGGCCGATACCCCGTCGCCGACCCCGATCGCGCTCGTGAACACCACGGGCACCGGCGCCACGGCCGTGCCCCGGAGGCGCGCCCGCTCGCGGAGGATCCACGACGCGGGCGCCTCGCGGTGGTCGAGGTCGGCGGCGAGGCGCTCCTGGAGCCCGCGGGCCGCCTCCGCGGCGGAGTCCGCGGCGCGGTGGTCGAGCAGGGTCAGCCCGGTGAAGTCGCCGACGAGGCGCGGCATGTCGGGGTGCACGTCGCGCCGGTCGAAGAGGGTGAGCGTCATGGTGAGGTCGCGCTGCCCGGTCCACCGGGAGAGCACGTGGCCGTACGCGGTCGCGAGCATGCTCGTGGGGGTGAGCCCGGCCGCCCGGCAGCGGTCGCGGAAGGCGGTCCACCAGGCGGCGTCGAAGCGGTGCGCGCGGCGGGCGAAGCGCGGGGCGGGATCCGCGGTGGCGAGCGGCAGCCGCGGGGCGTCGGGCATGTCCGCGAGCCGTGCGCGCCAGTGCTCCTCGTCGGCGCGCAGCCGCTCCGGATCCGGGCGGGTCTGGAGCACGCAGTCGCGGAAGGTCAGCTCGGCGGGAGCGGGCGGGAGCGGCAGCCCGCGCATCACCAGGTCGAGCTCCGTGTACAGGATCATGATCGACAGCGCGTCGACGACGGCGTAGTCGATGCCGATCCCGAGGCGCGTGCGGGTCCCGCCCCGGCCGTCCGGGTAACGCACGGCGTCGACGTCGAACAGCGGCCAGACGGCGAGGTCGTGGGAGCGGTGCGACACGCGCTCCCGGAACGCGGCGAGCTCCCGCGCCACTGCGTCCGGATCCGCGTCGGCCGGCACCTCGCGCACGTCGACGCGCACGGGCGGCACCTCCTCGAGCACCCGCTGGGTGCCGTCGGGGTCGATGACCGTGCGCAGCGTCGGGTGCCGCCGCACGAGCTCGTCGAACGCGGCGGCGAGCCGGTCGAGGTCCTGGTCGCGCCCGTCGAACTCGGTGTGGTGGTACGTGCCCACGCCGCCGAGCGGGATGCGGGGATCGCGGCCGACCGCGTAGGCGCGCTGCACGTCGGTGAGCGGGAACGGGTCGTGGGCGTGCGCGGGATCCGGCACGATGCGGGGGCGCGCGTCCGCGGGCTCCGGGGCCGCGAGGTGCAGCGTCGCGGCGAAGTCGGCCAGCACCGGGTGCCGGAAGAGCGCGGCCACGCTCGCGTCGGCGGCGCCCGCGGCGCGCAGGGCGGCGACGCTGCGGGTCGCCTGGAGGGAGTCGCCGCCCGCGGCGAAGAAGGAGTCCGCGCGTCCGCACGGGGCGCCGAGCAGATCGCCCCAGACGCGCTGGACGAGCCGTTCCTCGGCGGTCAGCGGCGCGTCGTCCGGTCGCGGCGCGGGGGCCGGCCGCTCGGCGAGCTCGGCGATGATCCGCGCCCGGTCGACCTTCCCGTTGGCGGTCAGCGGCAGCGCGTCGCGCACGATCACGCGCGCGCACGCCATGGACGGCGGGAGCAGGGCGCCCGCGTGGGCCGCGACCTCCTCGGCGACCAGGACCGCGCCGGGCTCCGGCACCACCATCGCGGCGAGCGCGCCCGCGACCGCGACGACGACGGCGCGCTGCACGCCCGGCGCGGAGGCCAGCGCGGCCTCCACCTCGCCGGGCTCCACGCGGTGTCCGCGGATCTTCAGCTGGTGGTCCGCGCGGCCGAGGAACCCGAGCACGGGCCGCCCCGCGGCGTCGCGCCGGTACGCGGCGCGGTCGCCCGAGCGGTACCAGCGCTCGCCGTCGACGGTGGGGAAGCGGGCGGCGGTGAGCGCGGGATCGCCGCGGTAGCCGCGGGCCAGCGCGTGCCCGCCCACGAGCAGCTCGCCGGGCACGCCGTCGGGGCGGTCGCGGCCGCGCTCGTCGACGACCCGCACGCGCACGCCGGGCAGCGGATCGCCCCAGGGGAGGCCGCGCGCGGACGACGCCGGATCCGCGTCGTCGCCGGGCCGAGCCGCGTGCACGGTGGAGTGGATGGTCGCCTCGGTCATCCCGCCGAGCGCGAGGAGGCGCGCGGCCGGCGCGCACGCGGCCAGGCGGCCCGGCAGATCCGCGCCCACGACGTCGCCGCCGAGCAGCACGAGCCGGAGGGGCAGCGGCCCGTCGGCGGTCGCCGTGAGGAGCATGTCGAGGAGCGCGGGCACGGTGTTCCAGACCGTGACGCCGTGCGCCCGCACCAGGTCGCGCCAGCGGTCGGCGTCGCGGCGCTCGTGCTCGGCGGGCACGACGACCGCGGCGCCCACCGAGAGCGCCGCGAACAGGTCGTAGACGGAGAGGTCGAAGTCGAGCGCGGAGAGCGCGATGGTGCGGTCGTCCGGGCCGAGGGGCGCGACGAGCGCGAGGGAGCGGAGGGTGGCGACGGCGGCGCGGTGGGCGACCTCGACGCCCTTCGGCCGGCCCGTGGATCCGGACGTGAACAGCAGGTAGGCGGGGGAGCCGGGGGCGACGGCGACGGGATCCGCGAGCGGCGCGGCGTCGCGGGCGGCCCCGAGCGCGAGCACGGGCGGGCCGTCCGGGCCGGCGGCGGCCGCGGAGACGGCGACCAGGTCGTCGTCGGCGAGCACGCGCGTGATGCTGCTCGTGAGGATCGCGGCGCGGCGCGCGGGCGGCTGGTCCGGGCCGACGGGCGCGTAGCAGGCGCCGGCGAGCAGCACGCCGAGCACGGCGGCGACGCGGTCGGGTCCGGCCGGGGCGGTGATCGCGACGGTCGCGCCGGGGCCGACGCCCTCCGCACGCAGCAGCCCGGCGACCCGGCGCGCGTGGTCGGCGAGCTCGCCGTACGCGACCGCGCGGCCGTCGGATCCGACGAGCGCCGTCCGCGCCGGATCCTCCGCCGCCCGGGCGAGGAACGCGGAGTGCAGGAGGCCGTCGCCCGCATCGGGCGCGGGCGCCGGCCGCTCGCGCGCGAGCCGCGCCCGCACGTCGCCCGGGGCGGGGACCGCGAGCGCCGGGAGGTCCCACGCGCCCGGCCGCTCGTGCACCAGGCCGTCGACGAGCCCGCGGTACGCCTGGAACGCGGCCTCCATCGCCGGCTCCTCGAGGATGTCGACCCGCACGTCCCAGTTGAGCAGCAGCCCGCCCTCGAGCTCGGTGACCTGGGCGTCGAGCCAGACCTGCGGGCCCTGGGAGATGATCCAGACCGGCTCGCCGAGCGCGCGGCGCAGGGGCGCGTCGTACAGCTCGCCCAGCCCGATCGCGCTCGTGTAGACGACGGGCGCCAGCACGGGGCTCCCGCCGTCGCGGCGCGCGAGGTCGCGGAGCACGTCGACGCCGCCGTAGCCCGCGTGCGCGACGGCCTCGCGCAGGCCCTGCTGGATCCGCCGCGCGTCGTCCCGGAACGACCGCTCCTCCGTGAGGTCCACGTCGAGGAGGATCGAGGTGCTGAACTCGCCGATGAGCAGCTCCAGCCCCTCCTCGTCGCCGCGGTCGAGCACGGGCAGGTTGAGGAGGAAGCGGGCGTCGGCCGACCAGGCGGCCACGGCCTCGGCGAAGGCGGTCGCGAGCACGGCGGCCACCGTCAGGCCGCGGGCGCGCGCCGCGGCCTCGAGCAGGCGGAGCTCGTCCGGCCCGATGCGGTGGTGCAGCCGACGGGAGCGCGCCTCCACCGCGGGTCCGTGCGCGTCGGATCCGCCCGCGTCGGCCCGGACGGGGAGCGCCGGGCCCGCGGGGAGGCCGGGCACGCGCTCGCGCCACCAGCGCGCGTCGGCGGAGGAGCGGGACGCCTCGGCGCGGGCCGCCCGGGCGGCGAGCTCCGCGCGCACGTCGCGCCGGATCGCGGGGAGCGCGCGCCCGGGGTCCTCCACGAGCGCGCGGAGGTCGGCGAGGAGCACCCGCAGGCTGATCGCGTCCCCGGCGAGCATGTCGAGGTCGACGTGCAGGCGGCAGGCACCGTGGGGCAGGAGCGTCAGCTCCACCCGGAGCACCTCGCCGCGCTCGACGTCCATGCGGCGGTGCGTGCCCGCGTCGCGCATCCGGTCGAGGCGCTCCGCCACCCCGTCGGCGGCGAGCTCGCGCAGGTCGTGGACGCGCAGCCGGGCGGCGGGCGGCTCCACCCCCTCGGGCAGCGGCTGCTGCGTGCCGTCGTCCCGGAAGCGCATCCGCAGCGACGCGTGCCGCGCGACCAGGGCGGCGAGGGCGACGCGCAACCGCTCGGGATCCAGCCGGGCGCCGTCGAGCTCCACGTAGAAGTGCGCGGCGACGGATCCGGACGGCTGGCCCGGCTGGCGGCCGAGCCAGTACGCGTGCTGCAGCGGGGTGAGGGCGGAGGGCGCCGCGGGGTCGAGGGCGCGGGCCGGGGTCGGCGCGGGAGCGGCGCTCGATTCGCCGGGATCCGCGGCGTCGCCCAGCAGGCGGGCCCACGCGCGGATCGTGGGGTCGGCCGCGAGCCGCGCGAAGTCGGCCACGAGGCCCTCGCGGCGCCAGCGCCCGGCGAGGCGGATCAGCGCGGTCGACTCGAGCCCGAGGTCCACCAGATCGTCGTCGAGGCCGACCTCGGCGGGGTCGAGGCGCAGGGCGCGGGCGACCTGGTCGCGCAGCAGCGCGGCGGGAGGGCCGGACGGGATCCGCTCGGTCATGTGCACGCTCCTCGGGGTCGACTTGTTGAGAATGGTTATCATATGGCCGGTCGTCGCATCCGTGACGGCGACCGTCCACGGGTCGAGGGAGGACGCCGACGCATGCACGAGCACGAACGCGAGCACGAGGAGCGTCCCGGCGGCGACCCCTCCGGCGGATCCGCGGCGTGGGCCGCCGGCCTGATCCAGGACGCCCGCGCCGCCGGGCGCCGGCCGGACGCCCGGCTCGACGGCATCCTGCGGCGCAGCGCCGCCCGGGTGCCCGACCGCACGGCCCTCGTCGGCGGCGGCGGGCGCTGGACCCACGCCGAGCTCGACGCCGAGGTCGACCTCGCCGCGCGCGGCCTCGTCGCCGCGGGCGTCGTCCCCGGCGACCGGATCCTCGTGCAGCTCGCCGACGGCGCCGCCTTCGTCATCGTGTGGACCGCGCTTGTGCGGGCCGGCGCGGTGCCCGTGCACGCGATGCCCGCCCACCGCCTGATGGAGCTGGCCCACCTCGCGGCCGGCAGCGGCGCGCGCGGCATGGTCGTCGCCGAGCGCGTGGGACGCGACGACGGCCTGGGCCTCGCGGCGGGCGTGGGCGCGGCCTGCCCCGGGCTCGACCTCGTCATCGTCCACGGCCCCCGGAGCGTCGCGGGCGCGCTCACGTGGGAGGGGATCCGCGAGCTCGGGCGCGACGCCGACGGCGCCGTCCCCGCGCTCGACCCGGTCGCGCCCGACGGCGAGCCGCGCCTCGCGCTCCTCCTCCACTCGGGCGGCACCACGGGCCTGCCCAAGCTGATCCCGCGCCACCACGCGGACTACTCCTACAACGCGTGGGCGGCGGCGCGCGCCTCCGGCATCGGGCCCGACACGGTGCTGCTGGCCGTGCTGCCCGTGGCCTTCAACTTCACCCTCGCGTGTCCCGGCGTGCTCGGCGTCCTGGGGGCGGGCGGCACCGTCGTGGTCGCGCCCGACCCGGATCCCGCGACCGCCTTCGCGCTCGTCGCCCGCGAGCGCGTCACCCACGTGCCGCTCACCCCCACGCTGGCGCGGGCGTGGATCGACGAGGCCGCGCACACGACCGCCGACCTCTCGAGCCTCCGCGTCGTGCAGGTCGGCGGCGCCCGGCTCGACGACGTCACGGCGCGCGCCCTCGAGCCCGCGCTCGGCGCCACGCTCCAGCAGGTCTACGGGATGGCCGAGGGGCTCATCTGCATGACCGCCCTCGACGATCCGCCCGAGCTGCGCTGGGGCACGCAGGGCCGGCCCACCAGCCCGGACGACGTGCTCCGGATCCGCGCCGCCGACGGCTCCCTCGCGGCCGACGGCGAGGCGGGCGAGCTGGAGACCCGCGGCCCGTGCACGCTCCGCGCCTACCACGCGGCCCCCGACGCGGACGCGACCGCCTTCACGCCCGACGGCTCCTACCGCACCGGCGACATCGTGCGGATCCTCCCCTCCGGCCACGTCGTGGTGACGGGCCGCGCCAAGGACCAGGTCAACCGCGGCGGCGAGAAGTACGCGGCCGCGGAGATCGAGCGCTACCTGCTCGCGCTGTCGGCGGTGCGCGCGGCCGCCGTCGTGTCGGTGCCGGACCCCGACCTGGGCGAGCGCGCCGTCGCCGTCATCGCCTGCTCGGGTCCCGCTCCGGATCGCCGCCAGGTCGTCGCGCACCTGCGCGCGCTCGGGGTGGCGGCGTACAAGCACCCGGACCGGGTCGTCGTGCTGCCCGAGCTGCCGCTCACCGCCGTGGGCAAGATCGACAAGGCCCGGGTGCAGGCGTTGCTGGCCGCGGACGACGACGGCCCCGGTGCTTGAGGCGATCCTCCCCGCCGGCGCGGTGCTGGCGGAGGAGAGCGGACCCGCGGGCGAGCACGCGATGCACCCGGCCGAGGCCGCCGCGGTGGCCCGCGCCGTCCCGTCCCGTCGTCGCGAGTTCGCGGCGACCCGGGCCTGCGCGCGCACGGCGCTCGCCGCGCTCGCGGGGGAGGGCGCGCTCGCCGGGGTCGGATCCCCGGCCGCATCCGCGCTCGCCGGGGAGGCCGCGGTCGCCATCCCGAAGGGCCAGGGCGGGGATCCCGTCTGGCCGCGCGGCGTCGTCGGCAGCCTCACGCACTGCGCGGGCTACCGGGCCGCCGTCGTCGCGGGTGTGGACGCACTCCGCACCATCGGGATCGACGCCGAGCCGCACGCGCCCCTGCCCGCCGACGCCCGCGACATCGTCGGCGGCGCGGACGAGCGGCACCCGGATCCCCCGCTCGGCCCCGGCGTGCACGCCGACTGCGTGCTCTTCAGCGCCAAGGAGTCCGTGGGCAAGGCGCACTTCGCCCGCTACCGCGAGTGGCTCGGCTTCCCCGACCTGCACGTGACGCTCCACCTGGGCGGCGCGTTCACGGCGAGGCGGCGCACGGCCGGCCCCATCCCGTTCCCCGCGTACCGCGGCAGCTGGCGCGTCTCCGACGGCCTCGTCCTCACGTGCGCGTGGCTCGCCGTGCCCCGCATCGCGTCCGCCCTGCCCGGCCTCCCGTCCGCCGCCCCCGGCATCCCGTCCGTCCCCCGCCCCGTCTGAAGGAGTCCCCATGCCCGCAGCCCCCGTCACCTGCGCAACCGAGCTGCCGATCACCCGCGACCCGCTCGGCGCCGCCGCCGACCTCGCGCGCGCCTTCCGCCACGAGCCGCACGTCATCCTCGAGGAGGCGGGGCGGTTCTCCTGCGCGATCGGCGCGTGGGCCGAGGTGGTGGTGGACCGGCGGACGGTGCGCCTGCGCGTCACCGGCGAGGACGACGTGGTCGTGCCCTGGCGGGAGCAGCCCCTCCGCGTCGTGGAGCGGCTGCTCGACGGCCTCGGCGCGGATCGTGGTCGCGCCTACGGCACCGCGGCCTTCGAGCTGGCCCGGGCGAACGCGGGCATGCCCGTCGCCGAGGGGGCGGAGGAGCTGCTGCACGTGATCCTGCCGCGCACCGAGGTGCTCTTCGCGGCCGGCCGCGCCACCGTCCGATCGAGCGACGCGCGCGAGGCGGCGGAGGTCGCCCGGATCCTCGCGGCGCCCGCGGCCGAGCCCGCACCGTCGCTCGCGGCATCGCCCGCGCCGGAGAGCGCTATCGGTCGCCCGGCGGCGCCCACGCCGCTGCCCGAGCGGGACCGCCCCGGCGTCGCCGACCCGGACGAGAGTCGTGCCCGCTACGAGGAGGCCGTCGCGGAGGGCATCGCGGCGATCCACGCGGGGGAGCTGCAGAAGGTCGTGCTGTCGCGCCGCGTGCCCGTCACGGGCGACGTCGACCTGCCCGCCACCTTCGTGCGCGGGCGCCGCGCCAACACGCCCGCCCGCTCCTACCTGCTGGGTCTGGGCGGCGTCGAGGCGGTGGGCTTCAGCCCCGAGATCGTCGTGGCGGTGGATGCCCGGGGCACCGTGCGCACGCAGCCGCTCGCCGGCACGCGGGCGCTCGTGGCCGACCGGGTCGAGTCGCGGCGACTGCGCGACGAGCTCCTGTCGGACGTCAAGGAGATCCACGAGCACGCCATCTCGGTGAAGCTCGCGGTGGAGGAGATGGCGCCCGTGTGCCGCCCGGGCAGCGTGCGCGTCGAGGAGTTCATGGTGGTGGAGGAGCGCGGATCCGTGCAGCACCTGGCCTCCCGCGTGGCGGGCGAGCTGGCGGAGGGGCTCACCTCCTGGGACGCGCTGGCCGCGCTGTTCCCGGCCGTGACCGCGTCGGGCGTCCCGAAGCGCGCCGCCTTCGACCTCATCCGCCGGCTCGAGGGCGGCGACCGCGGGCTCTACGCGGGCGCGGTCCTCCGCATCGACGCGGACGGCGCGCTCGACGCGTCGCTGGTGCTGCGGACCCTGTTCCGCCGCGGCGACGCGACGTGGCTGCAGGCCGGCGCGGGCGTCACCGGGTCGTCCCGTCCGGCGCGCGAGCTCGAGGAGACGCGCGAGAAGCTGGCGAGCATCGCCGACCACGTGGTCCGCGCGCAGGGCGCGGTCGGCCCCGTCGGCGACGCGGCGCGGGCCGACGCGGACCCGGCCGACGCGGGCCGGGCCGCCGAGCCGCGGTCCGACGCGGCACCGGCCGACGCGCGCCGCGCCGGCATGCGCGCGCCGCGCGGGGCCGCCGCCGCCCGGTGAGGGACGCGGGGCTCAGACCCCGCCGCCCCCGCCTCCTCCGCCGCCGCCGCCCGAGGTGGTGCCGCCCGTGGATCCGCCGCTCGTGCTCGACCCCGAGTACGCGCTGCCCATGCTGGAGGACACCGAGCCGAGGCTCGACGCGAACACGGCCGGGGCGAACGGCGTGCTGCCGGAGTACCAGCCCGGCTCGCGGCGGTGGTCCTCGTAGCGGCGCCCGAGCTCGTCGCCCCACTCCCGCTCCTGGCCGAACAGGGCCGCGTACGGCAGCAGCCCCTCCGTCAGCCGCAGCACGTCGACGCGGTCGTGCGGGAGGTCGGCGCGCAGGGCGCCCGCGGGCGACTGCAGCATCTGGATCCGGTCGGCCTCGGCCAGCCGGATGAACTCCCGCAGCCCCCGCAGGTGGTCGCGCAGCTCCACCCCGCGCTCGGTGAGCGGATGCCTCACGAGCGCGACGATCGTCGTGCCGAGCGCGAGCACGGCCGCCACGAGGAGGGCGATCACGACCGGCCCGCCGTACGCGCCCACGAGCGCCAGCACGGCGAACGTGACCGCGGCCGCCGTGCCGATCGACGCGGCGACGATCAGCAGCGTGATCGCGCCCACGGGCAGCGGCTTCCGCAGCCCGTCGGCCACGGTGCGCTTCCGCACGGACGCCATCACCTTCTGGATCCGCGTGGCCGCCTTCGTGTCGGTGCTCTTCAGGTCCTTCACGGTGCCCGCCCCGGCGCCGTCGCCGAAGACCGCGGCGACGAAGGCGCGCTCGTCGGGATCCGTGACGCGCGCCGGATCCACCAGCTCGAGCGCGAACGACGGCTTGCGCGCGCCCTCGCGTTCGAGGATCCGCACGGCGCCGCGCACCGCCAGGTCGAGCAGGAGGGCGGTCGTCGCGCGCGCGGCGGAGCCCGAGATCACGGCGGACACGAGGAGCCCGACCCCCTCTGGCGGGTCGTACTGGGCGACGATCGCGCCGCGGCCGGGCGCGTCCGCCAGCCGGCGACGGCGCAGCACGAGCGCGCCGACCGCGGCCGCCACCGCGAGGAGGGCGCCCGCGAGGGACAGCGCCGGCCAGGGCGCCGCGAGGAACGAGGAGTCGCGCGGGGTGAACGTGCCGGGCTCGAACCCGAGGGACAGGCTGAGGTTCTCGTGGGCGGCGAGGTCGGTCGCGCTCGCGGTGAAGCCCGTCTCGGTGCGGGTGATGTCGGCGGGGCCGTCCGCGCCCTCGGGGCCGGCCGCCGCGTCCGCTCCACCGGTGAGCCGGGGCAGGAGGTCCGGGGCGATCTCCACCGTCGCCGTGACCCGGTCGAAGGGCTGCGCCCAGTCGAGGCCGTTGACGTCCCAGTAGAACTCGTCGGCGTCCGTGTCGGCGAAGGAGCGCGTGACGTCGTGCTGCTCGTACTCGATGACGTAGGTCTGCTCGCCGCGCACGTAGGCGTCCTCGTCGGCGATGGTGAGCACGAGCGCGCCGTCGTCCGAGTCGGTCTCGTACGCGCGCTGGGCGCCGGATCCGTCCGTCACGGAGAGCACGCGGAGGCCGGTGGGGTGGCCGTCGTAGTCGCGCGGCAGCTGGCGGCGGATCCCGCGGTTCTGGTCCCGGTCGGGGAACTCGGCCACCAGGGTCTCGGTGGTCCGGAGCACGGAGCGGCCGTCCGCGTCGGCCGAGAGCCGGTAGACGGCGTCGAAGGAGCGGAACGAGAAGTCGTCCACGTCGGCGTGGGCGGGCGCGGCGAGGCCGAGCGGGATCGCGAGCGCGGTCAGCAGGGCGACGACCAGCGCGAGGCGGATCCGGGTGAGGCCGAGGCGCGCGGCGCCGACGCGGGCGGTGGGGACGCGGGCCGAGCCGACGCGGCCGGCGGGCTCACGCATCGCCGGCCCCCGTGCCCGTGCCGCTGCCGCCCTCGCGCCCCGGCCGCGCGTCGACGGGCGCCCACTCCGCGACGAAGTCCCGCTCGCTCCGCGTCTCGAGGTCGAGCCGCGCGCGCTGGAGCACCTGGTCGGCCTCGACGAGGTGCCCCGCGTCCATGCGCAGGACCTCGCGGCCCGTGTCGATCCGCCGGACGACCAGCTGCGCCTCGCGGCCGAGGTCGCTCACCTCCGCGCCGACGGCCGCGAACAGGATCGCGCCGGCCGCGCGGACCGCCCGCCGGATCGGCCGCCCCGGCCCGGGTTCCAGCCGTGCCTCCAGGACCCAGGCGGCGACCGCCCCGTCCTCCGCGTGCGCGTCCGACGTCGTCATCGTGCTCCCCTCGCGCGACCCCCGTCGCACCTGGAGTCAACCACGCGGCGGATCCGCCAGCAGGGTCGCGGCGTCGGCCGCGAGCCCCGCGTACGCGGACTGCCGCTCCAGATTCGAGGCCTCGCGCGCCGCGGCCTGCACGACGATCGTCCACGCCGCGTCGCCGTCCTCCACGAGGTACGCGAGCGCGAGCGTGCCCACCGAGCTGCCGCCCTTGAAGGCCACGTGGTCGAACCGCTCCGGGTCGGGGAGGCCGGGGTTCGCCGCGAGGATCCCGCGCACGGGCTCACCGGCGGGCGTCGCGGCGAGCTCCGCGAGGCGCACGTGCGCGCGGGCGATGTCGTCGGGCGTCGCGAACCAGTCGGCGCCGGAGGTCCACGCCACGTCGGTGACCGACGACACGGGCACGTCGAGCACGCCGCCCGGCAGGCCGTCGAGGAGCGCCCGGCGCTCGGCCGCGTCGCCGTCCGCCCAGCGCGCGCGGAGGGCGCCGTCGTCCTGCCAGCCGACGCGGAAGAGGTCGCGCGTGGTCATCAGCGGCACGTTGCGCGGCGGATCCGCGTGGCCGAGGTCGGCGAGCGCCGCCTCCACGCGCTCCCGCCCCACCGCCTCGATGACCATGTCGGTCGCGGTGTTGTCGCTGATCGAGATCATCTTCCCGGCGGCCTCGCGCACGCTCACGACGGTGCCGGTCGGGGCGTCCTGCAGCTCGCCGGACGGCAGGCTGCGCACGTCGTCGGTGACGGTGAGCGGGTCGTCCCAGCCGATGCGGCCGTCCTCGACCGCCTGCACGAGCGCGCCGAGCACGTAGAGCTTCACGATGGATCCGATCGGCCGCGCCTCGGTCGCGCTGACGCCGTCCGGCAGCACCTCGAGGACCCGCTCGCCGAGCGCGCCGTCCGCCACGCGCGTGACCGTGAGCGAGACGTCGCCGCCGAGCGCCGCCGCCTGCTCCTCCAGCTCGGCCCAGCTGGTCGCGGGCTCGCGGTCGGGCTCGGGCTCGCCGAAGAAGAGGCCCGTGATGAGGCCCGCGTCGTCGACGGCGACCTGCATGTCGAAGGTCCCGCCCTCCTCGCTCGCGATGGTGGTGACGGACTGCGCGCCCTCCTCCTCGTGCGCCGTCGGGGTCCACGGGCGACCCGCCCGGACCTGCTCCAGCACGGCCGCGATGTCCTCCGCGGGCGCCGCGTCGAGCATCACCTGCGCCAGGCGCTCGCCCGTCTCCTGCACGGGCACCGCGTCGTCCGAGTTCACGGTGTCGAGGAGCCACCGCGCCTGCTGGCCGACGGGCGACCCCGGCAGCACGACCGGCTCGGCGGCGGGCGCCGAGGCGGCGGGATCCGCGGGGGCGGCCGAGCAGGCCGTCGCCAGCGCGGTCACGGCGGCGAGCGCGAGCGCGAGGGCGGCGCGCGCGGGGTGGATCCGGCGGGAGGGACGGGGCGGTCGGAGCGGTGACGGGGCCATGCCCCCATCCCAACGGAACGGGGCCGCCCGGTCGTCCCCCACGAGGGGGAATCGTCCGGGCGGCCCCGTGGGTCGCGGATGCGGTGCCGCAGGCGAGCCGCGGATCAGGGGCGGGGCGCCACCCGGCCCTGGCCCGGGTCGCGGCCCGAGACCACGACCGTGTCGATGTCGAACGCCTGGTCGCCCTCGCCGATGGTGTGCTCGAGGATCTGGTCGAAGGCCCAGTCCTCCGGGATCCTCACGCCGAGGTTCGCGCCCCAGCCCGTGGACATGTCGGACACGAAGCTGAGCTCGGTGAGGTGCGCGGCCGCGAGCGTGGCGCAGATGCGGCGGCCGGCGTACACGCCGACCCGGTAGGCGCAGCCGCGGCGCGCGAGCTCGGCGTGGATGCCCCGGAAGTAGGGCTCGAGGTACGTCTCGACCTCGTCGCGCGAGGCGTCGAAGTCGATGGCGTAGTAGACGACCGTGCCCGGCAGGAAGCCGAGGCGGCCGGCGGCGTCGGCCGCGCGGCCGGCGGCGCGCACGCCGAGGTCGTACGAGAAGTACGTGGTGTCGGTGCCGCCCTCCTGGAAGATCGGGAACACCTTGAGGCCGCCGCCGAAGATGGCATCCAGCTCGCCGTCCTGGATGCGCTTCGCGAGCGCGTCCGGCCGGTCGGAGTCGGTGAGGTAGCGGCCGACGACCTGCACGCCCGCGGCCTTCAGCGTCGCGGCGCGCTCGGGCGTGATGACGGTGATGCCGTCGGCCCCGGTGCCCGGCCGCGTCGGGTCGCCGTTGCTCGCGAGGAGCGCGGCCCATGTGCGGTGGTCGGCGCGGCCGTCCTCCGGGAGGGCGACCGTGCGCTGGAACTGGGCGAGGCGCGTGGACTGCTCGGCGGAGAAGCGGCCGTCGACCGGCCCGTCCCACGTGCTCATGACCACGAGCGCGGCCTGGAGGAGGTGGCCGAGGTAGCCGGTGGTGTCGGCGGATCCCGCGGTGAGGGGCGGCAGCGCCTGCAGCGTGCTCCGGGTGAGCGGCCCGAAGACGCCGTTCGCGGTCTCCTCGGCGATGCCGATCTCGAGCTGGAGCGCGTGGATGAGGGCCGAGTGGGCGTCGCCCGTCCACACGCCGTCCGTGACGACGGCGGGGAAGCCGGGGCGGTCGCCGTAGCGCGCGACCAGCTGCTGCTGGATGTCGCGGACGACGGCGCGCCCGTTCGAGGCGAGGGGGGTGTCGGATGCGGAGGGCGTGGTGGGGGCGGCGTCGTCGGCGTGCGCGGGCCCCGCGGCGACGAGGGCGACGGGCACGGCGGCGAGGGCGCCGCCCAGGACGGTGCGTCGGGACAGGACGGGTCGTCGTGACGGGTTCATCGGTGTGCCTCCCATGCCGGACCACCGAGCAGACCGTCCGCGTGGCGGGTCGGTCGTCCGGAGGACGGCGGTCTGCGGTTGTCCGACGGCCGGATGGCGACGCGTGGTGCCGCCGGGCCGAGCGGGCGTGAACGGTCACCGTACGCGAGCCGCCGCGACGAAGCCGCCCGGCGTCCACAGGGGAGCCGGGCGGCGGGCGTGCGGTGGTGCGGGCCTCAGGCGGCGGCGGCGGATCCGGTCGGTCCGGCGTCGTCGGACCCGTCGCGGTCGCCGGGCCGGATCCGGTCGCGCGCGTGCGCCAGCGTGTCCGTCGGCACGGGCGGCACCCCGCGCGAGAGCCGCGCGAGGCCGACCTTCACGACGACGGCGGTCGCGATCCCGAACACCGCCAGCGTGATGAGCGCGGAGGCCCACAGCGGCAGCGCGAGGAGCAGGAGCGCCACGACGACGAGGGCGAGGAGCCCGAGCGACACGAGCGCGAGCGCCACGCCGACGCCGAGCAGGATGGCGCCCGTGCGGGCGGACCGGGCGCGCTCGCCGATCTCGCGCTTGGCGGAGTCGATCTCGGCGCGCACGGCGCGGAGCAGGGGGCCGACGGCCTTCTGGGCGAAGGACCCGCCGAACCAGCCGCCGCGGGAGGAGGTGTCGTCGTCGGTCATGGTGCGTCTCGTCTCTCGAGGGAGCTGATGGGGCAGGGCGCCGCCCCGGCCCGGATCGCGATGGATGCCGGCCGGGGCGGCGGCGGGCGGGTCAGGCCAGGCGGGTCCCGCTCGACATGCTCGAGCGGAGGCCGCCGGTGATCTGGACCACGACGGGCACCTCGGTGCCGAGCACCTGGTCCCAGCGGGCCACGGCGTCGTCGACCAGGCGGCGGACGGCGACGGGGGAGACGCCGCGCCGCGCGACCGCGGTGATCCGCAGGACGGTCTCGCGCTTGACCTCGAACGCCGTGACGTCGATCGAGACGATGGAGGAGTCGTGCCCGAGGGCCTCCTCCAGCATCTGCTCGGCGACCCGCGCGTCGATGACGAGCGACCCGCCGGTGGGCGAGCCCGCGCCGTCGCCGGGTGCCCGGCGGAGCAGCGTGCCGGTGCGTCCGTGGCCCTGGCGGAGCGCGAACCACGCCAGCACCAGGATCAGCGCGAGCGCGGCGGCCGCGACGACCCAGAGGATCCACGGCTGGCCGCCGGAGAGCGCGTCGTCCACGGGGGCCTTCGCGTCCGACACGGCGCCCGCGACCGTGGTCTGCACGTCCGGGAGGACGGCCCCCACGGCCACGGCGGCGCCGGCGACGACGAGGACGAGCCCGACGAGGATCACGAGCAGGCGGTTGAGCGCGCGGTTGGTGCTGGTCATCAGCGCACCTTCCCTTCCGGGGCGAGCGACACCTTGGCGGTGAGCGCGGGGGAGTAGTCGTACGCGGCGAGCTCGGCCGCGACGGCCTCCTCGACCGCGCGCGCGTCCGTCGTGCGGCCCGAGGTGGGCGTGAGGCGGACGAGCGCGGTGCGGGCGGAGACGGTCACGTCGACCTGGTCGGGCGACACCTCGCCCGCGAGGCTCGCGGTGAGGGCGATCGACCGGGCGATGACCCGGTCGTCGACCACCGCGGCCGTGCGGGCGGATGCGGCGCCGCGGCGTCCGCGACGGCCGGGCTTCAGCCCGACGATCACGAGCACGAGGCCCACGATCGCCGCCACGACGCCCGCCGCGACCAGCCAGCCGGCGGGCGCGGAGACCGCGTCCAGCGAGGCGGACACGGCGTCGGCCGGGGCGACGAGCAGCGGTGCGGCGCCGAGGGCGGCGAGGACCGCCTCCGTGCCGAGCCAGGCGAGCACGAGGATCAGGATCACCGCGAGGGCGATGGCGATGCCCGAGCGCGACGAGTGCGTCTCGCGCCGCACGAGGCGGCGGTAGGTGCTGTCGGTGCTCATGAGACCCTCCTCCGTTCCTGGATGCGCGCGCCCGTGATGCGCAGGTCGACCCGCCCCACGGTGGATCCCGTGAGGTCGAGCACGCGGTCGCGGACCTGCGTCTGCGCCGCCGTGAGCCGCTCCACGAGGGTGCCGCCCTGGTCGGGGCGGGCCGAGAGCGCGGGGATGCGGATGGGCGTGCGCGCCTCGACGGCGAGCTTGCCGCCGTCGTCCGTCAGGGTGACGGAGACGTCGGTCGCGGGCACCTCGAGGGCGTCGGCGGTGACGGCCGAGACCACACGGCGCACGGCGCGCGACGTGATCGTGGTGCGGCCCCGGGGGGATCCGGATGCGTTCCCGGTCCTCCCGGGGGCCGCCACCGCGGTGGTCACGACGACCGACGCCCGCGGAGGGCGTCGGCCAGGCCGCGGATGTCGAGCTTGCCCTCGAGCACGCGCCCGACGCCGAAGCCCACGGCCATGAAGATCAGGACGAGGAGGAAGCCGCCGAACCCGAAGGCGAGGCCGGAGAGCGCGAGGACCGCCCCGACGAGGAGGCCCGTGGTCGTGGGGGTCACTGGACGCGCTTCTCGGCCGCGTCGTCGTCGGACGACTTGTCGGACGGGAGGTTCACGTCGGTGATCGTGACGTTGACCTCGGTGACCTCCATGCCGACGACCTGGTCGATGGCGTCGGTGATGGCCTTCCGCACGTCGTCGGCGACCTGCTGCAGGTCCACCGGGTACTCGGCGATGAGCGTCACGTCGACGGCGACCTGGGTCTCGCCGACCTCGACGGAGATGCCCTGGCCGCGGTCCTGCTGGCCGATGGCGTTGCGGATCGCGCCGACGGCACGGGCCGCGCCGTTGCCGAGGTCGTGGACGCCGGGCACCTGGCGCGCGGCGATGCCGGCGACCTTCTCGATGACGCCGTCGGCGATGGTGTTCTTGCCGCCGGTGCTGCCGGTGCCGGTGACGCCGGTGGACGTGGACGTGGGGGTGATGCTCGACATGGTGTCTCTTCTCTCGTGGTGGATGGACGGTGTGCGGTCGTGCTGCTGCGTGGCGGGCCCGAGTGCGCCTCGCGTGCCCGCCTCGTCATTCAGACGCATCCCCCGGCCGGTTCGGCACGCCGTTCAGGCTAATCCCAGGGAGGACGGGTGCCGCTTCGTCTGCCGGACACGGCGCGGGGCGCGAGCGGATAGCGCCCGGCAGCCGGGTGGCCGGGCAGCCGGGCAGCCCGGCAGCGCGGTAGCCGGGCAGCGCGGCACGCCGACGCGGCCCGGCACGCCCCGCGCGCATCGGACGTGCCGGTCAGCCGCGGAGCGTCGCGCTCGGCAGCTCGCCGAAGCGGTCCGCGTACGACGCGGCGAAGCGGCCGAGGTGGCCGAACCCCCACTGCTCGGCGACGGCGCGCACGGTCGCGGTGGCGGGCGACGCGTCCCGCAGCTCGGCGTGCACGCGGTCGAGGCGGATGGCGCGGAGCAGCGCGCTCGGCGTCGTGTCCTCGTACCGGCGCACGGCGAGCTGGAGCACGCGCGTGCTGATCCCGGCGGCCCGAGCCGCGTCCGCGGGCGTGATGGGCCGGTCGGCGTGGTGGTGCAGGTACTCGATCGCGGTGCGCACGGAGCTCATGCGCGGCGCCCGCATCTCGGCGCTGAACGGCACGTCGTGCCACGGGAACAGCTGGAGCGTGGCCCGCGCGACGAGGAGCCCGGCCTGCATCCGGAGCAGCGGGCTCGCGGCCACGTCCCGCAGCACCGGGCTCGCCTCGCCGACGGCGTGCCGCCAGAGGGACGTCTGCTCGACGCCCGGCGGCCGGGCGTGGTCGAAGACGAGCGGCCGCGGGCGGCCGTCGTGCACCTCGGCCGCGGTCTCCTCCAGGAAGCCGCCGTCGATGTGCACCAGGTTCTGCACGCCGGGCTCGCAGCGGAAGCTGAAGGAGCGGCCGGAGGGGAAGAGGAACGGGCGGGATCCGTTGGAGCGCACCTCGTGCGCGCCCACGTCGACCGCGCCGGATCCCTCGCGCCACCAGGCGACGACGTAGTCCGGCATGGCGGGCACGCGGCCCCAGTGCGCGGCGGGGAAGCTCGAGGAGCGCAGCGTCACGTTCTCGTCGCCCACGAAGGAGTAGCGGTAGGCGAAGTCGTCGGGGGCGTCGCCGGCGTGGAACTCGGTGCCCGGGTGGAGGGCGGCGTAGCGGTCGACGGCCTCGTCGATGTCGGTGCCGGACATGCTGCCGCGGCGGAGCGCGGGGGCGGCGGTCTCGGCCGACCAGCTGGCGGGATCCGCGGCGCGCGCGAGCTCCCGGTCCTGCGCGTCCGCCCGCTCGGGGGCGATGGAGTCGACGGTCGCGTCGCCGCCGTGCGGACGGGCCGCCTGGCCGTCGGCCCCGCGGGAGCGGGCTCCGAGCGCGGCCAGCGCGTGCAGCTGGGACGCGGCGCGGGAGCGGGCGTCGGGCGCGGGTGCGGTGCTCATGGATCCTCCGTCCTGCGCGATCGAGATCCGATCGCGTGTCATGGAGTGGACGTGCCGGGCGGGGTGTTCGTCACGCTCCGATCGGGGATCCGGCCGGATGCGCGGGAGGGGCCGGCCGGGGCGCCCGCGGGCGCCCGGCCGGCCGGCGGCTAGTTGGCCGCGCTGGTGTTGATGCCGCCGTTGACGCCGTTCGGGTAGAACCCGCCACGGGTCACGGCCTTGTTGTTCAGGTACACGATGTTGAGCACCTGACCGGTCGTGCGGCTGTAGGCGATCGCGTTCGCGTCCGTGGGGACGAGGTTCGCGCCGCCGTTGATCGTGATGCCCTGGTCGAGGTCCGTGGACCCGTCCAGGCTGTCGCGGGCGTTGGAGATCGCGTTGGTGGGAGCGGCGAGACCGCGCGCGAACAGCGAGGTGCGGATGATGCCCGCGTGGTACGCCTCGACCGCGAGGATGCCGGCGGCCGCCTCGAGGTACGTCTTGTTCGTGATGAGCGGCGCCGCGCCCTTGTACGCGGTGACTCCCACGTCCTCGAACACGAACGACGCGAGCAGGAAGTTGTCGTCCGATGCGAAGGCGTCGAACTTCTCGCCGGGCTTGATCAGGCCCGCGGCGGTCGCGGCGGCCGAGAACGCGGCGTCCAGGTCGATCGCGGGACGCGCGACCTTCGCCGAGCCGAGAGCGGCGCGCAGGAACTTCACGTGCGCCTTCTCGTCCTGCGCGATCTCGCGCGCGTACTCGCGGATCGCGCGGTCCTTGAACTGCACCTGCCGACCGCCCGTGACGGCACCGGCGGTGCCGACGCCGGAGATGTCGTTCGGGACCAGGCCGTTGCCGGTCGAGGCACGCAGGTAGAACTCGGCCTCGAGGTACTCGAGGTTGAGCGCGAAGTTGAGGACCGCGAGGTCGGTCGCCTGGCCCGCGTCGGCCTCGGCCTGCGCGTCGGCCGCCTGGGCGCCCGACGCGGGGATCAGGGCCGCGGCACCGACGCCGAGACCCGCGACGCCCGCGGCGCTGAAGAAGCGACGACGGTCGAGCGGCGACTGCGCGCTCTTGTCGATGGCCTGGGTGATGAACTTCTTGTCGAACATGTGCACGCTCCGGAGGTTCCGCGGTGGCATGGCTCGTCCATGAGCATCCGCATCGCTCACGATCCGCTGGCGGAGCGTCGCGCACAACGCCTCCCGGGGGAGGGGCCACTGGCTTTCCGGCGCCCGGCTACCGGGATCCGCCGCCCGGCCCCGCGTCCGGGGGTGGTGGGTGGCGGACGGATCGGCTCCCGCGTGCTGCCGCAGGCCCGCCGGGCTCGCGGAGGAGACGAGGTCGCCGGCGGCGCGATCGCCGGCGTGCGAGCCCGGCGGGCACGCGCCCGATCAGCGGCGCGGCAGCCCGGCCAGGTAGGCGGTGAGCACGCGCGTGGGGTCGAGGGGCGCCGCGTCGGCCACGCCGTAGAGGAGGAGCGCGTCGACGAGGCCCACGAGGTCCACGGCGTGCGTCGCCGGATCCCGCACGCCGACGGCCCGGAGGATGCCCGCGCCGGTGTCGACGAGCGCGGCCCGGACGGGAGCGGCGGAGGTGAGCGGGGCCCGGAGGTCCGGGTCGTCGCGCAGCTCGGACAGGAGCGCGAGCCGCACCGCCTGGGCGTCCCGGCGCGCGGACAGGCGGTCGAGCATGGTGCGCGCCACCGCCACGGCGGTCGCGTCGTCGAGGACCTCGGGGACGACGAGCTCGCGCAGGTCGTCCTCCAGCTGCTCGGTGATCCGCGCCACGACGAGCCCGGTGAGCTCCCGGCGGCTGCGCGCGTAGTAGCTCGTCGACCCCGCGGGCACGCCCGCCTCGACGTCCACCGCGCGATGGGTCAGCGAGCGGATCCCGCTCCGCGCCACCAGCCGCACGCCCGCGTCGGCGAGCTCCTCGCGTCGTCCCATTCCCACCCCGATCCTCTACCAGCGTAGTGTCCTCTACACACGTAGAGGATGGAGCGGGCATGAGGGTGGCAGTGGTCGGCGGCGGGATCTCGGGGGCGGCGATCGCCCGGGCGGTGCAGGCGCGGGGCGGCGAGGCGCGGCTGCTGTCGCGCTCGACGGGTTTCGACGTGCTCCGCGACGACGCCCGCGCGGCGATCGCCGGGGCGGACGCGGTGGTCGAGGCGACGGGGCTCTTCACGACGAGCGCGCGACGGGCCACCCGGTTCTTCACGGGGTCGACGCGGGCCGTCGGCGAGGCTGCGGGCGAGTCGGGCGCGCGTCACGTCCTGCTCTCCATCGTCGGCTGCACGCTGCCGGACGTGCAGGGCTACGGCTACTTCGCCGGCAAGACGGCGCAGGAGGAGGCCGCGCGGGCGACCGGCGCGGATCTCGCGATCGTCCGCTCGACGCAGTGGTTCGAGTTCGCCCGGCAGAACCTGGAGCGCATGCGGTTCGGGCCGGTGGCGCTGGTCCCCGGCATGCGGATCCAGCCGGTGGCGCTGGACGCGGTGGCGGGGGTCGTGGCGGACGTCGCGATGGGCCTGCGGCCGGGACCCGTCGTGGAGGTGGCGGGCCCGGAGGTCATGACGCTGTGGGAGATGACCCGCGCGCTCGAGCACCCGGGTGCGCGGCCGGTGCGACTGCCGCTCCCCGGGCGGCTGGGTCGCGCATTCGCCGGGGGCGCGCTGCTCCCCGGATCCGGCGTGGAGGTCGTCGGCCCTCGCTTCGCGGAGCGAGACCCGCGCTGACCCGCCGGACAGCACGACGGCGGGGCACCCGGAGGCACCCCGCCGTCGTGACGCGTCGCGTCTAGTGCTTGACGCGGTCGATCCAACCGGCGATGGGGCGCTGCTGCTCGCCCTGCTGCGCCGCGAGCACGACGAGCACCGCGGTCAGCGCCGGGATCGCCCACTGGAGCGCCTTCTGCTGCTTCTGCGCGCTCGCGAGCTCGGGCGACGAGCCGGCGCCGGGCTCGGTGGTGCCCTTCGCGCCCTCGTCGGCGTGCTTGGCCATGCGTCCGCCGACCAGCGCCGAGTACAGCGTGGTGCCTGCGGCGGCGATGGTGAGCACGGTCTTGACCTTCGTGTTCGACCGGGCCTCGCTCTGGCCCGCCAGGCGGCCCTTGTTCGCGTAGATGAGGCCGAGCCCGCCGACCGCGTGCGCGCCGAGGGCGGCGAGCTGCACGGGCGCCCACTTCGCCCAGCCGATGGACGAGAGGCGCAGGCGCTCCTGCGGCTGCTTCGCGGCGGCCGCGGCGCCGTTGAGGCCGACCGCGCCCATGAGGGACCCGCCGAACCAGGCCGCGAGGCCGAGGTCGTGCATGCTGCGGATGACGGTGTTGCGTTCTGACATGTGCATCTCCGAGTCGTGTCGAGGTCGGCTCCTGGCCGGCCGATGTGCTGTCCGTCGGACGCTACGCCGGGGATCGAGCAGTGTGTCGGCGGGCGGCGGATGCCCAGCCTGCGGGGGCGGGAGGTGCCGCCGGGAGGACCTCAACGGATCCTGGGAGTCACGTCCCGCGACCTTGGCGCTCCCCGGCGCGCCCGGTTCGGTGGAGGAGGTGCCCGTCGCTCGGCGGGCCCGTCGTCGAGGGAGAACCGGATCATGGGCAAGGCGTGGATGGTGATGGTCGCGGCCGTTCTCGGCGGCCACGGGTTCGTGGGGCTCTTCATCGAGGGCTCGCACCTGCTCGGCGTCCTCAACGTCGACCTCTTCGTCGACGTGCTCTACCTCGCCAGCGCGGTGGCGCTGCTGCTCGCCGGCACGCGGCCGATCGGCCCCGGCGCGATCCGCGGCACGCTCGCCGCGTTCGGCGGCCTGTTCACGCTCCTGGGCGTGCTCAGCTTCCTCGACGACGAGCTCGGCGGCCTCACGCCCACGGGCTTCACGATCGTCGACGACTTCCTCTTCTTCGGCATAGGGCTCTCCGGCCTCGCCCTGGCGCTGACCCCCAGCTCGGCCGAGCCGCTCACCACGGGCGGCAAGGCGCTCAACTAGCGACCGGGGCGACCGGGGCGACCGGGTCGACCTGACGCGATCGCCGCGACCCGGGACGACGGAGGCGCGACCCGGCAGCTGCCGGGTCGCGCCCTCGTCGTCATGCGCGGTCCGCGTCAGGCCCGGTGGATCCGCACCGTGATCACCTGGAACGCGCGCAGCACGAGCCGCACGCCGCGGCCGTCGGCCTCGGGCTCGAACGCGATCGCGCGCGGGAAGCCCTCGCCGAGCGGGCGCTCGAGCACGTCGACCTCGGTGAAGCGGTCGCCGGGCAGGTGGGCCTCGAGGCGGGTCGCGACGCGCGCGCCGGTCGACTCGTAGAGCCGCACGATCACGTCGCCCGAGCCGTCGTCCGCGAGCTTGAGCGCCTCGATCCGCACGGTGCCGCCGTGCACCGAGACGAGCCCGGCCGCGGTCGGCAGCGACGAGGGGACGACGGAGCCGGTGCCGGAACCGGTCTCGGGCGCTGCGGCGACCTCGGCCGCGGACGCCGTGCCGACCGGGGTCGCCGACGCATCGCCCGCGTGCACGACGCGCACCGGCAGGTTCTGCTCGAGCCCCGCGTCCACCGCGCCCTCGATGCCGACGCCCGGCACGAGCGCGTACTCGAACCGGTGGTGGCCGATGTCCTGCACGGGGTCGGGGGAGCGCGCGGCCCGCACCAGGCTGATCCGCATCTCGGTCTCCACCTCGCCCGTCGCGCCGACCGAGCGCGTGATGTCGTGGCCGTAGCTGCCCGCGTTGGTGAGCGCGACGCCGTAGCCGGGCTCCTCCACGTGCACGAAGCGGTGTGCCATGACCTCGAAGCGCGCCTCGTCCCACGACGTGTTCGTGTGCGTGGGGCGGCGGACGTGCCCGAACTGGATCTCGGCGCTGTGGTGCTGCGCGTGGATCGTGAGCGGGAAGCTCACCTTCAGGAGCTTCTCGTCCTCGAGCCAGTCGAGATCGGCCGTGGCGTGGATCCGCGCGTCGTCGGCGTGCAGCGACACCCGCTGCACGACGCGCGAGCGCCCGAACTGCCGGACGACCTCGACGGTCGCGCGGAGCGGCGACTCCTCGACGAGCTCGACCGACGCTGCCTCGACGAGATCGGTGCGGCTCGCGCGGTAGTGCGCGTCCACGTCCCAGGCGTCCCACGCCGTGGGGATGTCCTCGTGCAGCTGGAGCAGGTTCGCGGCGCGGCCGGCGGGCACGAGCTCGCGGTCGGCGTGCCGCAGGTCGACGATCGAGGTGATGAGGCCGCGCGCGTCGAGCGTGACGCGCAGCAGCCCGTTGTCGAGGACGGTGCCGCCGTCGGCGCGCGTCGTGACGACGGGCGAGGCCGGCTCCACCGCGACGAGCGGCGCGATCCCGCTGCCGGGCACCGCGACGAGCGCCAGCGCGGATCCGTCGGCCGCCTCCACGAGCGCCGTGCGCGCGTGGCCGGTCGAGTTCACCGCGAACGCGCCGGATCCGTCGCCCTCGCCGTCCGCGACCGCCTGCGCCGTGACCCGCGCGATGGCGTCGGCCACGAGCGCGTCGAGCTCGGCGAGGCTCCGCGCGTAGTCCTCCTCGTTCTCCCGGTGCACCCACGTGATGGAGGAGCCCGGGAGGATGTCGTGGAACTGCTGCAGCAGCGTCTGCTTCCAGAGCCGGTCGAGCGCCTCGTACGGGTAGTCGGCGCCCGTGCGGACGGCCGCGATGGTCCACCACAGCTCCGCCTCGCGGAGGCGGTGCTCGGCCTGGCGGTTCCCGCGCTTCTCGCGGGCGTGCGAGGTGAACGTGCCGCGGTGCAGCTCCAGGTACAGCTCGCCGACCCACACGGGGGCGTCCGGGTACTCGGCCTCGGCCTTCCGGAAGAACTCGTCCGGGTGCTCCACGATCACCTTCGGCGACCCCTCGAGGTCGGCCGTGCGGCGCTGGCGCTCCATCATGTCGCGCGTTGGCCCGCCGCCGCCGTCGCCGTAGCCGAAGGGCGCGAGCGACATCGTGGCGCGGCCCTTCTCGCGGAACTGCCGCACGGCGTGGTGCGTCTCCTCCGCCTCGAGCGTGGAGTTGTAGGTGTCGATGGGCGGGAAGTGCGTGAAGATCCGCGACCCGTCGATGCCCTCCCAGAAGAAGGTATGGTGCGGGAACGTGTTGGTCTGGTTCCAGGAGAGCTTCTGCGTGAGGAACCAGTCGAGCCCGGCGAGCTTCGCGATCTGCGGGAACGACGCCGTGTAGCCGAACGAGTCCGGCAGCCACACCCCGTGCGTCTCGACGCCGAGCTCCTCCTGGAAGAAGCGCATGCCGTGGGTGAGCTGGCGGATCATCGCCTCGCCGCCCGGGAGGTTGCCGTCGGGCTCGATCCACATGGATCCGACCGGGTACCAGGTGCCGTCCGCGATGGCCTGCTTGATGCCCTCGAAGACCGTCGGGTAGTTCTCCTTCACCCAGACGTACTGCTGCGCCTGCGAGCACGCGAACCGGAAGTCGGGGTACTGCTCGGCCAGCCGCAGCACGTTGGAGAAGGTGCGCGCGGTCTTGCGCTTCGTCTCGCGGATGGGCCAGAGCCAGGCGCTGTCGATGTGGGCGTGGCCCACGCCGCTCAGCGTGTGGGCGCTCGGCACGGCCGGGCGGGCGAGCGCGTCGGCGAGCTCGGCGCGGGCGGCCGCCGCGGTGCCGACGATGTCGTCCATCGCGAGCACGTCGAGCGCGCGCTCGAGCGCGCGGAGCACCTCGTGCCGGCGCGGCTCGGTCTCGGGCAGCTCGATCAGCAGCTGGTACAGCACCTCGACGTCGAAGCGCAGGGCCCACACCTCGGGCTCGAAGACGGCGAGCTCGGCCTGGCGGAAGCGGTAGATGGGCTCGGCCGGCGCGGTGGCCTTGTCGCCGTAGGGGGTCGGCACGAACTCGTTCACGAGGATGTCGGGGTTGCCCGCCGCCTCCACGAGGAAGCGCACCGGCTCGCCGCCCGCGGCCTCGTCGTGCAGGCGCACGTAGGTGTTGCGCGGGTGGATCCCCTTGACCGGCACGCCGTCCATCGTGTGCACGAGGCACTCGGCCTGGTTGCCCGGCCAGTCGCCGATGAAGCCGGGGTCGATGAGCAGCTCGACCGTGCGGCCGGCCCACTCGGCGGGCACCTCGCCGGTCACCTCGAACCACCAGGTGGACCACGCGCGGCCCCACGGCTGGCCGAGCGCGAAAGGCGCGTACTCCTGGCGCATCGCCTCGGCGACGGGCACGGGCTCGTCGGGCGCCATCCACGCGCGGAGGCTCACGGGCGTCTTCGCGGAGTACACGGCCGGGGTGATCCGCTCGTCCAGCGCGCGGAGGATCCGCTCCTGGACGAGCTTCTGGTTCTGGTGCATGGGGAGTCCTCCGGGAGGTCGGGATGCAGTCGGTCGGGTGGGCGCGGGGCCCGGGAGCCGCGCGTCAGCGCAGGTAGGAGAGGGCCGGGAACGCGTGCATCGCGTCCTCCAGCAGGGAGCGCGCGACCGTGACGGAGTCGACGAGCGGGTGGTGCGCGAGCGCGCGGACGGCGGCGGCGCGGGATCCGCCGAGGCCGGCCTCGATGGTCT
>Ga0308163_10000456_pt1 | contig 74041 bp, 69 predicted proteins | sample PhyTR1_FD_201037 | JGI IMG/M metagenome (GOLD analysis project Ga0308163, IMG submission 201037) | Phyllosphere microbial communities from UC Gill Tract Community Farm, Albany, California, United States - DLSLT.R1 | ecosystem: Host-associated > Plants > Phyllosphere > Unclassified | place: USA...
CGCCTGCCAGCTCGTTGATATGGGTCTTGGTCAACAATGGCGGGTTCGTGCGGGCGACAGCGTCGAGCAGCGAGCCGAGCGGGATGAGATTGGAGTCGGGTTCGGTCGTCGCCGTCACCGTCTTCCAACCCCGCCGGGATGCCTCGGTCAGTGCTTCGTCGAGCAGCCGCGTCTTGCCGACGCCGGGAATTCCACGCAAGACGAGGATGGCGGAGTTGCCAGCCTCGACCAATCGTGCCGCCTCCGCCAGCTGTTCTCGGAAACTCTCGCGTCCGCGCAACGGGGTTGTGAAAAGAACGCTGTCCGAGCCTGTGAGCCTCGCGCTCGTCGCCCCCGCCCCCGCAACGGGAGCGCTCTGAGCAAAGGACACCCCCTGATTCTCCCTCAGAAACGAAGAGGGTCGCCGCATCAGGGTGGTCCTGGCGGGGTGACCTTGGTCAGCCGTCCAGGCCCTTGAGCTCCGATCGCGACGTGATCTCGAGCTTGCGGAAGACCGCATGAAGGTGAGTTGCGACGGTGCGCGGCGACAAGAAGAGGCGTTCTGCGATCTCCTTGTTCGTGAGGCCCTCCGCGGCCTGCGAGGCCACTCGTTCCTCTTGAGGTGTGAGGAGCGATCCGCGGTCTGGGGGGCGGCGCGGGCTGTGCTCCCCGGCTGCCTCGAGTTCGTTCCGCGCCACGGTCGCCCACTGCACCACATGCATCCGGTCGAATTCGACCCGCGCGTGACGTAGGTGTTCCCTGGCTTCTGTGATGCGTCGCTGGCGACGGAGACGCTCGCCGTAGGCGAGCATCGATCTGGCTCGCCAATACGGCAGCACATTCGATTGCGGATGCATGGCCGCTCGGAACGCGGCATCGGCATCGGCATCGATCGTGTCGCTGTCGGTGAGGAGCGCCTGAGCCACGACGAGTTGCGAGCGGAAATTCTCGGACTCGACAAGACCGGCGCGCGCCTCGAGTTCGGTTAGGCGCTCGCGAGCCTCGCGGCGATGCCCGGATCGAACAGCGGCGTCGATGTAGTGGGAGAAGGCGAATATGAGGCCCCACCCCCAATGGAAGTCGGGATTGCTCTGATCGACCAGCGGCGCGAGCTGCACGTAGGCGTCACGGTGCCGCGCCTCTCCGGCCGCAGAGATTCCCTGGGCAAGCTGCATCATGAGATTGTACGGATTGGTGGCCAGGAGGGTAGATGCAGCGGGATACAGCTGGCGCACGTTGGCCATCGCGATGGTGTCGCCCAAGGTGGCTCTGGCGATCTGTCCATGAAGATAGCCCGCTATGCCGAGGAATGGCTGCTGTGCCTCGTCGGCGAGGCGCTGGGCCTCGTCTGCCGTGCTTCGCATCAGGCGGAACCGGCCCGTGAGGCTTTGAACCGCCGAATCCGTCAGCAGGGCCATCGAGAGCAGCGGCAACTGACCCTCGCGGCGCAGTCCCTCGATGGTCGGACGCATGAAGGAATCGACCCTCTGCACATCGCCGACCATGGTCGACGCATCGGCCAGCATGTTCAGCTGGTGCACTGTGAGGCCGCTGGAAGGATCGATCGACTCGAGCGCCTGTCGAACCTCCTGCGAAGCGGTGCCGGGAGAGCCAAGAGCTTTCATCCACAGAACGCGGGGATCGAGCACGTCGAGTCCGTATCCGAGAGTGTGCTCGAGCATGCGGCGCCAGAAGGGTCCCTCGGCGACGGTCGGCCAGATCTGACGGCCGACCGTCATCAACACTGTCACGGCATGATCGGTGCGGCCCGCACGATGCAGATCATCGGCAATTCGGATGGTGGCGTCGAACTGCCCTGTCTGCAGCTCACTGCCGGGGATCGACTGCCGAAGCCACTCCACTCGAGCGAGCAGGCCCGGGTCGGTGGTCTGATGGCCGATCTCTTCGATCAGCTGCTGAGCCTCGGTGAGCCGTTGCACGCGGATCGCGATAGCCGCCGAACGATAGTTTCGCCGCGCCCGGTCTTCGAGATGAGGGCTAAGTTCAGCCGCGCGCCGGAACGCGGTCATCGCGGTGACGGGGTCGCCCGCTTCGTGTACCCGCCCGGCACTCTGCTCGAGAGCATCGGCCAATTTCTCGTCTGGCAGATCGGCGACGACTGCAAGGTGCCAGAGCTGTCTGTCGGTGCCCACGGGCAGAAGCGACGCGATCGCACGATGCGCCCTCGCGCGTTCGGCGGGCGTCGCGGTCTGCACCACCGCCGAGCGCACGAGCGGATGACGGAAGGTGACCTCTCCGTGTGAGCGGTGCAGAAGATCGAGCAGGATCAGGGAGTCGATCGTCTGCGCGTCGACATCTTCGCCGACCAAGCGCGAGGCTGCGGCGAGGATCTCGGACTGCCGGTGCTCCGCGGTGACCGCAGCCACGAGAACCACGGATCGCTCGATCGACGACAGATCGAGCAGCCGGTGGGCGAATGCACTCTCCAGCTTCTTAGTGAGAGGGGTTAATGCTGCGGAGATGTCGCCTACGCGGTCGGCGACGGAACTCAGCTCGATGAGAGCGAGGGGGTTTCCGAGTGCCTCGGCCAGAACGCGTTCCTGCACCGCCGCGGCCATGGGTCCGCGACGCTCGGCAAGGAGTCGACGGGCTTGCGGCTCATCGAGAGGCTGGAGACTGATGTGCTGCACATCGGGGCTGTCGGCCAGCTCGTCGGCGATCTGCGACGGACGGGCCGTCAAAATCAGGAGTATCGGCTCGGCTGCCATCCGACGGGCCAGAAAACTCACGACGGCGCGCGTCGCCGGGTCGACCCAATGGATGTCTTCGATCACGATCAGGAGGCCGGCCGACGTTGCGCGTTCGGAGAGGAGGGTGAGCGCGGCGACACCGGCGAGGAAGATGCTCGGCGACTCCCGGCTTTCGCCGAAGGCCGCCTGCAGTGCCTGACGCTGCGGAGTCGGAAGGTCGGCAACGCGGTCGCGCAGCACGTGAAGGAGCTGGTGCAGCGTAGCGTAGGGCACGTCCTCCTCGGCCTGAACACCGGATGCCTGCAGAACGTCGAGGCCCGACCAACGGGCGTACTCCACGGCCGCGGATGCCAGCGAGGTCTTGCCGAGCCCCGCTTCGCCAGAGATGAGAAGGGTCGAGCCGGTTCGGGCGGCAGCCTTGACGGCATTCCGGATGGCCGCGATCTCGGTCTCGCGCGCGATCAGCGCGGGTCGCCGGGAGGGAGCGTCGAGTGCGAGGTCCGATTCGCCGGAGCCAGAGCCGGAGCCGGAGACCTGGCGTTCTCGGCCGTCGGTGTGCGGGCCGACTTCGATCTGGGTCACGGCGCTGTGACCGCATGCGGCGTCGATCGATGATCAAGCATGCGGATTCCTCCTCATTTATTCCTCACTGTGAAAGCTACCGAGGCTCCGGCGCCGCCCACATCACCCGGCGAGCGAAAAGATCGCCCTCGATATCACTCGTCTGGACAGGAACGTCGCGACGCATGACGCGACCCGACAGTGCTCCAGAGATAATGAGGCGTGGCTGCCGGACCGACAAGACAATCGCAACCCGGTGGCATCCACATGTACGCAACGGCGTCGGAGAAGACACTCATCCGGCTCTGGGAGGCGGGATACGGCGGTCGGCTTCGCGGACTCGGCGACCAGTTTCAGGTGGTGTTCGACGGCGACGGAGTCAGGCTCTATGACATGAACGCCCCCATTGAACCCGGCGTCACCGCGGATTGGCGGGCATTCATTCCGTGGTCGGAGGTGGACCGCGTCGGTCTCGCTACCGTGACGATGCCGGGGTTGAGGCGTCGCTCGTTCATCAAGGAAGTGTTCGCGATCACCCCCCGCTCTCCGATCATGAGAGACGCGATCACGATCACGGCTCGCTCGGTGACGATCCCCCTGCTTGTATACCCGGCGTCTGTCAGCCTCGAGAGCATCGATTCCGGGCAGGCGTCGCTCGACACCCTTGGAGTCGCGCGGGCGGTGAACGCGCTGCGCGGCACACCGACCGCGCGGTTGAACCCGAGTGATCTGTGGCGCGAGGAGGTACCCGAGTTCGATCCGAATCGGAAGAGGCTGGCGGCAGACCCAGACCTTCCGAGCCGCACGGCCGACGAGCTCCTGGGCGACGCCGTGCGCCGAGAACCGGTCTACGGGTCGTCGTCGGCGCGAATCCAATGGATCTGGAGAGTTGTCGGCGGTCTGCTGCTCGTGAGCGGCATCGTGGTGGTGATCGGGTCGCTCGTGAACGGCTCCGAGTTCGCTCGAGGGCTGGCCATTGTCGCCGCGCTCGCCTGCGCTGTGACGCTTCGCACTATATCCATCCGCAAGCGCTCGCCGAGAAGCATCATGCTGGAGGAGCTCGAGGCCGGATACACGCTGTGGCGCTCCGGGCCTGTTCAGGTGGATCAACTGGATCCCGCGACCTCGATCGTGATCCGGCGTGCCGGTGAACGTGCGCTCACGCGCCGCGAGCAGAGGAGGGCGCGTGCGGCCGCGCGGCTGCTGGATGCCGGCGGTCCCGAGTTGCCGGCATCCGAATGGGCGGTGTTGCGGGCACGACAGATCGTCTCGGGCGGAGAAGATCCGGCGGTGCAGCCACAGCCGACATCTGAGCTTCGCGGCGAGAAAGCGGCGGGTACGCCGGTCTGGGGGACAGGGGCAGGCGAGCCGGTTCCTGCGCGCTATCCGCTGCTGGCCGGCAGACACTCGCGCAGCATCGCCTGGTACCGAAGGGCGGACGTTCGGCGGCGCCGAGCTGCCGAGCACGAGGCCGGCTACACGGTGAGCCGCACCGTACGGCCAGACCTCGACCAGGTCGACCCGGTGACCGGCTACGTCATCCGGACTGCCGGGCAGCCAGCCCTCACGCGAGCGCAGGAGCGCGCGGCCGCCGCTCGGGTGAGGATGCTGCCGCGGTGAGGTGAGACTCGAGCGGGGCAGCATGATTGAGAGATGACGTGGCGACAGCACATCACCCGGGCAGGGAGGGCAGCCGTCCTCTCGGTAGCCCGAGCCGTTCGAGGCGATTCTGCGGAGGGCGCGCCTGCGCTTGATCCGGCTGGCCCGGCTGAGCATCCCGCTGCGGATGCGCCGGTGCCTGATGCCGTGACCGCGCAGCGCATGCAGGCCGCCCAGTCCACGGTTCCGGCGTGGGGGATTCAACTGTCGCAGATTCCCCCACGGGTGGAGCTGCTGCGCGGGCGCTCGTCGATCGAGCGCAGAACTCAAGCCCGAGGCGCGGCCAAGCGAGTTCTTGTGGGCTACGTCATCGTGGTGACATTCGCCTTTCTCACGGGCGACGACAAGCTCTTGGTCGCCCTCTTCGCGGTGGTCGCTCTCGTTGCAGGCTCTGTTGTCTTCGTCAGGGCCCGGGGCGACTGGATCACGCGCTCACGGCAGGAGCATGCGGAGGGCTACACAGTCTGGAGGAAGGGAGACGTGCACAGGCCGCAGGTGGATCCCGAGACGGGCTTCGAGATCCGCCCTGCCGGGGCCTCGCGACTCACCAAGCACGAAGAGGCAGAAGCTCTCACGCGCGTGCGCGACGTCGCCCGCTACCTCGACGGGCAGCGGCGTCGACGAAGGTAGCGCGGGCCGGGGGTGACGTCTGCGCGCTGCGGCCGTGCCTTCCGGCCATAATGAGGCATGCCCCGGCAAGCACGATTTCCCCTGGCGCCTCGGCTCACCCGTGTCGTCTCGGGCCTCGCGCGCGCGATGAGAGGTCGGACCGACGACGAGGGTGCCGTGCCCGTCTTGGGCCAAGGGGTGACGAGCAACCGCATCTGGAACAGCGCCGACGCGGCGGGCGCAGAACAGGCCGTGTGGGGCCGATCGGTCTCCGAACCGTGGGGCACGAGGCCGGATCCGCCGGGCGAACTCGTGATCGACGTCAAGCGCGATCCGCGAACCGTTGCGGGTCTCGCCGCGCTCGGCTTCGGCGATGAGGCCCGAAGGCTGGCCGATCCGTTCAGGCTCGTGGTGAACCGAAGCGGACTGTTCTTCTATTCATACGGAGACAGGAAGGTCTTGGACCTGTGGCTCAGGTGGTCGACCCTGACCGGTCTTGCCCCCACCGTCGTTCGGAGCACCAGCATGTTTTTCGGGCCGCCAGACGGCATCCACGCCATCGCCGTCACGGGCGTTAGCCGTGATGGCACCGACGTGACGTTTCCGCTCATCGCCCGCAAGCCGGGCAGCGGCTTCGGTGCTGCGATCGATCTGAGCTCGGTCGGAGCGCAGCAGGAGTTGATCGACCGCATGAACCGCTTTTCTACCGACAGGCCGACCGTCAGCGACTCGTGACCCGGCATGCGACATGCACTGCCGTGTGCGGCGCTGCCGCCTAGTGGCCCGCGGGCATCGCGTCGTGCACGCCTTCGGAGGACTGCGCGGGCGCCTTCACGAAGAACGAGATCGCGATCGCGGCGAGAGAGATGAACGCTCCGTACATGATGGCCGAGTGGATGCCTCCGGCCGTGTCGACCGCGCTCGGAGTGCCGCCGCCCGACAACGCGATCGCCTGAGCCGACATGACCGACACGAACAGCGCGGTTCCTGCCGCTCCGGCGAGCTGCTGCACCGTGCCCACCACGGCGCTGCCGTGGGAGTAGAGCTTGGGCGTCAGCGACGCGAGGCCGGCGGTGAACAGGGGCGTGAAGAGCAGCGCGAGGCCCAGGCTCATGGTGACGTGGGCGGCGAGTACCCAGCCCCATGGCGTCGTCGCTGTGAACAGGGTCATTCCCCAGAAGGCCGCGCTCACGATGATCGAGCCCGGAATCAGCAGCACTCTCGGGCCGAAGCGGTCGTAGATGCGACCGACGAACGGCGCCAGGATGCCCATCAGCAGTCCACCCGGCAGCAGCAACAGGCCCGTCGACAGAGTGTTGAGCCCGAGGACGTTCTGCGTGTACAGGGGCAGGATGATGAGCGTGCCGAACAGGGCCATCATGCTGATCGCGAGCATGGCGATGGCCACCGAGAAGGTCGACGAGCGGAAGACCCGGAGGTCGAGCAGCGCCTTCTCGCGGCGGGCCAGCATGACCTGGCGAAGGATGAACGCGGCCAGTGCGACGATGCCGACGGCTAGCGGGAGCCAACTAGGCATGCCGCCCTCGCTCGCCCCGTGGCCACCGATCGAACTGAGGCCGTAGACGAGACCGCCGAAGGCGAAGGCCGAGAGGATGACGGAGAAGACATCGATGGGAGCCTTGCGCGGCTCGGTGACGTTGGGGATCTTGAGGAAGCCGAGCACCAGCGCGCCGACGGCGATGGGCAGAACGATCCAGAACATCCAGCGCCAGTCGAGCACGCTGAGGATGAGGCCCGAGATTGTGGGACCGATGGCGGGCGCGACGGAGATGACGATCGAGATGTTGCCCATGGTGCGGCCGCGGGTGGCGGGCGGCACGAGGTTGAGCACCGTGGTCATCAGCAGTGGCATCATGATGGCCGTTCCGCTGGCCTGGATGACGCGACCCGCGAGCAGCACCTCGAAGCCGGGCGCCATCGCGGAGATGAACGTGCCCGCGCTGAACAGCGCCATGGCGGCGAGGAAGACCGGGCGCGTGTTGAACCGCTGCAGCAGGAATCCGGTGATCGGAATGACCACGGCCATCGTGAGCATGAACGCGGTCGTCAGCCACTGTGCCGCCTCTGCGGCGATGTCGAGGTCTTTCATGAGCACGGGCAGGGCCACGCTCATGATCGTCTCGTTGAGAATCACGACGAACGCCGAGACGAGCAGCAGCGAGATCACGAGTCGGTTGCGCCCGGCCAGTGCGGGGTCGGATGCCCATGGCGACGCGGGTGCGTCGTTCTGGGCGGGGGCAGGCGCGGAGTCCGTGGGCGGGGCAAGACGATCAGTCACGAGAACTCCAGGGCTGAGAAGAGAAGAAAAGGGAAGCGCCAGCGATGGCTCACGGAATTCGCTTCGTCGGGAGAACCTGTGACCACTCTGCTCTATTCCCCCGACACCCGAAAGAGTCGCGGCGATCTGCGCTGATCGAGTATCCGCGCGACGAAGGAGCCGGCGTCTCGAGATCACCCCGGTGATGGTCTCGACACGCTCGTGCCTCGCTACCCGACCAGCGCAGCCGTCTTCGCTACGCGCCCCAGCTCGCCTGTGCGCCGACGCGCTCGGCCGAGATCTTCTCCTGGTAGCCGGATGCCTGGAATGCGGCGATCGGGTCGGCCGGAAGGCCGCGAGACTCGCGCCACTCGGCCAGGGGGCCGCGGACATCCGTGTAGAAGGCATCCATGAGCACGGCGTTGGCGCCGAGCACGTCGTTCGACTCCTGCGCAGCGGTGAGGGCCGCGCGGTCGACGAGCAGCGCACGCGCCGTCATCTCCTGCACGTTGAGCACCGAGCGCATCTGACCGGCGATCTTGGCTTCGATGTTGTGGCACTGGTCGAGCATGAATGCCACGACCGAGTCCGGGCCGTAGCCGCCTCCACGGATGACCTCGTAGAGGATACGGAACAGCTGGAACGGGTCGGCCGCCCCCACGATCAGATCGTCGTCGGCGTAGAAACGCGAGTTGAAGTCGAACGAGCCGAGCTTTCCGAGGCGCAGCAGCTGAGCAACGATGAACTCGATGTTGGTGCCCGGCGCGTGGTGTCCGGTGTCGAGGCAGACCAGCGCGCGCTCGCCGAGGGCGGCGACCTGCGCGTAGCTCGTTCCCCAGTCGGGAACGTCGGTGTGATAGAAAGCCGGCTCGAAGAACTTGTATTCGAGCACCAGCCGCTGATCGCTGCCGATGCGGTCGTAGATGGTCTGCAGCGACTCTGCGAGGCGGTCCTGGCGCCCGCGGATATCGTCTTGCCCGGGATAGTTCGTGCCGTCTGCGAGCCAGATCTTGAGGTCTTTCGACCCCGTCGCATCCATGATGTCGATGCACTCGAAGTGGTGATCGATGGCCTTCTGGCGCACGACCGGGTTCGACGAGGTCAGCGAGCCGAACTTGTAGTCCTCGTCTTGGAACGTGTTGGAGTTCACCGTTCCGAGCTCGACCCCGAGATCGTTGGCGTAGGCGCCGAGGGCCGCGTAGTCGTCGACCTTGTCCCACGGAATGTGGATGGCCACCTTGGGCGACAGGCCCGTGTACTTGTTCACCTGTGCGGCGTCGGCGATCTTCTCTTCGGGGTTGCGGGCCGTGCCGGGGGTTCCGAAGACGCGAAATCGCGTGCCCGAGTTGCCGAACGCCCACGACGGCAGTTCGATGGACTGCCCCTCGAGCTGAGTGGCGATGTCGCTGAATTGCACCATGGGATTCTCCGAGTTTCTACAGTGGTCGTGCGAGCCGGATCCACCGCATTATTCGTGCGAATGAATCGATTCAATAGGGTCAGGTTAGCGGGTGGTCGAGGGTTTCACAATCGCTGCGAGGCGGCCAACTGGTCGGCGAGGTTGAACACCTCGGGGATGTAGTCGAACGCCTGGTCGGCTGGCACGGCGAGGTCGACGAAATTGTCAGCCATGGCGGCCTGCCAGCGCGCGTTGACCTCTCGCTCGGCCATTCCCGCGAGGGATGCCGTCAGATCGTCGGTCTCGAAATATCCGATCACGAGACCGTCGGGTCGCAGAAAGATCGAGTAGTTTCGCCAGCCCGTCGCATCCAGGGCTTCGAGCATGTCGGGCCACACGGCCGCGTGGGCCTCGCGATAGTCCTCTATTCGGTCGGGTTTCACCTGCAGTTGGAAGCACACGCGTTGCGTGGTCATTGCTCAGGCCTCTCAGCGCCACGCGGGCAGGGCCCGCATGTCGACGTGTCGGTGTTCGATTCCCAGAAGGCTGGCGGCTGCGCGGATGTCTGCGGCCCGGTGTCCGACACAGAGCGCCCAGTGGTGGCCGACCCCCGTCTGCGACCACTCGTCGACCCACTCTCCGGGGTCGCCCCCGAAGTCGACACGGGAGGTCGTGTTGCCGATCTCGAGCAATGGCCCCGGCTTCACGACGCCCTCGCTGGTGATGAAGGAGTAGCGACCGTCGGCATCCTGCCCGATACCGAACGTGGTGACCGGCCCCTGCTTCACGTCGAACTCGACGGAGACGCCGTAGCCGCGCTTGCCGTGATAGATGCCGAGGCCGCGCAGCAGCGGATCTCGCTCGGAGACCTGCAGATGGGCGGGACCGTCGTGGCCCATCTCGACCACGTCGTCGACGAAGTTGAGCGCCTGGATCTCGGTGAACGATCCTCCGGCGCCGATGGTGTGGGCGGCGAGCATGGCGAGGCTCGTGCGCAGCTCGTATTCGCCGACGAACGGGATGCCGCGGGCCGTGAGCAGCGACGAGCCGAGGATCATGCCGGCGCCGAGGCGCTCGTGCTGCTCGCCCTTGAGGCCCCGGTGGTAGTACGCGGCGCTGTTGAGCTCGAAGTCCTCGACCAGCCGGTCGAGTCCCACAGAGACGCGAGCGCCCCACGAGAAGTCGTCGTCGTTCACGGAGTCGTCGATCTGGAACAGGCGCCGAGCAAGTTCCTTGCGATCGGCGACCTGCGCATCCGTCACCTCGTCGACTCGCACCCTGAGGTCGTCGAACTCGAGGACCTCGACGTGCGAGCCGAACTGCGTCGAGACGAGGGTGAGGTCGGTCGACACGTCGAGCATGCCCGGGTAGAGGTGACCCATCAGGCCGTGGCGAGCGGTGCGCAGCACGCCTCGAACGGCGGCAGCGTTGACCCATTGCGTGATGCGCGCCCAGGCGGACTCCTGTTTGAGGTGTCCCGAGACGCTGCGGAATGGGATGCCCGCCCGCTTGAAGACGTTGGCGACCTCGGGCACGGGGCACTGGCCGCAATAGGCGAGCCACTTGCCGGTATCGAAGTTGGCGTGATCCATGGCTTCGGTGGGCTGCAGGTCGATCACGAGCACGGGGGTCTTCGCCCGCTGGGCGATCGGCAGCACCATCGACGAGGTGAGGTAGGTGGTGAGGAAGATGACGATCAGGTCGCAGTCGGCGACCCGCAGCCGTTCGGCCGCGACGCCGGCCTCGTGCGCATCCGAGACGAAGCCCACATCGATGACCTCGGCGTCGAGCTCGTTGAAGCGGCCGGTGACGTAGCGGCTCGATTCCTGCAGCTGAGGCAGGAGCTCAGGGAACTGCGGCCAGTAGGCGGCGAGGCCCCCGGCGACCAGGCCGATACGGGTCTGGCGATGCTTTTTGGGGGGCAGCAGGTCGGCGACGGCGGCGCTGCGGTCGGTCATGGGGTGCTGACTCTCTGTGAATGCGGGGTGATCTCGATACGGCGATCGTTGCTCGCGCCTACTCGATCAGCGCACATGCTGCGCTGATCGAGTAGGCCGCCCGCGGCCGTATCGAGATCGAGGAGGGGTGAGACTACGGCTTAGAAGTCGTAGTCGTCGATGTTGTCGGCGTTGAAGCGGGTCGGCGGTCCGACGATTGCGACGCCGCCTTCACCGACCGTGATCTCGCCGAGCTTGCCAGCCTCGAACGTGTCGCCCTCGGCTCCGGTGATGGTTCCGTCGACGAGCGCCTTGCCGGCGAACGCGGCGACGTAGCCGAGCTGTGCCGGGTCCCACAGGGCGAACTCCTTGACGGTTCCGTCCTTGACGAACTCACGCATCTCGTTCGGCAGTCCGAGGCCGGTCAGCGCGACCTTGCCCTTGTAGTCCGAGGTCGAGAGGTACTTGGCCGCGGCCGCGATGCCGACCGTCGTGGGCGAGATGATGCCCTTGAGGTCGGGGTACGACGAGAGCAGGCCCTGTGTCTCCTGGAAGGACTTGTCGGCGTCATCGTCTCCGTAGACCTTGGCGACGAGCTTGATGTCCTTGTACTTGGGGTTGGAGGCGAGCTCCTCCTCCATGAACTTGATCCACTCGTTCTGGTTCGTGGCCGTGGCTGTAGCCGAGAGGATCGCGATCTCGCCGGCTCCACCGATCTGCTCCGAGATGATCTCGAGCTGGATCAGGGCGACGTCTTTCGCGACGACCTGGCTGATGAAGATGTCGCGGTAGTCGGGGTTGGTGTCGGAGTCGAACGCCACGATCTTGGCGCCGGCTTCGCGAGCCGTCTGCAGCGACGGGCCGACGGCATCCGGGTCGTTGGCGGCGATGACGATGACCTTCGAGCCCTCCTGGGTGGCCTGCTCGATGAAGGGGATCTGCGCGCTGGCGCTCGCCTCGAGCGGGCCGAGAACCTGCGAGGTGAAGTCGGCCTCCTTCGCGCCGTCCTCTCCGCCGCCGAGAACCACGTCGGTGTACGGGTTGTTCAGCTGCTTCGGCAGGAACGCCATGCTGTTGTCGCCGCCACCACCGGCCGAATCGGTGCTGCCGTCAGACGAGCCGCCCGCGGCGCATCCGGTTGCGAACAGGGCGACAGAGACCGCGAGTGCGGCGACGGTCGCGGCGCGGCGACCGCCGCGCGACTTTCGAGAAAACAACTCCATTGTTCTTCCTTCTTTCGTGTGATTTTTGTGCTGACGCCTGGTGCTTTTAGGCGTGGGGGGAGCCAGAAGACGGTGTCTGCTGGACGACTCGGTGAACGCGGGCCAGTCGTAGTCGTTCGCGAGCCCAGGAGACGATGCTCGGGGCCACGACCGAGAGAACGAGCAGGCTGCCGGTCACGATGATGAGGGCGGTCTCGGGAACCTTCGCGAGCCGCAGCGAGTAGGTCAGCACGCCGATCAGCAGCACGCCCCCGACGACGCCGGGGATCGAGCCCTTGCCCCCGAAGATCGAGACGCCGCCGAGCAGCACGGCCGCGATGACGCTGAGCTCCATGCCGGTTCCGTTGTCGGGGCCGGCGCTCGCCAGGCGCAGGGTGAGAAAGACGCCGACGATGGATGACACGACGCCGGTTCCCACGAACAGCCAGAATTTGGCCTGCCCCACCCGGATGCCCACGAACGTGGCGGCCTCCTTCGAGAAGCCGAGGGCGTAGAGGCCGCGGCCGAACGGGGTGAAGTGCAGAAGCACGGCGAAGAACGCGATGATGATCACCACGAAGATCATGACCACGGGGATACCGGTCGTGCCGATCTTGGAGAGCACGAAGGTGTTCAGCTCTTTCGGGAAGTTCGCCACCTTCTGATCGCCGATCACCACGAGGGCGAGTCCTCTATAGAGGGCGAGCGTTCCGATCGTCACCGCGAGTGAGGGCAGGCCGAGGGTCGTGATGAGAAACCCGTTGAAGACGCCGCACACCACGCCGACCAGCACCGAGACCAGGATCACGATGCCGATGTCCCAGCCGGAGTCGCGCCAGAGCACACCCATCACCGCACTGGTGAGGCCGGCGATGGAGGCGACCGACAGGTCGATCTCGCCCGAGATGATGACGAGTGCCATGGGCATCGCGATGAGCAGGATGGGGATCACCTGGATCGACAGGAATCCGACAGTGAGAGTCGAGGCGAAGAACCGCACCGAGATCATCGACACGATGACGACCGCGATCAGGATGTAGATGATGATGGCGTCGCTGCCGGTGAGGCGCTTGGCCAGGCCGCTACGGGCCTTCACGATGGTCGGGCTCAGTGTTTCAGACATCGCGGGACTCACTCACTCGAAGCTTGCGGGCATTGCGCACGGATACGGCGCGGTCGACGATGATGGCGGCCAGGATGAGCATGCCCACGAAGGCCTGCTGCCAGAACTTGTCGACCCGGGTCGCGGTGAGCGAACTGGTGATGGTCGACAGCAGCACGGCGCCGATGGCGGCTCCGAACACGGTTCCGGTTCCGCCCGAGATCGCGACGCCTCCGACGACGACGGCTGCCACCACGTCGAGCTCGAGGCCCGACCCGGTGAGCGCGCCGACGGAGTTGTAGCGCGAGGTGTAGAGCACGCCGGCCAGGCCAGTTAGAGCTCCGGATGCGATGAATGCGGCGAGCACGCGCGGCCCGACTGCGATTCCGAACAGCCTGGCGGCATCCCGGTCGCTGCCGATGGCGTAGAGGTCGCGACCCGCCCGCACGGAGTGCATGAAGATGCCTACGGCGATGACCACCACGATGGCCACGATGGTGATGATCGGAATGCCGAGGAAGACATCGACACTCAGGTTGCCGAACGCCTTGGGGTTGTCGCCCGAGAAGTACTGCTTCGATCCGGCCCAACTCGTGAGTATGCCTCTGAAGATGTACATCGTTCCGAGGGTGATGACGAGCGCGGGCACTTTCGCGGCCGTCACGAGAAAGCCGTTGATCGCCCCGAGAACCGCGCCGAACAGCATCCCACCCAAGAAGACCACGGGGATCGGGACGCCCGGCCAGGCGTTGAAGAGCGTGCCGGTGCCGAAAGCGACGAGGCCGAGGATCGAGCCGATCGACAGGTCGACGTTCTCGGTGATGATGACCAGCGCCTGGCCAACGGCGAGGATGATGACGATGGTCGCGTTCAGCATGAGGTCTTTCATGCTCTGCGGCGAGAGGAAGCGCGGATTGATCAGCGTGGTGATGATCACCAGGACGACCAGTGCGCCGGCGACCGGGATCTCGCGGGCCCGGAAGAAGCCGCGCACCGCGTGAAGCGGACCGGAATGCTCCGCGTGCGCAGGAGGGCGCAGGGTATCGATGCTCACAGGGCACCTTCCAGTGTCGATGTCGCGGCGTTCATGACGCGCTCGGCGGTGGCCTCGGCCCGGGACAGTTCTGCGGTGATACGGCCTTCGTGCATCACGAGGATGCGGTCGGCCATTCCGAGCACCTCGGGCAGCTCGGAGGAGACCATGATGATCGCGATGCCGCGCCCCGCGAGGTCGGAGAGCAGGCGGTGGACCTCGCTCTTCGTACCCACGTCGATGCCTCGGGTGGGCTCGTCGACGATCAGCAGCGTCGGCTCGGTGGCGAGCCACTTGGCGAGCACCACCTTCTGCTGGTTGCCGCCCGACAGGGTCGACACGGCATAGTCCTGCGAGCCGGTCTTCACCTGCAGCCGGCTCGACCAGTCCTCAGCCGTGCGGCGCTCGCGGCTACCGGAGATGAGGCCGAAGCGGGCCAGTGATCTGCGCAGAGTGAGTGTGGCGTTCTTTGCTACCGAGAGATCCATTACGAGCCCCTGCTTGCGTCGGTCTTCGGGAACGAAGCCGATGCCGGCGGTGATGGCAGCCTGCGGGTTGTGCGGCGCGAGCGGCTTGCCGTGCAGAACGACGGAGCCGGAGTCGTAGCGGTCGACGCCGAAGACAGCGCGAACGACCTCGGTGCGGCCCGCTCCCACGAGCCCGGCCAGGGCCACGATCTCGCCGGTCTTCACCTCGAACGAGATGTCACGGAATGTGCCGAGGCGGCTGAGGCCCTCGACCGTCAGCACCGTCTCGCCGATCGCGGCATCCGCCTTGGGAAAAAGCGCGCCGAGTTCGCGCCCGACCATCTCCTTGACGATCTGCGGAACGGTCACATCGTTCGTGTTGTGCACGCTGATGTATCGACCGTCGCGCATCACGGTGATGCGGTCGCACAGCGCGAACACCTCTTCGAAGCGGTGCGAGATGAACAGGATGCCGGCGCCCTTGTCGCGGAGGCCCCGTGCGACCCCGAAGAGCCGGTCCACCTCGACGCCGGAGAGGGCGGCGGTGGGCTCGTCCATCACGAGCACCTTCGCGTCGAGCGAGATGGCCTTCGCGATCTCGATGATCTGCTGGTCGGCGATCGAGAGGCCCTCGGCGATGCGGTCGGGATCGATCGGCACACCGAGGGTGGTGAAGAGCTCGCGGGCCATGCGGCGCATCTCGCCACGGTTGATGAGTCCGGCGCGGTTACGCGGCTGCCGCCCGATGAAGATGTTCTCGGCGACGGTGAGGTCGGGAAAGAGGGTGGGCTCCTGGTAGATGACCGAGACGCCGGCTGCCTTGCTGTCGGCGGGAGTGCGGAAGGATACGGCCTTGCCCCCGACCTCGAAGACGCCGCCATCGGGCGCGTGCACTCCGGCGAGGATCTTGACCAGCGTCGACTTGCCCGCGCCGTTCTCTCCGACAAGGGCGTGGATCTCGCCGGCGCGAAGGTCGATGGTTCCGTCGGCGAGCGCCACGACGGGGCCGAAAGTCTTGGATGCGCCGGTGAGCGAGAGCGCGGGGCTCGGCTGTTCTTGATTCGCCATGGGCTGGCGCACCTCCACGTTGAGGACAATTGAATCGATAAAATCGGAATCTGATTGGAACCATACGGCGCGAATGGTTCGGGCGTCAAGCTCGTTACCTGTTCGCAATCTTGGTGAAGTGCCGCCGCTCGGTATGGTGAGTGAATCGATACAAGGATGTATCCCGATCATCCGCTCGTCTGCTGGCCATCGCTCTGCCCGAGCGGTGTCATGAACTGCTTCGGAGGATGACTGATGGTTGCCGCCAACGTGCGTGATGTGGCCGCCCTGGCCCGGGTTTCGGTGGGCACGGTCTCGAACGTGCTCAACGGAACGAAGAAGGTGGCCCCGAGCACCGAGAAGCGAGTTCTCGATGCGATCGAGACGCTCGGCTTCGTGCGAAACGACGCAGCGCGCCAGCTTCGAGTAGGGCAGAGCCGCATGGTCGGCATGATGGTGCTCGACGTCAGCAACCCTTTCTTCACCGATCTTGCCCGCGGCGTCGAAGACACGCTCGCTCTCTCGTCGAGGTCGCTCATCCTCGGCAACAGCGCAGAGGATGCTGCTCGCGAGGAGTCGCACCTGAACCTGTTCGAGGAGCAGCGCGTGGCGGGCCTCCTCATCACCCCTGTCAGTCGAAGCACCGAGAGACTCGACCGCCTTCGCCGACGCGGAACGCCCGTCGTGCTCGTCGACCGATTCGGCGGCGTCGGCGACTTCAGTTCGGTCTCGGTCGACGACCGCCGAGGTGGGCAGATCGCGCTGCAGCACCTGGTCGAGACCGGACGAGTGCGCCCGACCTTCGTCGGCGGATCGAGCTCAGTGGTTCAGGTGAGCGAGCGCCTGCACGGCGCGCAGTCGGTTCTCTCCGAGGCAGGCATCGCGCCGCTGCGCGTCATCGAGCGCCCGAACATGTCGGCCGATGCCGGCCGGGATGCGGCGGAGGAGCTGCTGGCCCTCACGGCGGCGGAGCGACCGGACTCGATCTTCGCGGCAAACGATCTGCTCGCCCTGGGCGTGCTGCAGGCCCTGACCCGCGCCGGCGTGCGCGTACCGGATGACGTCGCGATCATCGGCTACGACGACATCTACTTTGCGGCCTCCGCCGCGGTACCCCTGTCGTCGGTGCGGCAGCCCACACGCGGAATGGGTAAGGCTGCTGCAGAGCTTCTGACGGCTGAGATCGACGGCACGGCGAGCGCTGAGTTCCAACACGTGGTGTTCGAGCCCGAGCTCAGAGCGCGAGAGAGCACTCTCGGCCCGAACTAGCGCGGGTGAGCCTCTAGGGTTGAGCCATGTCGGCGTCGAGTGTTCGGGATGTCGCCCTGCGGGCGGGCGTCTCTGTGGGCACGGTCTCGAACGTCTTGAACCACCCCGAGAAGGTCTCTCCGGAGACCGTCGAACGCGTTCAGCGGGCGATCGACGAGCTCGGTTTCATTCGCAACGATGCCGCACGGCAGCTGCGCAACGGTCGCAGCCGCACCATCGGCATGGTGGTGCTCGATGTGCGCAACCCGTTCTTCACCGATCTGGCGCGCGGGGCTGAAGATGAGGCCGCGGGCTCCGGCCTCACCGTGACTCTCGGCAACAGCGACGAGAACCCGGCGCGCGAGGCGACGTACCTCGATCTGTTCGAGCAGCAACGCGTCTACGGCGTGGTTATCTCGGCCTATGCCGACATCACCGAACGGCTCACGCGGCTCAAGCAGCGCGGAATCCCCGCTGTGCTCGTCGACCGGTCGAGCCCCGATTCGGCATTCAGCTCGGTGGCCGTCGACGACCTCGCCGGTGGCAGGCTCGCGGTCGAGCACCTCATCTCGCTGGGTCGAACTCGGCTGGCCTTCGTGGGCGGGCCGATGGGCATCCGCCAGGTGGCCGACCGACTCGAGGGCGCCCGCGCTGCCGTCGCGGCGCATCCGGATGTCTCGCTCGAGGTCATCGAGATCGACGCGCTGAGCGTCTTGGCGGGCCGGGCGGCCGGAGCCGACGTCGTCGGGCGCTCATCGGGCGAGAGGCCCGACGCGATCTTCGCGGCGAACGACCTGGTGTCGATGGGGCTGCTGCAGGCGTTCGCGATGCAGGGCGCCGACGTGGCAGTTCCGGGTCAGATCGCGCTCATCGGCTATGACGACATCGACTTCGCGAGCGCGGCCGTCGTGCCGCTGTCGTCGATCCGCCAGCCGAGCGCGCTGATCGGAAAGACCGCGGTCGAGATCCTGCTCGCCGAGGCGGCGGACCCGACTTCGGCGCCGCGGCACGTGGTCTTCCAGCCGGAGCTCGTGGTGCGCGCGTCGACTCAGGCCTGACATCCGAGGCGGCCCACTTCGTGGCACGTGAGGTGTCGCGCATGGCGGATTGAGACGCGCATGACGTCGCCATTTGTGACATCTCGGGGGACGAGACCAGAACCTCGGCGTCAGTAGCCGCGACCCGCGATACTGGGGCTATGACCGATGCCTACACCGCTGCGTTTCCGCCCCTCGTCGTAGGCACCGACCCCGAGGGGGTGAAGAAGGCCTTCCGCATCCCGCTCGCTTTCTCGTCGGGGCTGGCCGTCTTCTGTGCCGTCGCCGCAGTGTTTTTCGCCGCGATGATGGGGGAGTTGGCCGGAATGGGATCGGGAGTGCTGTCGGGCCTGGTCTTTCTCGTCATCGCCGTCTATCAGGGTTACCTGGCGGTGCGCGTGGCCGGCAATGCGACGGCGCGGGCAGCGGCTGGCACGGTTCTCACGCTAGACGGCGCGGGCCTGCGCTCGGACACGCCGCACGGTCTGGTCGTGCTCCCGTGGGAGGCGATTTCTTCAGTCGAGGTGAAGCACCGTGGCCGCCACACGATCACGATCTTTCGGCTCTTCGAGGCCGTAACGGCGGTGAGTCCCGGAGTGCAGACGGCCATCAAGCCCAGGATCTTCCGCTACCTGGTCAAGCGAGGCTTCCGTATCGGTTCTGTCGGAATTAACGTGCCCATGCAGACGATCCTCGACGCGACGGCAGCCTTCACTGCGGGGCGGCTCGTCGTGCGCTGACGACACCGCGCGCCTTCCGTCAGTCGGTCTCGTTGAGCGAGTCCGAGGGGTTCTGCTCGTCGAGCATCTCGTCGGCCTGCTCCTCGGAGCCCTCGGCCTGAGACGGTTTGTTCGAAGCGGCGTCGTCGACCGTGTCGTGGTTCTGAGGGTTGGACTGGTTTTCTCCTGCTGACGACATGACGTGTCCTTTCGTTGAGTGATTCTTGTTGTCGTGGACGATCAGACCGAGCGCCACTCGTTGCTGGTGAGGTGTGATCCCGCCTGCGGCCCCATCTGCAACATCCCGCCGTCGACCGCGATTGAGGTGCCGGTCACGTAACTGGATCCGGGAGAGGCGAGAAAAGCGATGACGGATGCGATCTCCCGCGCGTCTCCGGGCCGGCCCACCGGGATGCCGGGACGCTCGACGTCGTGCGGGTCGACATCCGTCTGCCCGGTCATCGGCGTCGCGATCTCGCCCGGAGCGACCGTGTTCACGGTGATTCCGTAGGGCGCGAACTCGAGGGCGGCGGTCTTCACCAGGCCTCCGAGGCCGTGCTTCGCCGCGTCATACGCCGCAGATCCGACGCGGGGCTGGTGCTCGTGCACGCTCGAGACAGCGATGATCCGGCCGCCGGTGCCCTGAGAGACCATGCGCCGAGCGGCCCGCTGGATGCAGACGAAAGCGCCACCGAGGTCTGTCGTGACGACCTCGTTCCACTCGTCGTAGTCGAGGTCGAGAATCGGCGTGGATGCTCCCGTGCCCGCGTTGTTGACGAAGACGTCGAGGCCGCCGAGCTGCTCGGCGAGGCTGTCGATCACGTCGCCGCAGGCGGGGATGTCGGTGGTGTCGAGCTGAGCAACATGGGCGGTCGCGCCGAGGCCACGCACTTCCTCCGCGGTGTCGAGGGCGCCCTGCTCATCGGTATGCCACGTGATGCCCACGTCGGACCCCGCCGTCGCCAGGGCTACCGCGGTCGCTCGACCGATGCCCGAGTCTGCTGCCGTGACGATGGCCCTCCTCGGAAGGAAGGTGGTGTCGATGCGGTGGGGAACAGTCGTATTGCTCATGTAATCGACGCTAGAACGACGCGCGAAGCGCCGAATCGGGGGTTGCGCGAGAGTACGTGCGTAGTGCACCGGGCGTGCGAAGGGCACGCCCCGCCGCGATGAGCAAGGGGGCTGACCAGACGCTCGCAGAGGGATCAAGCTGAGACGCATGAGCGACGACAACCAGACTCCTGACCCATCCGCAGAAGCGCCCCGCGACGAGAAGCTCGCCGAGCTCATCAAGGAGGTCGACGAGGATCCAGACACCGAGGGAGCGTCGGAGATGTCCGACCGGCTGCGCGATCAGACGGAGCAGTCCGAGTCTGAGCGCGAGAACCCGGGCGACGTCGTGGACTAGACAGGCGTCGGCTCGGCCTCACCGAGAAGCCGCGCTCGCGATGATCTCTCGGGCGACGACATCCGGTGCGTTCTCGGGCAGCCAATGATTCTCGTCGAGCTCGACGAAGCGGTACGGTGCGGCGATGAACAGCCTCGTCAGCTCAGCGGCCTGGCGGCCAAGGGCCTGGTCGCGGTTGCCCCAAATGTATGTCGTCGGCACGAGCACCGTGCGACTCGGTGATGCCCGCCGGTCGGGCAGAACGATTCCGCGGTACCAGTTGAGACCGCCCGTGAGGCGCCCGGGCCGCGACATAAAAGAGCCGTACGAGGCGGCAACAGAGGGGGTCAGCCCCATGCGCTCGAGCAACGAGGTGAGCCGAGGCCGAAGGAGCCGTTCGGGAATCCGGGGCAGTTGGAAGACGAGCATGTAGAAGGAGCGCAACGCTTGCGCCGATGACACCAGCGAGCGCACGAGGGCGACCGGATGCGGAGTCGACAGCACCGTGAGCCCCGTCAGCCGGTCGGGTGCCGTGGCGCCCAGCATCCAGGCGATCGCGCCACCCCAGTCGTGCCCCACCAGATGAACCCGTTCCACTCCGGCCGCGTCGATCAGCGCGAGCACGTCGCGTTGCAACTCCACCGCACGGTAGTCGCGTCGGCGGCGCGGCCGAGCGCCGTCGGAGTAGCCGCGCTGATCGGGCGCGAGCGTTCGAAGGCCTGCCGCGTTCAGTAGGGCCGCGACCACGTCGAACCCATGACGGTTCGCAGGAAAGCCGTGCAGCAGAACGACCGTCGGCCCTTCGAGGGGACCGGCATCCGAGACCTCGAAGGTGAGACCGTCGCGGGAGTAGGAATCGATGCGTCGAGGATTCATGAGTCGGGATCACCCTGTCACGGCCGTCGGCGGCAACGCGCCCGAGCGGATGCGATTGACGAGCTCGGTCGTCGAGTGCGACGGGATGAAGTCGAGGATGCGCACCTCGCCTCCGTACGCGCGCACGGCGGCCGTCTCCTCGAGCATCTCGGGCGTGTAGTCGCCGCCTTTCGCATAGATGTCGGGCTTGAGGGCGGCGATGACATCGATCGGAGTGTCACCCGCGAAGACCACGACGTAGTCGACGCAGCCCAGGGCTTGGAGGACCGCGGTGCGGTCGGCGACGGAGTTCACCGGGCGCTCGGGCCCCTTCAGTCGTCGCACCGAGGCGTCGTCGTTGAGGGCCACCACGAGAACGTCGCCCAGCTCCTTGGCTTGCCGGAGATGGGTGGTGTGGCCGCGGTGGATGACGTCGAAGCACCCGTTCGTGAACACAACGCGGCGCCCCCGCGCGCGCTCCTCGGCCAGAATCGCCTCCAACTCCGAGGTGTCGAGCGTGCGCGTGGAGACACCGCCCGTGAACACCCCCTCGAGGTCGTCGAGCGAGCAGACGGCGGTATCGGGCCGGGCCACGACGACGTCTGCGGCGGCCTGGCCGAAGCGCGCCGCCGTCGTCAGCGGCGCATCGAGCGCCAGCGCGATAGTGAGGGCGGCCACGAAGGTGTCGCCCGCTCCGGATGCCTGCTGCTCGGGTGCCGGGTGCGCGAACGTCCTACCCGTGGCCCGGCCGTGTTCGATCGCGACGGTTCCGTCGCGGTCGAGGGTGACGACGGCGGAGCGCGCCCCCGACAGCTCGAGCACGCGGCGAGCAGACGCCGTCACGGCATCGACGCGCGCCCGTGCCGCTGGCAGGTCGACGCCCAGGAGCGATGCCGTCTCGCGAGCGTTCGGAGTGACGACGTCCGCACGCAGTGGCTTCCAGCGGCGCAGATCGTGGGCGTCGACGACGATCCGATCCGCGGGCCGCCGAGCGGCGGACATCCATTCCATCTCGGCAGCGTCGAGCAGGCCGCCGTCGTAGTCGCACACGACGAGGCTCGACCGTTCGGGCACAGCCGAAAGGCGGGCCCTCAACTCGCTCCTCTCGGTCGAGGTCAGGACGTCGCGCGGCGTGCGGTCGACCCGCACGAGAATCTGCTCGGCGCCGACGACGCGTGTCTTCGACGCCGTCGTTGTGTCTGTTCTGCGCAGCACGCCCGTGGTATCGACTCCCGCCGCCTCGAGGAGGCGCAGCACCGTGCGCCCGTCGTCGTCGTCGCCGACGGCCGAGATGAGAGAGACCCGCGCCCCGAGCGCGGCGAGATTCAGGGCGGTGTTCGCGGCGCCGCCCGCCATGTTCTGCGGTTCGTCGACGTCGACGACGGGCACCGGCGCTTCTCGGCTGACCCGCTGAACGCCGCCGCGCAGCCACCGATCGAGAATCACGTCGCCGACGACCGTCACCAGAGGCCGCCGGCGCCGAGAGTCGGCGATCAGCTCGCGCAGCTCGGTGCTCACGGGGCCACCGCGATGTGCACGACCTTGGTGAGCGTCATCTCGTCGAGCAGCCCCGGACCGTAGCCGAACCCGGAACCGCTCGCGCCTCGAGGCTCGGCCGAGCCGCCCGGTGCGCCTCCGAAGACCGCGTTGATCTTGACGGTTCCGACGGGCAGGCGCTCGATCGCGGTCTGCGCGTGGCTCATCGACTTCGTGAGCACGGTGGCGGCCAATCCGTACTCGTCCGAGACCGCGAGTTGCAGGGCTTCGTCGAAGTCGCGCACGAGTTGCACCGGCGCCACAGGGCCGAATGTCTCGCTCGTCATGATGGGCATCGACGGGCGGCATCCGCTGAGAACGGTCGCCGGATAGAACGAGCCCGGGCCGTCGGGAATCTCCCCTCCGATGAGCGCCGTAGCACCGAGGGCGACGGCCTCGGTGACCTGCTCATGAACCACGAGTCGCATGCGGTCGTCGACCAGGGGCCCGAACTGCGCATCCGCTGTTCGCTGCTCGGCCTCACGCGTGAGGGCGGCGAGAAAGGGCTCGGCGATGGCCTCGTGAACGTAGATGCGCTCGACCGAGGTGCAGATCTGGCCGGTGTTGGCGAAGGCGCCCAATGCTGCCTGCGTCGCCGCCCAAACCGGGTCGACATCACCATCGACGATAAGAGCGTCGTTGCCGCCGTTCTCTCGGATCACATGCGCCCCGGTCAGGGCGGCCGCACGGGCGATCCGCTCGCCGGCCGCGGTCGATCCGACGTGCGCGATCATCGCGATGCCCGGGAGGGACACGAGCTGAGCGCCGGTTCCCGCGTCGCCTATGACGGTCGTCACGACACCCGGGGGCAGAGCGTCGCCGATGATCTCTCCGAGACGCACGCCGAGGTGGGGGCAGCGCTCACTCGGCTTGTGCACCACCGTGTTTCCTGTCACGACGGCGGCGGCAATGAGCCCGACCGCGACGGCGACGGGGTCGTTCCATGGCGTGACGACGGCCACGACCCCGCGCGGTTCGGCCGCGGTGTAATCGATGGCGCCCCGTCCTCCACGCAGAGCGCGGCCGGCGTGCAGGGGGCCGAGTTCGGCGTACTGCACGCACGTCGCAATGGCAGCGTTCACTCCACCAAGCGCGTCGGCGGGCGGCTTGCCCGTCTCGATGGCGTTGAGTTCGGCCAGCTCGTCTGCGCTCTGGCGCAGCGCATCCGCGACACCGTGCAATGCCTGACCGCGATCGGCCGGCGACACGCGTGACCACGCGCGGAAGGCATACACGGCGGACTCCACGGCGTCGCCGATGGTCTCATGATCGGAGATCGGCACACGGCCGACGACCTCGCCCGTGCGCGGATTCGTGATCGTGATGTCGTCGCCCGCGTCGGGAAACTCAGAAGGGTGGCCCATCGGCGGACGGGTCGTCGTCAATCGTGGCGTCATACGCGCTCTGTACCCACAAGCGGGCTGGCCTACACATCGACGTCGGATGCGTTCGTGTTGGGTTTCGACTCGGGGGCCGCGGGGAACAGGGTGCGTACCGCCCGACGCAGCCGAACCCCGATCGAGAGGATAGTTCCCGTGGTGCTGACCGCAGCCCGCTCCCATGCCGCCTTCGACGAGGTGCTGAAAATCGCGGTTCTGCGCGGGGGAGGACTCGGCGATCTGATCTTCGCCCTGCCCGCCATCGAGGCGCTCGCGGTGGCATATCCGCAGGCCGAGATCGTGCTGCTGGGCACGCGGATGCACGAGAGACTGCTGAGCGATCGCCCGGGCCCGGTGGCGCGCGTCGAGGTGTTGCCGCACACCCGCGGCGTCAACAGCGGTGACGACGCGACCGATGAGATCGCCACGGCATCGTTCCTTCGGCGCATGAGCAACGAGCGGTTCGATCTCGCCTGCCAGTTGCACGGCGGCGGCCGCTACTCGAATCCCTTCGTGCGGGCGTTGAAGGCGCGGCACTCCGTCGGAACCGCGACGCCCGACGCGGTCCTGCTCGACCGCACCCTTCCCTACCTCTATTACCAGCACGAGGTCGTGCGCTGGCTCGAGACCGTCTCTCTCGCCGGCGCTGCCCCCATTCACGGAGAACCGCACATCACCGTGACGGCAGATGAGCGGGCCCGCGCTCGAGCGCTCGTCGGATCGAGTCTCGACGGCCTGATGGTCATCCATCCGGGCGCGACGGATCCCCGGCGGCGCTGGCCCGCGGAGCATTTCGCCGAGGTCGCGCGCCGCGCGGCCATCGACGGGATGCGGGTCGTGCTCGTGGGCGACGGCGCAGACGCCGAGCTGGCGTCGCGCATCGCTGAGGATGCGGCCCACGCCGCCGATGCCTCGGCACCGGCCGCGGGCGGTGCCATCCTGTCGCTGGCCGGCCGACTCAGTCTCTCGGAGCTGGCCGGAGTGCTCGCGGGAGCGGACGTGTTCGTCGGCAACGACAGCGGTCCGCGTCACCTCGCGCAGGCGGTGGGAGCACCGACGGCGAGCGTCTTCTGGGTCGGCAACCTCATCAACGGCGGACCGCTCTCGAGAGCCGAGCACCGGGTGCAGCTCTCGTGGACCACGCACTGCCCTGTCTGTGGCCGAGACGCCACACAGGTCGGCTGGACGGCCGAGCGCTGTGAGCACGATGTCTCGTTCGTGGGCGACGTCCCGGTCGAGGCGGTCTACGACGACATCGTGGCCCTGCGCGAGGGCAGGGCCACGGCTCCGATCGTCAGGGCCAGGACGGCTCCTCCTCGGGGCAGATGACGAGTTCGCGCAACTCGACGCCGCGCGGCCGGGTGAGAGCGAAGACGATCGCCTCCGCCACCTCGGCGGCATCGACGAGCTTCGCGTCGGCGCCGGGCTTGTACTGCTCTTGACGGCCCTCGAAGAAGCGCGTGTTCATGCCCGCGGGAATCACCGTGGTCACGCCGAGGCGCCCCTTGGTCTCGGCGGCCAAAGAGCGAGAGAACCCCAGCACGCCGAACTTCGAGGCGCAGTAGGCGGTCGCGTCGCCGAGCGCACGCAGTGCGAGCGAAGAGGCGATCGTGACCACGCGTCCGTGAGACTCGAACAGCGAGGGCAGGGCGGCGCGCACGACGGCCGCCGTTCCGAAGAGGTTCACCATGACGATGCGCTCCCAGTCGGTTCCCGAGATCTGATCCAACGGCGCAGGCCTGTCGATTCCGGCGGCCGTGACCACGGCATCCAACCCGCCGTACTGAGCGGCGAGCCGGGCGACCAACTCTTCCGTGGCGCGGGTGTCCGACACGTCGACGGCGTGCGCGTCGACGCTGTCGACCGTGCTCACATCGAGGTCGAGCACCACGGGTCGGCCTCCGGCTTCGCGCACGGCGGCTACCACCGCGGCGCCGAGGCCCGAGGCCCCGCCGGTGACGAGCACGGTGCCGAGGGAACGGGACGATGACATGGAGATCCTTTCGTTGGGGGAATGAGAGAGTCAGCCGACCTTGGCGAGCGCGCCCGCCAGGCGCGTACTCGACCGGCCCGCGAAGTAGGGAACGGTGATGGTGCGGCCACCCCACTCGGCCAGGACGGCCGTTTCGGGAAGCTCGTCGGCCACGTAGTCGCCGCCTTTCACCCAGATGTCGGGCTCGAAGCGGCGCAGCACGGTCTCCGGAGTGTCCTCGTCGAAGACGATGACCGCGTCGACACACTCGAGAGCGAGCAGAAGGTCGACCCTGTCGTCTTGCGACATGATCGGTCGCTCGGCGCCCTTCAGCCTGCGCACCGAGTCGTCGCTGTTGAGGCACACGATCAGGCAGTCGCCGAGCGCTCGGGCGGCAGCGAGCGTGCGCGCGTGGCCCGCGTGCATCAGGTCGAAGCAGCCGCCCGTGGCGACGACGGTGCCGCCCTGCGACCGGATGCGATGGGTCACGGTGAGCGCGTCGCGCGCCTCACCCGGGAGCGTTTGGGTGTTCGTCGGACGCTCCATGCCTGCGACCCCACCGGAGGCGAGGAAGAGTCCTGCTCTCTCGACCGCATGGGCGACCGCCTCGGGCACGGTGTTCCCCACCGCCAACGACGTCGCGGCGGACGCAGCGAGCCGGTCGCCAGCTCCGCAGGGATCGACGTCGTGCACGGGCGAGGCAGGGACGACGTGGGGTGATCCGGACGGCGCACCGGCGACGTGCAGGAGTGCGCCCCGGTGCCCGAGAGTCACGAGAACCGCCGAGCATCCCCAGCGGGAGGCGAGTATCTCGGCCGAGCGCCCCGCAGCCGAGACCGGGTCGCCAGACACTCCGGCTGCCGCCAGCGCCTCAGACGCATTGGGCGTGACGAGCGCGGCGGTTTCGACCGGGTCGGCGCCTCGTGGATGCGGATCCCAGACGAGGGGAACGCGCGTGCCGGCACGGCGGAGCGCCTCTCGGAGCGACGGATCGGAGGTCATGCCTCGGCCGTAGTCGGCGACGATCACGGCATCCACGTCGCTGAGCGCGTCGATCATGCCGGAGGTGACCTGCGGGGCGCCCGGCGGATCGCAGCCCTCGTCGATACGCACCACGGCCTGACCCGATCCGCGCACGCGGGTCTTCACCGGAGTGGCCGCGTAGGAGTCGCCCGCGACGACCTCGATGCGCCCGGCGCCGGATGCGTTCGACACGCGGGCGAGACAGGCGCGGATGTCGTCGGCACGGCCGTCGGAGGAGAGCGCCGTCACGAGGACCACATCGACGCCGTCGCGAGCGAGCATGGTCGCCACCAGCCCGGCCCCGCCGGCACGGCTGATCGAGTCCTCGATGGCCACGACGGGAACCGGCGCATCGGGGCTCAGTCGCTCGACGGTGCCGTGCATGTCGACGTCGAGCAGCACATCGCCGACCACCGCGACCTTCATGATGCAGGCCTCTCTTGCCGCTCGCGCGATGCGTCATGGCGCCTCACCCGGTCGTCGAAGACGCGGCAGAGCAGGTGCAGCGCGACCAGCTGGGCCTCCTGAACGCCCGCGGAAGGGCCGGGGAGTGCGAGGTGCTCGTCGCACGCCTCGCACAGCGGATTAGGCGCGGCTCCCGTGAGTGCCCAGGTCGTGGCGCCGACGCGCTTCGCCGCCGCTGCTGCAGCCGTGAGGTTGGCGCTCCGGCCGCTGGTCGAGAAGAGCATCACGATGTCGCCCGCCCTCGCGTGCGCCAGAATCTGTCGGGCGAAGACCTGGTCGTAGCCGTAGTCGTTCGCGATGGCCGTGACGCTCGAGGTCTCGGCGTGCAGCGAGATGGCGGAGAACGGCCGGCGTTCGCCGTCGAACCGCCCCACGATCTCGGCCGTCAGGTGCTGGGCCTCCGCGGCGGATCCGCCGTTGCCCGCAGCGAGCAGGCGTCGCCCGTGCAGCAGTCGCTCGGCGAGCACGTCGCCCCAGCGCGAGATCGTCTCGAGGCTGCCCCTGAGCCCCTGCACCGCCCCGAGGTGGTCGTCGAGATGAGCGTTCAAGACGCCGTCGAGGTTCTGCGTCTCGGTTCGGGCTTCCACCTCGGTGGCCGGCGGCGAGTACGCGATCGTGTCGCTCGTGTTCACGTCGTCACCATCCTGTCGACATTGCGGTGTGAGGCCGACGCCGATCGGGCCAGCACCTTGCGGTACACGCGTTCTGTCTCAGAGGCGACCTTCGACCAGGAATAGCGCGACTGCGCCCTCGCCACTCCCGCCTTGCCGAAGGCGGACAGCGTCGCCGGGTCGTCGAGTAGCGAGCGCACAGCGGCGGCGATCGCCTCGGAGTCTCTAGCCGGAACGTGCACCCCGGTCGCGCCGTGAACGACACTGTCGATGAGGCCGCCGACCGCCGCCGCGACCACGGGTGTGCCAGTGGCCATCGCTTCGAGGGGAACGATGCCGAACGGCTCGTACCAGGGCGCGCAGACCACGAGATCGGCGGAGCGCAGGGCGGAGGGAAGCTCGGCCTGCGCCACCTGCCCTCGGAAGGTGACGTGGTCTTCGACGCCGAGAGACCGCGCGTGTGCGAGCAGTCTCTGCGCATCCGGGTCGTCGCCGATCGAATCGGGGCCGTGCGACCCGCCCAGGATCACGAGCTCGATGTCGGTGCGACCTTCGTCGACGAGCCGCGCCAGCGCCGAGATCGTCAGGCCCACACCCTTGCGCGGCACCAGCCGCCCGACCGTCATGATGCGGAACGGCCTGGACTTCTGCTCACGGGGGCCGTCGGGAGAGAAGAGCGTCGTGTCGACACCGCAGGGCACGACCGAGATACGAGTCGACGGGATGCCGAGAGCCTTCAACTCGAAGGCTTCGTCGGAGCAGGTGGCGATGATGCCGTCTACCGAGCGTCCCACCAGTGGCTCGAGCGTCTCGCGCTCGGCCGGGCTGGTGTCGTCGGCTCCCTGGTTGCGCCGCTTCACGACGCCGAGCGCGTGAAAGGTGTGCACGGCGGGAAGGCCGGCCATCTCGCTTCGCCGGGCGGCCCGGATCGTGGCGAGGCCCGACATCCAGAAGTGGCTGTGAACGATGTCGGGCATGTCGGCACCCCAGTGATCGGCGAGACGATCCCCGAAATCGTCCATGAACGGAAGCAGCTCGTCTTTCGGGATCTTCTCGGGTGGCCCGGCGTCGATGTGCACCACGTCGACACCGTCGCAGAGCCGCACGCGCTCAGCGAGCTCGCGGTCGTCGCGCCGGGTGAAGACGGTCACCGTGTGCCCGCGGGCCGCGAGGGCCGACGAGAGCGCGCTGACGTGAACGTTCTGCCCGCCCGCATCGACTCCGCCGAGGGTGGCCAGGGGGCTCGCGTGCTCCGACACCATCGAGATCTTCATCATGACGTCCTTTCGAGGAGTGGGAATGCCGTGGGAGTCGACGCGCGATGCGCCCGCAGATCGCCCAGGAGGTGGTTCCAGTTCTGGAGGAAGGCGGGGAGCCCGTAGTGCTCGAGCGCGAAGGCGCGCGCCGCTGCGCCCATATCGGCCGCGAGCGAGGGATCGTCGACGAGGCGCTCGATAGCCCGACGCAGGTCGCGCAGGTCGTTCGAGACGAGCCCCGCCTCGGGCGGCACGGCGCGGGATGCCTCGGTCGTGTCGAGCGCGACCACCGGCATCCCCAGGTGCATAGCTTCGAGCAGAGACAGTCCGAGCGAGGTCCAGCGCAGCGGGTGAAGGTAGACCCGTCGGCGGGCGAGCTCGGCGTGCAGTTGCGCGCTCGGCAGGTCGCCCGCCGCGACGACTCGGCCTTCGTCGAGCCCGAGCGCATCCCCAAGCGAGTCGCCGCCCATGCCGAACACGTCGATGGGGGCGAGGTCGGCGAAGGTCGGCAGCAGATCGGTGCCCGTCACGCGCCAGCGCCGCACGGGCTCGTTCATGACCACGCCGATGCGCTCGAGCTCGCCGGTGTACAGGGCGCCGGGATCGCGTACTCCGTGCTCGATCACCGTCACGGGTGCTCGTCCCGTATCCCAGAAGAGGCGGTTGAAGTGCGTGACGTGCGCGATCGGAATGTCGTGGCGGTCTGCGAGGGGATGCACAGCGTCGGTGATCGATGTCTTGGGCGTGTTGTGCTCGACGAAGACAGCGGGAAGGTCGCGCCCGGGCCCGCGCCCTGTGAGCCGCTCTGTCTCGGCGATCTCCTCGGGGCGCTGCAGTACGACGACGTCGATTGCGGCCTCGTGCAGCTTGTCGGCCGAGATCTCGACGACGGATGCGGGCCAGTCGCGGCCGCCGCGGCCGAGTCCCCAGCCGTCGCGCGCGTCGTTGACCGGCAGCAGGTACTCGTGTTCGCCGCGAACGAAGGCGTCGGTCCAGCCGCCGTGCACGTGCCACAGCAGAATCCTCACGAGCGCACCTCCGAGAGACGCGCGCTTCTTGCGAGCTGGGGCGCGAGCTCGAAGCAGGCCTCGACGACCCGCTGAGGCGTGACCGAACCGAGGCACGGATGCCCCGCGACCGGGCACTCCGTGGCGCGGGTTCCGCGGCACGCGGCATCCTGATCGCCCAGCAACACATGCGGGACGCCGTATGGCGCCCACCGGACGGCGGGCACGACAGGGGAGAAGAGGCTGACGACAGGGGTGCGAACGGCCGCCGCCAGGTGGGCCGGCCCGGTGTTGCCGGTGACGACCACGGATGCGCGTGCGAGTACGGCGGCGAGAACGGGCAGGGGCGTATCACCGCCGAGGTCGACGGCCTCGGAGCCGGCGACGGTCGCGGTGAGTTCGGTCTCCGACGGGCCCCCCGTGACCACGACCTCGACGCCGGCCTCGTGCAGCAGCCGCACGGTCTGCCGGTGACTCTCGGCGGGCCACCGCCTCGACGACACGGATGCGCCGGGGTGCACGACAACGTAGCTCGGCGACGGGCTCCCGCTCGATGCGAGCAGGGCCGAGATGGAATCGGGAAGGGCCGCGGATACGTCGACGCGGAGTCCGCCGTCGTCGCCCGGAGCGGGACGGAAGCCGGCGGCCGCCGCGATGGCGAGCGCCCGCAACGGCTCGGGCTGGTCTTCGCTGAAGTCCTCGCCCGGAACGAGTCGAACGTCGAGCAGCGGTCCGGCGTAGTCGACGGAGGCGCCGACGATGCGGGGAATGCCCGCGAGCCGCAGCTGAAGTGCGAGCGGAAGCGGCGACTGGTGGAACGAGGTGAGGATCACGGCGATGTCGGGGCGGCAGCGAGCGACGAGCCAGTCGAGCTCGCGCAGGTGATCGGTGCTCAGTCGCGGGGCGGAGGCGGTGATCCAGGGACAGTCCCACACGAGAACCCGATCGACGCCGGGAAGCATGCGTGCCGTGTGCGCCCCGATCGAGCTGCAGAGAAACCACACCTCGTCGATCTCGGGGGAGTCGGCGATCGCGCGAACGGCCGGCCCGCTCAGCAGCACGTCGCCCACGCTGTCGAGCCTGGCCACGAGGGCGCGGCGCGTCATCGCAGGGCCGATTCTGTCGGCTGGGGCGCCGTTGTCCGGTCGGTCAGTACGAGGTGAACGGCCTCGAGCAGACTCCCGGCGACCGTCGTGGCTTCGGCGACCTCGACGTCGAGCGTCTGCTCCGTCGGAACCAGGATCGACGCGGCGCCTGCCGACTCGGCCGCTCCGAGGTCGGCAGCGATATCGCCGATCACCACGACGCGGCGGGGCTCGACGCCGAGGTCGGCCGCCGCCCGCATAACCAGGCCGGGCTGCGGTTTGCGGCACGCGCATCCGGCTGTCTCGTCGTGCGGGCAGTAGCACCACGTGTCGAAGGGCCCCGCGAGTGAGTCGACCCTCGCGTTGACGGCCTCGACCGCGGCCGTCGTGACGATGCCGCGAGCGATGCCCGACTGGTTCGACACGACGCCGAGCGCGAATCCTGCGCGCCGAAGCTGCGCCACGGCCTCGCGCGCGCCGGGCATCAGCACGACCTTCGAGGGGTCGCCGTTGTACGGAACATCGACGATCAGGGTGCCGTCTCGGTCGAAGAGCACCGCCCTCTGCGTCGCGTTCGAAGTAGTCATACTTCTGCTACTTCCCACTTCTCGGCAGAACTAAACTTCTTCTCCTGTTCCCCTCCAGCCGGTCTGAATGTTTGCCATCGTTGAGGCATGCACCGTTTCGATACGACTGCCGACAGGGCAGATGATCGGCCCGAACTGCTCGCCCTGCGCACCCTGAAACTCGGCGATCTGCTGGTTGCCGTGCCCGCCATCCATGGGCTTCGTCGGGCCTTTCCCGACCACCGTCTCGTGCTCGCGATGCCGGGCTGGCTCGAGCCGATCATCGAGCTCGTCGAGGGCGTCGATGCGCATCTGCCCGCCCCAGGACTCGACAATCCACTGCCGATCTCGCCCGGGCGCATCGACGTCGCTGTGAACCTGCACGGCAGCGGGCCCGAGAGCAGGATGCGTGTCGACGCGTTGGCGGCGCGGCTCTCGATGGTGCACAGGGTCGAGTCGATCGACGGCGCCACCGGTGGAGACCCGCGAAGCCCCGAGTGGCAGGACGACCTGAGTGAACGACAGCGCTGGGTGAGGCTCGTCGGCGCCTATGGCGTCGAGGCCGACGCGAACGAGGTGCGCCTGCTGTCGAGCGCGAGGCGAACGGGAGTGGCCGGGGCCGCCGTGCTGCACGTCGGGGCCTTCTACGAGTCTCGCCGGTGGCCTGTCGAGCGTTTTGCTGCTGTGGCACGGGAGCTGACCCGCGGCGGTCACCGCGTCGTGTTCACCGGCAGTGCGGCCGAGCGCGACCGAGCGCTCGAGGTGGCCCGGTCGGCGGGGCTCGGGGTCGACACCGTGCTCGCCGGAGAGATCGATCTGGCCGAGTTCGCGGCGGTCATCGAGGATGCCGCCCTGGTCGTGTCGGCCGACACGGGCGCCGCCCACCTCGCGTCTGCCTACGCCCGCCCATCCGTGGTTCTCTTCGGGCCGGCCGCGCCGGAGCAGTGGGGGCCACCGCCCGGGCCGCACATCGTTCTGACGGATGCCCGGGTGCGCCGGGGCGACGCCTTCGCGTCGACGCCCGACCCCGCGATCCTGGCCGTGGGAGTCGACGACGTACTCGAGGCCATCGACCGGCTCCGATAGTCGAGCCGCTCGCGCCAGGCGATCAGGCGCTGCGGATACCGCGGGAACGCGCCGTCGGGGCGGCGCCATTCACGATGCGGTCGCGCAGCAGGGTCAGGCTCTTCGAGAGAATGCGCGAGACCTGCATCTGAGTGACCCCCAGTTCCCGTGCGATCTCTTGCTGGGTGCGTTCTTCGAAGAACCGCAGCTGCAGCACGCGCCGATCGCGGGGAGGCAGCACACGGATGGCCGACGAGATCACCGCAGCCGACTCGGCCTGCTCCAGCTCGTCGCCGTCGCAGGGAATGAGATCGGCGACGGTCGACGCGTGTTCGTCGCCGATCGGCACGTCGAGCGACGCTGGGTACATGTGATGCTGGCACGCCATCGCCTCGGAGATCGCGTCGGCCGGCTCGCCGAGATCGGTCATCAACTCGGGGATGCCGGGGGTGCGGCCCAACTGCTGCGACAGCCGGGGAACGGCTTCCGAGATCCGTGCGCGCAATTCCTGCATGTGACGCGGTGGCCGCACGAACCAGCCGTTGTCGCGGAGGTGTCGCTTGATCTCGCCCGAGATCGTGGGAACAGCGAAGGCGGGAAAACTGTCGCCCTTCTCGGGGTCGAATCGCCTCGCCGATTTCATGAGCCCGATGTATGCGACCTGCACGAGATCTTCGTCGCGAGCCGGGTCTCTGCGAAAGAACCTGTGCGCGACGGACTCCGCCAGCCACAGGTATTCGAGGGTCAGAGCTTCGGCATCGGTCGTCATGGTGATCAGTGTCGACCGGGCCGAAGCTGCGCAAAATTGGGGGTTGCCTTCTTCTCTTATCGAGTGGAAAATCCTCCCGAAGAGGGGAGGCATACTCCGCGCGCGATCAGTCGAGGATCACGTCGAAGGCGTCGACGGGCCGGTGCGGAACGGTCGTCGGCGACTCCAGGTGCACGGCGCCGCTCGGCACGATACCCGCGCCGCCGTGTCGTGCCATTACCCGCCACTGTGCCGCGACATCCTCGCCCGAGTGCTCGGTGGGCAGCGCGGACCAGAACCCGAATGCGCCCACCTCCTCGAGCATCCGTCGCGAATACAGCACGCACCCTCCGATCCACGCGATCTTGTACGCGGCCCACCCGTCGCTCGGTAGCCGGATGCGCCGGGCGATGTGGGCGAGATTCGCCGCGTTGTGCAAAGGCCAACGATTGAAGGCGGGTGAGTCGCGCCGCACGCGCTCGGGTTCGACTCTCTCGCGCCACAGTTCGAAGCCCGTGTGCTGGCCGGGTCTCTCGTCGTCGAGGTACGACAGACCCTGCACTGCCTCGCCGACGAATCCGCAGCCCAAGGTATCGAGCGCGCCGCTGAGTCGCTCGAGTTGGCCCGGCTCGAGCCACACGTCGTCGTCGAGGTAGAGAACCGCCGGGGCGCTCGAACACTCGAAGAGGTACTGGCGCTGCTCGGCCAGGCCTCGCCTCGGCAGATGCCGATGCACCTCCACCGGTCGACCCTGAGCTCGCAACACTCGGACCATTGCTTCGACAGCCGGATGCGTCGTGCCGAGAGCATCGTCGGACTGGTCGCTGATGATCACCCGGAACGGAGGATCGTCTTGGGCGGCGAGCCCCGCGAGTGTCACCGCGAGTTCGGCGGCCCGGCCGACGGTCGGAATGAGGACGTCGATGTCGACCGGTGCGTCGAGCCGAGGCTCGGCCCACCGATCGGAGGTCACCCGACTCGGCATTCAGCCGCCTGAGACGGCACTGCTCACGGCGGTGGGCCCGTCGAACTCGTCTTGGTCGACGCCTTCCAATGCGCTGAGCACGTCGTCGGGGGCGCCTTGATCTCGGGCGGTCTGGAGCAAGTCAGTCTTGCTTACGGGGTAGTCGACTCCCGAGAGGTACTTCTGCAGTTCGATGGGGGTGGGCTTCTCGGCCATGGGTCTCCTTCTTTCGTGTCGGTTTCTTCTCTAGGGGTTCGGCTCGGCGTTCACGCGACAGAGCGCTCCGTGAAGTCGTGCACGCAGCATCCCTCGATGCGCTCGTTGTCGACGGCCATGCACCAGCCCCATCGAACGAGTGACAGCGTGCCGAGCGCTCTGTCGAGGGCCGCCCGACGAGCGGTCGGCCCTGCGGGCAACTCGATGCTCTGCTCTGCGAGCGGGGTGGCCGACCCGAATCCGTAGATCTCGAGAAGCCATGATGTCGATCCGCTGTGCGTGTCGTCGAGACGAGCCGTGAAACGCGTGATTCTCAGTCGCTCGTCGTCGGTGAGTTCGTCTACGCGCTTCGGTCGGTTGGAGCCACGGAGGGTGCGCATCCAGCTGATCACCTCTCGGGCGCCTGTCCGTGCGTTCATGCAACAAGCTCAGCACTCCGCCAGAGCGACGAATCTGGGACTTGCGGCTCTCGCGGAGAGAGGCGTATAAACCCCGGCGGGGAGCTGCGCTGCATCAACCGCACGGCGCCGTCAACCCCAGAAATCACCCGGTCCGTCGCCGAATACTCTGCTGAACAGATCGATCGCGAAAGGACCGGCCATGACCAGATATGCGGCAGCCGCAGAAGCGACGACCGACCTCGAGGTCGTCTGTCTCTGCGAGGGTGAGTGGAGACTCTGCGACGCGCGTATTCCAGCCACCGACTCCCGTCGGCTCATCAGCTATGTCGAGAAATCGAAAGACGGCTACGAAGTCCTCTGGCTTCCGACTCTGTCGGTGCAGCATGTGTCCTCGCTCGACGAAGCCATGTCCAAGGCGAGGGAGTACTGCGCACGACGCCGGGCCAGCGAAGCAGAGTTGCTGCCGAGCTGAGCCGCGGCGCTACTCGCCCGTGAAGATCAGCCTGTCCAGGTAGTCGTTGCGGAACGCACCGGTCGGGTCCCACTCCGCTGCCAGAGCCCGGAACTCGGGGAGCCGCGGGTACAGGCGCTCTAGAGTGGCGGCATCCACCGTGTTGAGCTTGCCCCAGTGCGGCCGTGCGTCGAAGGGCGCGAGCGCCTGCTCGATCTGCGGCAAGAGAGCGAGAACGGCCTCTGGCTCGTTCTTCCACGTGAAATGGATGATGAGCGAGTCGCGCTGATAGGCCATGCTCAGCCAGAGATCGTCGGCCGCCGCGGTGCGCAACTCGGTGATCATGAGGTGCGGCGCGATCTTCTCCCCGAGGGCGCGGAGTGCACGAATGGCGTCGGCGCCCTGCGAGCGCGGAACGAAGTACTCGGTCTGGATCTCGTCACCCGCTGACGGAACGCGGTCGAGCCGGAAGTGCGGAAGTCGCTCGAGCCAGGGGCCGGCGACGCCGCCCTGCACGTTGAGGTTGTCGTCCGACGCCTCCCAGAGAGCACCCGCCGACACGACGTCGCGCTTGGCTCCGCGCCATTCGTCGACGACCTCGGTGTCGGCATCCATGCGCGTCTTCACCCAGAAGTTCGCGATCGTCTCCTCGACCCAGTCGGTGAACACGCTCACGCTGTAGCCGAGGCTGGTGACGCCGTCGAGGTCGTCGAGCAGAACGTCCCAGGGCAGGCCGCGGTAGACATCCTGCCGAACCTGAAACGACGGCTGGATGTCGAGGGTCACCCGAACGACGACGCCGAACGCCCCGAGTCCCACGACGAGACCGTCGAAGCCCGGCTCGCCGCGACGCACGGTGCGGCGCTCACCATCGGAGATCACGATCTCGAGGGCTGATACGGCGGTCGAGAGAACACCGTTGCCGTTGCCCGAGCCGTGCGTTCCGGTGGCGATGGCGCCCGCGATCGAGATGTGCGGAAGCGAGCCCATGTTGTGCAGCGCCCAGCCGTGGTCTTCGAGGAATCGGGCGAGGATGCCGTAGCGCGTTCCGCCGCCGACCGTGACCGTGCGGGCCTCCTCGTCGAGCACGAAGTCGGGCTCGATATCGGTGACCGTCACGAGCAGGGCGTCGGTGTCGGCGATGTCGCTGAACGAGTGCCGTGTGCCGAGAGCCCGGATGCGCTCCGCGCCGGCGACGAGGGAGGAGACCTCATCGATCGTGGTGGCGTCGATGATGTCGGCGGCGCCGTACTCGAGCGTGCCCGCCCAGTTCAGCTCGGAGTCGTGGCTCACGGGGATCCTTCTTCGTCGATGGTCTGATTGCTCGGTGTGAGAGACGTTACACCGCCGACGCACCCCCTTAACCGTGCCGAAACACGAGTCTCATACTCTGGCGTTCTGCAAAGCCCGTTCCACCATCGCCTGGAATCTTTTTCTGGCCAATTTTGCAACTAAGTAGCAAAATTCGACATCAGCGCCGTTCCCGTCACCGTCCCACCGACATCCCGAGGAGCCACCCATGAACACCCGCCCTGCACTGAGGCGCTCCCGCCTCATTCCCCTCGCTGCGATCCTGGCAGCGACAGCGATCATCGTCACCGGATGCGGTCGCTCCAGTGATGGCGCCGCACCCCAGGCCGCTGCCGGCAGCATCGACGGCGGCAAGGCGAGCGGAAAGGTCACCCTCTGGGCACCCGACGGCGACGCCACATCGCTCGACACGGTTCTCGCCCCGTTCGAGTCGGACAACCCCGATGTCGACGTCGAAGTCACTCTCGTGCCCAGCGATGAGTACAACACCAAGCTGCAGACCGCGATCGCGGCGGGAACCGCCCCGGACATCGCCTTCTTGTACACCGAAGCGCAGACGCAGTTCCTCGCATCGAATGCCTTCGCTCCCGTTCCCGACGGCGTTGCCGACTCCTCGTCGTTCTTCGAGGGGTCATGGGATGCCGGGGAGGTCGACGGAACCGCCTATTCGGTTCCCTGGTACGCCTACACGCGCCTCTTGATCTACCGCGACGACTTCGCTCAGAAGGCCGGTGCAACGCCGCCGACGACGTGGGACGAGACGGTTCCGTTCTTCAAGAAGCTCGAAGAGGGTGGCGCCGAGACGGGCTACGGAGCCGACGTCGGATGGGACACCTATAACGGTCAAAACCTCGCGATCTTCGGTTACCAAGCAGGTGAGTCGCTGCTGAGCGACGACGGCACGAAGTGGGAGCTCGACACCCCCGGAATGGTCAAGGCCGCCGAGTTCAACGCATCCTTCTTCTCGTCGGGTGTCTCGTCGCCCGACACCCCGCAGTTCCTCGACACCCAGCCTTACCTCGTCGCCGGCAAGACCGGATCGATGATCAGTGGTCCGTGGGTCATCGCCACTCTCGACACGACTGCCGGTGAAGACGGGTGGACCGCAGCGCACATCAAGACCGCCGTTCTTCCGGCCGGGCCCGATGGAGGCGTCGGCCAACTCGCTGGCGGCAGCTGGGGTGTCACCTCGAAGTCCAAGAACTCGGATGCCGCCTGGAAGACCATCAAGTTCATGGCGGAGAAAGACACCCAGATCGCTCAGTACAAGGCGGCGGGCAGCCTGCCCGCGGTCGTCGAGGCCTGGAACGACTCGTCTATCGCTGGCCAGCCTCTGCTCGCTCCGTTCCTCGAGCAGATGAAGAATGTCAAGCCGATGCCCTCCGCGAGCACCTGGAACGAGGTGTCGACGATGCTCGGCAAAGAGTTGGAGCAGGTGGCCCGGGGCAAGGAAACCGCTGCCGACGCGATGAAGAACGCGCAGAAGCAGGCCGACAGCATCGGAACGGGCAAGGACTGAACTGATGGTTCTCGCTCTGGAGAAGTCGACGGGGGTGTCGCCGACACGGCGGCGCCTCAGGCACACCGGCATAGCCTGGATCTTCCTGGCGCCGTTCATGGTGATCTTCGTAGTGTTCAGTGCCATCCCGATGATCTCGTCGCTCGCGATCAGTCTCACCGACATGCGCAGCAGCGATCTGCAGACACCATTCGGCGTCGACTTCTCCGGGGCGGAGAACTACATCTCGCTCCTGTCCGATCCCGCGTTCGTGCGGGCCCTTCTCAACACCCTGCTGTTCGTCGTGGTGGGAGTGCCCGTGACCATGGCCGTGGGCTTCGCACTCGCGCTCGTGCTGAACACGGGAATCCGCCGATTCCGCTCTGTCTTCCGAGGCCTGTTCTACGCCCCCGTGGTCACCAATATCGTCTCGGTGGCACTCATCTGGCAGTACGCCTTCAATCAGAACGGCACGGTGAACGAGGTTCTCGCGAATCTCGGTTTCGCGGGCCCCAACTGGCTGGGTGACGAAAACCTGGCGATGCCAGTGGTGATCCTGCTCGGCATCTGGAGAAATTTCGGTACTGCGATGCTGCTCTTCCTAGCCGGGCTGCAGTCTGTTCCCGAAGACGTGCACGAGGCTGCGGCGCTCGACGGAGCCGGCCCGTGGCGCCGACTGTGGTCGATCACCGTGCCCCTGATCATGCCGACGACGCTCCTGGTCTCGGTGCTGCTGTCGGTGTTCTTCCTGCAGGTGTTCGATGAGCCCTACCTGCTCACCAACGGCGGGCCGCTCGGCTCGACCGAATCGATGGCTCTCTTCACCTACCACCAGTTCGGGTTCGGCAACTTCGGCATCTCTTCGGCCGCCTCGTTCATTCTGCTGATCGTGGTCGCCGCCGTCAGCGCCCTCCAATTCCGCCTGCTGAGGAGTCGCTCGTGACCGCACGTATTCGCCCCGCCGTGCTCTATGCGGCACTCATCGTGCTCGCCTTGATCACGATCCTTCCATTCATCTGGGTGATCTCTGGTTCCCTTCGCACCACCGCTGATATTCAGGCCAATCCCGGGGCCTGGCTGCCTTCTGAGGTCACCTTCGACAACTTCGGCCGGCTCTTCAGTCGCAACGGCTTCGGCACATTCCTCTCCAACAGCGTCATCGTCGCGATCGTCATCGTGATCGGCAACATCGCCGCATCGATGGCCGGATTCGCTCTCGCCAAGCTCGATTTTCGTGGCAAGAGACTCGCCTTCATGGCCGTGATCGTTGCTCTGATGGTGCCCTTCTCGGCCACGTTCGTTCCCCAGTTCGTGGTGACGGTGCAGCTCGGCCTCGTCGACACCCTCGCCGGAATCGCCCTGCCCAGCCTGGTGCTGCCGATCTCGATCTTCATCATGAGGCAGTTCGCCTTGAGTATCCCCGATGAACTCCTCGAGGCCGCCCGCATCGACGGCGCCACCGAAGTGCGCATCTTCTTCCAGATCTTTCTGCCGCTGGCCGGACCCGCGCTTGCGACGGTCACGATCATGTCGTTCCTCGCGTCGTGGAACAACTTCATCTGGCCGCTGATCGTGGCTCAGAGCGCCGACAGCTATACGCTGCCTGTCGGCCTCGCTGCCATGAGCCAGGCTGCTCAGAACGTCACCGATTACGGGCTCGTTCTCGCGGGAGCCGTGATCGTGATGCTGCCGGTGCTCGTGCTGTTCCTCTTCCTGCAGCGCTACTTCGTGCAGGGCATCGTCGCAACGGGGCTCAAGTGATGGCCCCGGTCGAGATCCTCTGCGCAGCGGGAAAGATCGTCGGGTTCACCGACGGGGTGGATGCGCACTTCCTCGGCATTCCGTTCGCCGAGTCGCCCACCGGCGCGCGTCGCTTCGCCGCGCCTGTGCCGCGCGCCGTCTTCGACGAGCCGTTCGAGGCATCCGCTTTCGGTGCTACTCCGCAGCGCGGCCAGCCGTACCCGGTCACAACGATCCCTGAGCCGTCGATTCCAGGTGACGACACGTTGACTCTCAACGTCTTCGCTCCTCACGACGCGATCGGAGACGAGCTCGCGCCGGTGCTGGTGTGGATCCATGGCGGCGGCTACATCGCGGGCTCCGCCGCGAGTCCCTGGTACGGCTGCGGCCCCGTCGTTCGCGACGGCATCGTGTTCGTGTCGATCTCGTACAGGCTGGGCGTCGACGGCTTCGCCGCGGTGGATGGCCGCGCCGATCGCGCTGTCGCCGATTGGCTGCTGGCGCTCTCGTGGGTGCGCGACAACATCGCCGCATTCGGCGGAGACCCTGCCCGAGTGACCGTGGCCGGGCAGTCGGCCGGGGGAGGCGCGGTGCTCGCGTTGCTGGCCAGCCCTGCGGCACAGCCGCTCTTTCAGCGCGCGATAGCGGTGTCGCCCGTCGATATCTCGATTTCGCTCGACCACGCGACCCGGCACTCAGCCGCGCTCGCGGAGTCGCTCGGCGTCGAGCCGACTGCAGACGGCTTCAGCTCCGTTGACCCGGACACGTTGCAGGACGCGGTGATCCACTGGGGCGAACGGCACCCGCGGGCCGATGAACTCTCGTTGGGTCCGGTGAGCGGCGGCGAGCTGCTGCCGCTCTCCATTCGCGACGGACTGGCGGTGAATGGACTCGACAAGCCCCTTCTCATCGGCTCGACCGCCGACGAGTTCGACAGCCCGGGCGCCGGTGGCGCGGCGACGGCCGTGGCCTTTCCCCGGCTGACCGACACGTTGTTCAGAGCCGCAGTGCTCCGAACGGCGCGGGCACGCGCGTCCGCCCCAGCAGGCACATGGCTCTATTCGTTCGACTGGGAGTCGCCGATCCTCGGGGGAGCCGCGCATTGCATCGACCTACCGTTCTTCTTCGACATCTTCGGGGCCGAGGGTGTGGAGGCTGTTCTCGGCGACGCGCCGCCCGCCACCCTCGCCGCCCGCATGCATCGGGAGCTCGTCGCCTTCGTGGCGGGGGCTGAGCCCTCCTGGCCCGCCGCCCACGGTATCGAGTCAGACCCGGTGCTCGTCTTCGGCGTGGTGTCGAGCGACTCGACAGCTCTGGTTCCCGGTGCCTACGACCCGGTTCTGCCGCTCGTCGACGCCGATCTGGGAGAGTGAGCATATGCCTGGACTCGACCCGAGCGCGATGCGCCGACTTAATGCCTCCGTGGTGCTCCGCGCTCTTGCCGAGCACGATGAACCCGTCACGATGGCCACCCTCGTCGCGCAGGTCGCGCTGTCGCGGCGCACCGTCGAGCTCATCCTCACCCAGATCTGCGAGAGCGGCTGGGCCGTCGAGGTCACCCCGGTGCACGTAGATGTCGGACGACCCCCGCGCTACTTCTCATTCGAGGCTGACCGCGCGCTCGTCGTGGCCGTGCGCATCGACACGCACGCGGTCAGCGCGGCGGTCTCCGATATCCGCGGTCGGGTGCTCGGCCGAGGCCTCGTGACCCTGCGCGACTACGCCGACACCGGCCAGACGATGATCGACGCCGAAGAGGCGGTGGATGCGGCGATCCGGGAGTCGGGCCAGCCCCGCAGCCGGGTGCGCGCCGGGGCAGTTGCGTCCGGTGGAGCCATCGACGAGCAGGGTGTCGTGCACCGCCTGATCCACGCGCCCGCCTGGAATGAGTTCGCGCTCGCCGATGTGCTCGGCGAACGGCTCGGCATGCCCATGTTCGCTGACAACGACGCGAACCTCGCCGCCCTCGCCGAACATTGGCGTGGCTCGGCGAAGGAGACCGACACGTTCGCGTGGTGCATCCTCGGAAACCGCGCCGGTGTCGGCATCGTGATCAAGGGATCGGTGCACCGGGGATTCAGGGGCGCTGCGGGTGAGATCGTCGAGGCCGGTGTGCTCGACGTCATGCGTATGGAGACGCAGCCCTTCGGCCTGCTGAGCTCACCGCTGCTCGAGGAACGCCGCCAGGCAGCGGAGTGGCTGCGCAGGGCGCGCGGCGGCGATGCCGAGGCTCTGGAGCTTCTCGGCGAGTTCGCCGACGACGTCGCCCGCCTGCTCTCATCGCTGGCCTGGACGATCGCCCCTGAGGTGATCGTGCTGGGGGGAGGCCTCGAGGTGGCGGAGGACATGCTTCTTCCCCGCGTCGTCGAGGCCATGAAGCAGCTTGGAACCCTTCAAATCGAGGTGCGCGCCACGACGATCGGGGCGGATGCGCCGCTGCTCGGCGCGGTCAAGCTCGTGCTCGACCGCATGGACGTGGAGTTCTTCGGGCCCACCATCGCGGCGTGACCCGCGGCGAGGCCCCGTCTCGCACCGTCACGACGAATTTCGCAACATAGTACGCAAACACCGCAGGACAGAAACCAGGAGCTTCGAATGTCTGACTCGCAGAACACCCCCGACATCCTCATCGTCGGCAGCGGAATCATGGGTGCCGCGACGGCCAGGCTGCTGCGCGAAGCAGACCCGACCGCCAGCATCGTCATGATCGACGGCGCGCCCGTGGTGGGAAGCGTGCCCGGGCTGCACCTTCACGACAGCACCGAACCCGCCATCTGGGAGCGCTACAACCAGCGCGTTGCCTCAGGAATCCAGGGCATGTACACGGGGGCCGACGTGACGCCCGACATCACCGACGAGCTGCGCTCGGTGGAGCCCGGCATGTACAACCTGTCGGCGCTCGGCGAGAACGCGGCCGCGATGCCGGCGAGCGCCCTGTCGTGGAACGTCGGCGGAATGGGTGTGCACTGGACCGCCGCGACACCCTGGCCGGCGGGCGACGAGACCTTCGATTTCGGAGACACCGCGCAGTGGCAGGCCGATCTCGAGAAGGCGCGCGAGGTGCTCGGTGTGCACCCCGCCGTGCTCGGCCCGACCGTGCCCGGGCAGCGGGTGCTCGACGTGCTCGACGAGCTGTTCGGGGGCTCGAGCCCCGCCGACCGGCACCCGCAGGCCATGCCGATGGCCGTGCAGCCCGGCGAATCCGGGCCTCTGCCGCGCACCGGCCCCAGCCGAATCTTCCCGCCGATCGCCGAGGGAGGCGACGAGCTTTTCGAGCTGCGTGCCGGAACGCTCGCGATCGCGGTGCTGCACGACGCAGGCCGCGCCCGCGGGGCACGCGTGCGCGACATCGCATCGGGCGAGGAGTACGACATCGAGGCGTCGGTCACGATCGTCTGCGCCGACGTGATGCGCACGCCCCAGCTGCTGTTCGCATCGGGGATCCGGCCCGAGGCGCTCGGCCGCTACCTCAACGAGCACGCCTTCGTGACGAGCCGCGTGCTCATGGATCTCGAGCGCTTCGGCCTCACGCTCGACGAGCTGCCCCGAGCGCTCGAGGGCGAGTTCGCCACCGACTCGCTCTGGCTGCCGCAGAATGGATCGGCCCAGCCGTTCCACGGGCAGATCATGAACTCGGTCTACGTCGACGATCACGACCGAGCGCTCGCGTACTCGGTCGGCGTCTCGCTTTACACGCCCGTCGAGTCGCGTGCGTCGAACAGGCTCGCGTTCTCCGAGAGCGAGACCGACGTCACCGGTATGCCGCGCATCACCGTCGAGTTCGAGTACACCGACGCCGACCTCGCGCTAATCGGGCAGGCCGCCGACACGATCGAACTCGTCGCTCGCCGGTTCGGACCGTTCGATCCCGAGACAGAGTCTGCCGTGCTTGCGGCCGGTTCGTCGCTGCACCAGACCGGCACCGTGCGCATGGGCGCCGTCGACGACGGCACGAGCGTCTGCGATCCGGATGGGCGGGTCTGGGGATTCGACGGACTCTATCTGGCCGGCAACGGGGTCATTCCCACGCCGGTCGTCGGCAACGCCACCCTCACCGGCGTCATTACCGCGGTGCGCGCGGCGCGAGCCGTCGCCCGCCTCCGGGTGCCGGCCGCCTGACCGGCGGTCACGCATCTATTCGTCTTCATCGTCTTGAAAGGACACTTATGAACATCGACACCCTGGCCACCTCGTATTCCATCGAGCTGCCCGACTGGATCGCCGACGAGCTCGCCGACGTGCCGGATGCGCTCGGCAGCTACGACGAGCGCATGCGGCTCGTGCACCGGCTCGCCGCCCGCAACTTCAGGGAGGGAAGCGGCGGACCGTTCGCCGCGATCGTCGTGGAGTCGGTCACCGGCCGGATCGTGTCGGTGGGGGTGAACGTGGTGCTGAAAAGCGGTGTCTCGTCGGCGCACGCCGAGGTCACCGCCCTCGGCCTGGCGCAGACCCGCATCGGGTCGTGGGATCTTGGCGGCGAGGGTCAGCCCGCCCATGAGCTCGTCGTGAACTGGCGCCCGTGCGTGCAGTGCTACGGCGCGACGCTGTGGTCGGGAGTGCGCACGCTCGTCGTCGCCGGAGACGGACCCGAGCTCGAAGAGATCACGACGTTCGACGAGGGCCCTATGCGCGAAGACTGGGCGCCGCAGTTCGAGGCGCGCGGAATCGCCGTGGTGCAAGACGTGACGCGCGACGAGGCTCTGCAGGTGTTCCGCGACTACCGCGGGCACGTGGATGCGGGCGGCGCGGTCGTGTACAACGCCCGTGCGGCCGACTAACGGCATCCGGCCCCGTTTTCAATTGTTCGATCAGGAAGAAGACCATGACTCTCAGCCGTTCGCAGTTCGCACTCAATCCGATCCAATGGATCAACATCAAGGCTGACCCGACCGACCCGGCGAGCGATGACCTCTGGCTCTTCGCTGAGCCGAGCTTTCGCGAGCAGTACCGGGATGTGCTGGCGGAGGTGCGTCGCTCGGGCTTCAACGCGACGATGATGGAGGTGCTCGATACGCAGACGCTGCAGAGCTACGCCCGCATGGTGCGGGACACGGGTCTTCGGCTCGCCCCGGGGTACTGCTCGGTTGCGTTGCCGGAAGACCACGGGGTGTCGCTTTCGCAGGGCAGCGCCGAGTGGGTGCGTTGGTTCGACGGTGTGCGCCGCAAGGCAGAGGAGTCGAACTTCTTCGGGCTGCCGTCGGTCTTTCTCGCCCCGGAGGTGTCATGGGCACCCGGCACGGTGCGCACTCTCGACGCCGTGGCGGTGGGCGCAGCTTTCGACGAGGGCCGCCTCGACCGTGTAATCGACGTGCTCGGTGAGGCCGCTACCGTGCTCGCCTCGGAGGGCATCCGAGCTGGCCTGCACAACCACGTGGGCACCTGGGTCGAGACCGAGCACGAGATCGACCGTGTGCTCGCCGCGATTTCGCCCGAGCTGCTGGGCGCATCGTTCGACGTGGGGCACCTCGCGTGGGCGGGTATCGACCCGGTCTCGATGCTGAACAGGTACTCGGATCGCCTCGTCGACCTGCATATCAAGGACCTCGACCTCGATGTGGCGGCCGCCAGCCGGGCGACACCCACCCCCTACCGCACCGCGACCGACCAGGGGCTGTTCCTCGAGCCGGGGCTCGGCGGAATGGATCTCGACGGTATTCTCGGCGCTCTGCCCGACGGGTTCGGCGGCTGGATCATCATCGAGGTCGACCGCGCGAGCATGGACCCGTTCGCCAGCGCAGAAGTCAGCCGCGCCTGGCTCGAGGCGACGATCCCGGCCGCTGCGCCGTCTGCGCCGGTCGAGTAGCGGTCGCGAGGAACGAGCACCGCGTATCGAGACCATGGTGAGGTGGTCTCGATACGCTCGTTCCTCGCTACTCGACCAACGCTGGGGCCGCTACAGCGTGCGGGTCGTCGGGTCCCACGACTCCGGGAGTACCGGGCTCGCGGGGGCCGTGCTCTCGACGCGCACGAACTGTCCGCTCTCCGAGGACTCCTCCATCGCGGTCATCACGTCGAGCACGTGGTAGCCCAGCTCGGCGGGCAGCAGGTCTGCGCCGCCCGAGCGGATGGCCCTGGCCATCTCCAGCACGGCCGATCCGCGGCCCCCGGCGAATCCGACCTCGGCCAGCTCGATGCTCTCCTCGCCGCGAACCAGCGTGCTCACGCCCTCGAACATGTTGGGATCCGGCAGCACGAGCGTTCCGGTCTCGCCGGTGATCTCGACGAGCCCGGAACGTCGAAGCGGTGAGTCGAAGCTGAAGATGCTCTGCGACGATTCGCCGCCCTCGAAACGGGCGAGCGCGCTCATCTGGGTCGAGACGGTCACGGGAAGCTCGGTTCCGGCGCGCGGACCCGATCCGATGACCCGCACGTCGCGGGCTCGCGAACCGATCGCGGCCACCTCGGTGAACGAGCCGAAGATGCACGCCAGCGTCGTGAGATAGTACGGACCCATATCGAACAGTGGGCCCGCGCCGGGCACGAAGAAGAAGTCGGGGTTCGGGTGCCACGACTCGGGGCCGGGGCCCTGAAACGCGGTCATCGCCGTGAGCGGCCGCCCGATGTCGCCGCGCGCGATCGCGCGGAGTGCGCTCTGCACGCCCGGCCCGAGAATGGTGTCGGGCGCGACGCCGATGCGAAGACCGGATGCCGCGGCCTGGTCGAGCAGGGCCTGGCCGCTCTCGCGGTCGAGGCTGATCGGCTTCTCGCTCCACACATGCTTTCCCGCGCTGAGCGCGGCAGACGACAGCTCGGCGTGCACGGCCGGAATCGTGAGGTTGATCACGATCTCGACGTCGTCGTCTTTCAGTACCTCGTCGGCGCGTCCGGAGCGCGGCACGCCGTATTTCTCGGCCTGCGACGCGGCGCGTGCGACATCCAGATCGCCGATCATCACGACGCGTACGTCGGGAAAAGTGACGAGGTTCGAGAGGTACTGGTCGCTGATCGCGCCGGCGCCGATGATGCCGACGCCGACGGGGCCGCACCCGGTGGGGGCATAGGTGGGTGCGCTCATCAGCGGAGACCCCTTTCTACGAGGAACTGGCGGCCTTCGGCGATGCCGTCGAAGATGTCTCCCGAGTAGACGTCGAACTCGACGACGGCGAACTCGAGGTCGGGAACGGCATCGAGGCCGGCAGCGAGTGGAACGACGCCCCGACCCGCGGGAAGCTGGCTCGACACGTGCTCGGGCTGCTCGCCCGAGACGTGTCCGGCGGGCACCTGATTGGGCAGATCGCCGGTGAGCGAGCCGTCTTTCACGTGGATGAACTTGACCCTGTCGGCGTTGCGCCGCAGAAACTCGACGACGTCTTCGCCGCCCGCGGCCACCCAGTAGGCGTCGACCTCGAGAACGACCCGCGGGTCGAGCAGGCCGGCGAAGTGGTCGAGCCCGGTGACGCCCTCGACACGGTTTCGGATCTCGCCGTCGTGGTTGTGATAGCCGACGCGCATGCCGCGCGCCGCAGCGGGCTCCACGGCCGAATTGAGTCGATCGGCCAGGCGGGCGATGTTGTCGGCGCTCTCCCACAGGGTCGGCGGGGTGAACGACTCGATCACGGTCTTCACACCCAGCCGCTCGGCCAGGTCGAAGGATGCCTCGAGCTCGCCGGTCGCGAGCGGCACGTGGGCGCTCGGTGCGGCCAGTCCATGCTTCGCGAGTCCGGCCGCGTAGGCGTCACCGAACTGCGGCAGTCCGTATAGCTCGACCGCGGTGAAGCCGATGTCGGCGATCCGCCCGAGCGTCGCATCCGGATCGGCGCTGAGCGCCTCACGAACCGTATAGAGCTGGAGCGAAATGGTCGCGGTCATGCGTCTCCTCGATGAGTCGTGCGGGTGTTCTGCAAGCCTAGTTGGCGCGACCGGATGCGCATACATTCCGGACGGTCTCGAGGGTGACCTGCGGCACTAATGGACGGAGACCAGCGCATCCGAACCGAATACATCGTCGGTTGGTCGAATCTTCGTCCGTTCATCGCGACCTGGTCAGCGCGGAACCCGCAACACCAGCTCGTACCCGCCATCCGGCGTCGGCCCGGCGGAAGACGACCCGCCGTGGATCTCTGCTCGCTCGGCCAACCCGAGCAACCCGTGTCGCGCCGAAGGTAGATCGAGCGCGGGCTGAGTCGGCGCCGAGTTCGTCACCGTCACGACGATGTCCTTGCGCTCGGCTGCCCCGCGCACCGTCACTCGGGCACCCGGAGCGTGCTTGCGCACATTCGTGAGCCCTTCTTGAACGGCGCGATACAGGGTTCGCTGCACCGCGGGGGAGAGGTCCTGAGGAAGAGAGAGGTCGGTCTCGACATCGAGCCCGCTGCCCGCGATCAGCTCGTCGATGCTCGCCAACGTCGGCTGGGGTGTGAGCGAGACGCCCTCGTCAGCGGGCCCGCGCAGCACCAGCACCATCTGTCTCAGCTCGTCGAGAGTGCGCGAGGCGAGCCGGCGGATCGTCAGCGAGGCCTCCTTCACCTCGGGGTCGGCCGACCTCACCTGCAGTGCGCCGGCCTGCACCGAGATGAGGCTGACCTGGTGCGAGACCACGTCGTGCATCTCGCGGGCGAGCTGCACGCGTTCGGCCGCGCGCACCTCGTCGCTGATGCGCTCGCGCTCCTGGTCGCGCAGGATGCTGAGCTCGGTGACTCGGCGCGCCAGCTCACCGTAGGTGCGGGCCAACAGGCCCAGGGCGGTGGGACCCGCCGCGACCATGAGGCTGTAGATGATGTCGGGAACGGCCTCGGCGAACGTCAGAGATTCGGCCCAGAAGCTCGTGTTGCCGACGAAGACGACGACGGCCGCGACGAGCACGCCGAGGCGCGAGGTCGACAGTGCCGCCACCGTGTACAACGCGATGATCGCGGCCACATTGGAGGCACCGAAGAACAGGCTGGGCAGGGTGAGGGCGAGCGCCAGATAGGGCACGCGTCGACGCAGCAGCAGACCCGCGGCCGCGACGATCGTGTAGATCGTGTCTGTGTCGGTCGTGCGCCACAGACTGAGCAGCCCGTCGGTGAGCGCGAGCCCCGCGAGGATCAGGTCGATGACGATCGGGGGAGTGCGCGCGAAGAGGCGGTACACGGCCTTCATCGAGCACCGCCGTGGTTCTCGAGCAGGCCCGCCCGGTCTGCGACGAGCGCCGCCTGCACGCGGGTCGCGACGCCGAACTTGGCCAGAATCGAGCTCACGTGGTCTTTGATCGTTCCGCTGCTGAGATGCAGGGCCGAGCCGATCTCCGTGTTGGATGCTCCGCCGCCCAGCAACACGAGCACGTCGCGTTCCCGCGCGGTGAGCTGCGTCACCTGCTTCTTCGCGAGCTCGTTGTCGACGGTTCCGAGCTGCCTGTGCAGCACCGCCCGGCTCGCCTCGGCCGACAGTACGACGCCGCCGGAGGCGAGGCTGCGCACCAGATGTGGAAGCTGCTCCGGGTCCGTGTCCTTCACGAGGTAGCCCGACGCTCCGCGCCGCAACGCCTCTGCGATGTAGCTGTCGGTATCGAAGGTTGTGAGCATCGCCACGACCGGGCCGCCCGCGTGGGGATCGAGCTCGCTGAGGATCTCGAGGCCGTTGCGCCCCGGCATCCGGATGTCGAGCAGCACGACGTCGGGATCGGTCTCGGTGATGAGGTCGATGGCCCCATCGCCGTCGGTGGCACCGACCACCACGATGTCGTCGACGGCCTCGAGGATGAAGCGAAACCCGCTTCTCACGAGGGCCTCATCGTCGATCACTACAACGCGGATCATCGCGTTCTCCATCCTGTTGCTCCCCACCGTACGGCCAGAAACCGACGTGTCGAGGTCGCGGGGGCGAATACCCCCCAGGTGCCGGGGGTACTCCGGTCGACCGGCGGATACTGCCACCGGCGCCGCTGCCGGAGAGTCGATGTATCGCCACCGACAGGTCGTGAATCGATCACCGAGAGAGAAGGAGTCGCCCATGAGCGCAGCCCCGGTCACCGTACCGCCCGCTCTGTCGATCGCCGTCCCCGATGCCGCCCGCCCCCGCATCCGAGGCATCGACCTGGCGAGGGGCCTCGCCCTGTTCGGCATGTTCGCGGCCCACGTCGGGCCGTCGTCCGACGTCGGAGGCTTCACCGGCGCGTTGATGTTCGCCGCATCCGGTCGTTCTTCGATTCTGTTCGCCACCCTCGCCGGTCTCTCGCTCGCCCTGCTCAGCGGCGGCGCGACGCCGCCCGGCGCATCCGACCCGCGACGCACACGACTGCGCATCGCCACCCGCGGCCTGCTGATCATGGGAATCGGCGTCACGCTCACGGCGATGGGCACCCCGGTGGCCGTCATCCTCGCCTACTACGGCGTCTTCTTCCTGCTCGCGATCCCGTTTCTGCGGATGAAGGCGCATACCCTGCTCGTGATCGCCGGCTGCTGGGCGCTCGCGGGCCCCGTCGTCGCCCTGCTCGTTCAGTCGTGGTGGTGGGGTTCGAGTGCGGCGGATGTCGTCTCCCGCATCGACCCGATCACCCTCATTTCGGGCGAGGGTATCGACCAGCTGCTCGTGACGGGCGTCTACCCCGCGGTCACCTGGATGCCCTTCATCCTCGTGGGCCTGGCGCTCGGCCGCATGGACATCGCTCGGCTGTCGCGCACGACGATGCTCGCCATCGGGGTCGGCATGGCCTTCGTCGCCTACGGATTCTCCGCCCTGATCGCGCCTCTCGGCCCGCAGACGGTCGCCGGCCCGCCCGACGCATCCGGGTCGCTCGACTGGTCGATACTGCTGGGGGCGGATGCGCACACCGGCTCGACCTTCGAGATCGTCGGAGGCATCGGGGTCGCCCTGGCCATCCTGGCCCTCTGTCTCGGGGTCGCCGATCGTTTCCCCCGCCTCGGCCGGCCGATCGTCGCCGCGGGATCGATGTCGCTGACGATCTACGTCGCGCACGTGCTGACGATCAATGTCGCCGGTCTCGACGCGATGCCCGGACCGCCTCTGTGGGTGCTGCTGGCCTTCATCGCCGGATCGATCGCCTTCGCGCTCATCTGGTTGCGATTCGCTCGGCGCGGTCCGCTCGAATCCCTCGTGCATAGCACCACCACCGCGCTCGTCACCCGCCCGACCACACCCGACACCAACCCCACCACCGATAGAAGGACATACTCATGAGAACTCGCAATGTCGTCATCATCTCCGCCGCCACCCTTGTCGTCGCCCTCGGCGCCACCGCACTGATCGCCGGTCCCTCCCTCTACCGAGACCTCGTTGTCGGCCCGGCCGCGGCGGCACCGACCGAGAACCTCGGAGTGCTGAAGCCGAGCACCCTCACAGGAGACCAGCTCGCGGGGTCGTGGAAGACGGGCTCGAGCTCCTACGCCGGGTATCGGGTCAAGGAGGTTCTGAACGGAACCGACGTCACGGTCACGGGCCGCACCTCGAAGGTCGACGCGGCGATCACGACGACGTCCGACACGGTGAAGAGCGCCGAGATCAGTGTCGACGTCGCGTCGATCGCCACGACCGAGGCCGCGAGAGACGAGTACTTCCGCACGACCGCGATCGACACGAGCAAATTTCCCAAGGCGACCTTCACGATCGCCGAGCCGTTGAAGATCGACCCGTCGTCACTGGCGACGTCGCAGACCGTGCAGACGAAGGGCAGTCTCACGATCAACGGCGTCACCAAAAAGGTGACCGCGCCGGTGACCTTCGCCCTCAGCGGCAACGGAGCGATCCTCGCCGGAAGCGTGCCGATCACCTTCGCCGACTACAGCGTCACCGCTCCCGACCTCGGCTTCGTGAAGGTGCAGCCCAAGGGATCGATCGAGTTCTCGCTCGAACTGCAGAAGAGCGCGGCGAGCTGATCGCGCCAATGGGTCTCGCGCTGACCGAGTAGCAGCGCGAGGAACGAGCCGGCGTATCGAGGTCCCTAACCCCCCGGGCGCCTCGATACGTCGGCTCGTTTCTCGATGCCCGACCTGGGTATCCGGTGCGTATCTCGGCCCGCGAACCCGCCCCGCGGCATCCGAAACACACCGGCAACAACGCCGCACTAGGCTCGGGGCATGGTCGACCTGTTCGCCGGTTACGGCGCCACACTCAACCCTCGCTCCTCGCGCGGGTCCGCGAGCGCCTGGGACGAAATGTTCCCCGAACCCAGCTCTCTGGCGCCCGTCGAGGCCCGTGCCGCCTACAAAGACGTGTACCAGGCGCTGGCCCGCATGACGCAGGAGGAACTGCGCGGTCGCACCGATGCGCTGGCCAGTTCGTACCTCGCCCAGGGCGTCACCTTCGACTTCGCCGGAGAGGAACGGCCCTTCCCGCTCGATGCCGTTCCTCGGGTCATCGAGCAGAAGGAATGGCTGAACGTCGAGGCCGGAATCAAGCAGCGCGTCAGGGCGCTCGAGGCCTTTCTCGCCGACATCTACGGCCCTCAGCACGCGGTGCGCGACGGAGTCATCCCCGCGGCGCTCATCAGCTCGTCGAGCCACTTCCATCGTCAGGCCGCCGGCATCGTCTCGGCGAACAACGTGCGCATCCAGGTGTCGGGCATCGACCTCATCCGTGATGAGAAGGGCGCTTGGCGGGTGCTCGAAGACAACGTTCGTGTACCGAGCGGGGTCAGCTACGTCATCTCCAATCGCCGCGTCATGGCGCAGACCCTGCCCGAGCTCTTCGTCAGCATGCGCGTGCGCCCGGTCGGCGACTACCCCAACAAGCTCCTGCAGGCCCTGCGCGCCTCGGCGCCCGCCGGAGTAGACGACCCCAACGTCGTTGTGCTCACCCCCGGCGTCTACAACTCGGCCTACTTCGAGCACACCCTGCTGGCCCGACTCATGGGCGTCGAGCTCGTCGAGGGCCGCGACCTGTTCTGCTCGGGCGGCAGGGTCTGGATGCGCACCACGGCCGGTCCGATGCGCGTCGACGTGATCTATCGCCGGGTCGACGACGAGTATCTCGACCCGCTGCAGTTCCGCGCCGACAGCCAGCTGGGCTCGCCCGGCATCATGATGGCGGCACGGCTCGGAAATGTCACGATCGCCAACGCGGTCGGCAACGGCGTCGCCGACGACAAGCTCGTGTACACGTACCTGCCCGACCTCATCAAGTACTACCTCGGCGAGACCGCGATCATCCCGAACGTCGACACGTGGCGCCTCGAAGACCCGGCGTCGCTCGAGGAGGTCCTCGACCGCCTCGATGAGCTCGTCGTGAAGCCGGTCGACGGCTCGGGTGGCAAGGGCCTCGTGGTCGGACCGGCGGCATCCAAGACCGAGCTCGAGACGCTGCGCAAGCGGCTGCTCAAAGACCCGCGCGGCTGGATCGCGCAGCCGGTCGTTCAGCTCTCGACCATCCCCACGCTCGTCGAAGACGGGATGCGGCCGCGCCACGCGGACCTGCGCCCGTTCGCCGTCAACGACGGGAGCGACATCTGGGTTCTGCCCGGCGGGCTCACGCGGGTGGCGCTGCCCGAGGGCGAGCTCGTCGTGAACTCGAGCCAGGGCGGCGGATCGAAGGACACCTGGGTGATCGGGCTCGAGCCCGACTTCTTTCACGAGTCCTCGGCGCGCAACATCCAGGGGCTCGTTGCCGACCAGGCGGCGAACACGCAGTCGATTCCGATCGTGGGCAAGCACGCGGTCGATCACTCGCCTCAAGACAAGCCGAACAACGACCAGCAGCAGCAACAGCAGCAGCAGAGCGGCAACGATCTCGATACGGCCGCGGGCGGCCTACTCGATCAGCGCGATCCCGGTCGCGCCGGTCGAGTAGTCGGCGAGGAACGAGCCGACGTATCGAGACCATCCTTCGACGAACGGAATGAAGGAGCAGACGAATGCTGAGCCGCATCGCCGAGAGCCTCTTCTGGATCGGTCGCTACATCGAGCGCAGCGACGGAACCGCGCGCATCCTCGACGTGCACCTGCAGCTGCTCCTCGAAGACCCGTGGATCGAAGAGGACCTCGCCTGCCGATCCCTCCTCGCCCTCATGGGCAGCGAAGTCCCCGGCCCAGAACGCGAGCTGACGCGGCAAGACGTACTCGCGACGCTCGCGGTAGACCGCACGCATCCCGCATCCATCGCCTATTCGCTGGGCGCGGCCCGCGAGAACGCCCGTCGTGCGCGCGAGATCGTGTCGACCGAGCTGTGGGAGTGCCTCAACACCACCCGCGCTAAGATGCCGCGCAAGGTCGCGGCCGAGAAGACCCACGAGTTCTTCGGCTGGGTGCGCGAGCGTGCCGCGCTCGCGGTGGGCATCGTCGAAGCGGGAACCAGCCGCGACGAGGCCTGGCACTTCTTCAACCTCGGCCGATCGCTCGAGCAGGCCGACATGACGGCCCGCCTGCTCGCGACGAGAAGCCTCACCGAGGCATCCGGCCCCAGCTGGACGACCATTCTGCGCTCGTGCGGCGCCTATGAGACCTACCTGCGCACCTATCGCGGCGTGCCCTCGGCGCGCAACGCGGCCGAGTTCCTGCTGCTCGACCGGCTCTTTCCGCGCTCGATCATCTTCTCGGTGTCTCGGGCAGAGGAGTCGTTGCGAGCCATCGAGCCCCGCAACGACCGCGTCGGGGTCACCGACAGGGCCCAGCGCCTGCTCGGCCAGATCCGCAGCCAGCTCGAATACCGCCCGATCATGGACATTCTGCACGAGCTGCCGAAGCACATGGACAGCGTGCAGGATGCCACGTCGACCGCGTCCGAGGCGATCAGGCAGAGATACTTCCCCACCAACGCGGCTCCTTCCTGGACGGGAGAGAACACATGAACCGGCTCCGCATCCGACACGTGACCGGCTATCGCTACGAGGGCGAGGTGGCGGCCTCGTACAACGAGGCGCGCATGCTCCCCGTCTCGAGCACCGACCAGTTCGTGCTGTACTCCAACCTCGAGATCGCGCCCGTCTCGAGCAACCACAACTACCTCGACTACTGGGGCACCCGGGTGTCGAGCTTCGAAGTGCTGACCCCGCACAAGGAGTTGTCGCTCACCGCCAATAGCCTCGTCGAGGTGCGCCCCCGAGCACACAAGCCCCACGCTGTCGGGTGGGAGGCGTTGGCCGACGCCTCGGCGAAAGCCACCTCGTTCGTCGAGCACTCCAAGCAGACCAGGCTCACCGACCCGGCTGACGACATCGTCGAGCTGGCCGGCGAGATTGCATCACGCTACGACAGCCCGTGCGAGGCCGCCCTCGAGATCTGCTCGGCGATCGGCGACCAGATGCAGTACGTGCAGGGCGTCACGCACGTGCACTCCACGGCGAAGGACTCGTGGGCCGACAAACGCGGCGTCTGCCAGGACATCGCGCACATCGCGCTCGGCGCCCTGCGCTCCGTCGGAATCCCCGCGCGCTACGTGTCGGGCTACCTGCACCCCAAGCCGAACGCGGAGATCGGGGAGACCGTCGCCGGGGAGTCGCACGCGTGGGTCGAGTGGTACTGCGGAGAGTGGCGGGGCTTCGACCCCACGAACTCCATCGACATCGGCGACCGCCACGTCACCGTGGGCCGAGGTCGCGACTACAACGACGTGGCTCCGCTGCGCGGTGTCTACGCCGGCCCCTTCGGATCGAGCCTCTTCGTGACGGTGGAGATCACTCGCGAGAGCTGACCCGCAGCTGACCGCCCCGCTCCCCGTGCTTCCCCGTTCGCGGATGAGGAAAAAGTGGAGACACGCCGGCTGGCCCTGAGCTTGCAGCGGGGTGTCGCGCTTTTTTCCTCATCCGCGAAGGGAAGGCAGAGGCCGGGCGCGGGTGCACAATGAACGGGTGCCCCAGTTTCTCAGCGACCACGGCGTCGCCATCAGCTATTCCGCCTGGCCCATCGAGAACCCGCGCGGCGTCGTGCAGATCGTGCACGGCCTGGGCGAGCACTCGGGCAGGTACGCCGAACTCGCGGGCCGACTGAACGCATCCGGATACGCCGTCTACGCGCACGACCTGCGCGGCCATGGCGAGACGGCCCGACTGCCCGGCGGCGAGACGCAGCCCGGCCAGCGCATGGGGCCTGACGGCGTGCGCACGGCGGGCGCGGACATCCTGCGTTTCACCCGGTTGCTGCGCGACGAGGTGCCCGGCGTTCCGCTCTTCGCGATCGGCCACAGCCTCGGATCGCTGCTGCTGCAGCGCGTGATCAACACCCGATCGACGGCGTTCGACGGCGTCGTGCTCACCGGCACGGCGTTGCGGATGCCGGGGTCGATGGATGGCGGCGACCTGACGCGGCGTCACCGCCCTGCCCGCGGCCAGGGCACGGGGTTCGAGTGGCTGAGTCGCGACGTGGCCATTCAGGCGGCTGCCGCGGCCGACCCGTTCATGTTCGATGCGAAGGCGCTGGAAGAACTCGGCGTGCGCGACGGTCTGCTGCTGTTCGGGCTGCCGGGGCGCGATATCCGCCGCGATCTGCCGGTGCTCATCATGGGAGGCAGCGACGACATACTGGGCGGAACCGCCAGCATGCGTCGACTCGCCCGTGCCTTCACGCGGCGGTCGAAGCTCTCCGACGTCGAGGTCGTCGTCTTTCCCGAGGCTCGGCACGAGGTCTTCAACGAGACCAACCGCGCGGCGGTGGCCGACCGCCTCGTCGACTGGCTCGAGCGCCGCGCGCGCTGAGTTCGTGTTAGAGCGAAGTGTGGCAAATGCACCTTCGTTCCGTCGCCGAAGGGGTTTTTGCTGCACTCGCTCCGTGGGGCGGCAATCGAGATGCGGCAAAACACCGTTCGCCTCCAGAACGAAGGGGTATTTGCCGCACCTCGACGCGCGACATCAACTGCGCGCCTCGGCGGCCTCCTCGCACCGAGACGAGTTCTGACCCTCGCGGCGTAGGCTGGCTGCATGCATGGTGAGTACAAGGTTCCGGGCGGCAAACTCGTGGTCGTCGACCTCGATCAGGTCGATGGTCGCATCGCTAACTTCCGCCTGGCGGGTGACTTCTTTCTCGAGCCCGACGACGCTCTTCCGCTGATCAACGCGGCGATCGAGGGTCTGCCGGTCGAGTCCGACGCGGCCACCATCGCCACCGCAGTGAAGGCCGCGCTGCCCGAGGGCGCGCAGCTTCTGGGCTTCTCGCCCGAGGCTGTAGCGGTCGCCGTGCGGCGCTCGCTCGCCAAGGCCACCGGATGGCGCGACTACGACTGGCAGGTCATCCACTCGAAGGCCGTCCCGCCGGTCGAGCAGATGGCTCTTGACGAGGTGCTCGCGGTCGAGGTCGGCGAGGGTCGGCGCCAGCCCACCATGCGCATCTGGGAGTGGGAGTCGCCCGCCGTCGTCATCGGCAGCTTCCAGTCGCTCAAGAACGAGGTCGATCTCGAGAACGCAGAGAAGTACGGCTTCGACGTCGTGCGGCGCATCTCGGGAGGCGGGGCCATGTTCATGGAGGCCGGATCCGTGATCACCTATTCGATCTACGTTCCCGCTGCCCTCGTCTCGGGAATGACCTTCGCCGACTCCTATGCCTTTCTCGACGAGTGGGTCATCATCGCGCTCAAGGCGCTCGGAATCGACGCGCACTACGCGCCGCTGAACGACATCACGAGCCCGACGGGCAAGATCGGCGGTGCTGCACAGAAGCGACTCGGCAACGGCGCCGTGGTGCACCACGTGACCATGAGCTACGACATGGACGGCGAGAAGATGGTGCAGGTTCTGCGCATCGGTCGCGAGAAGATGAGCGACAAGGGCACGAAGTCGGCTGCGAAGAGGGTCGACCCGCTGCGCAGCCAGACGGGCCTGTCACGCGCCGAGATCATCGACAAGATGATCGCGACCTTCACAGGCCTCTACGGAGCGACGCCCGGCGACATCACCGACGAGGAGTACGCGAAAGCCGAAGAGCTCGTGCGCACCAAGTTCAGCACGCCCGAGTGGATCGCCCGCGTTCCCTAGGGCTCAGCGCGTGGTGAGCGGCTGGTACTCGTCGTGATTGTCGATGTAGCTCGCCACGAACGGGCATGCGGGAATCACGCGCTCTGTACCCTGGGCGATCTGGTCGAGCATGCCCTGAACGAGCACGCTGCCGAGACCTCCGTGCTGCTTGCTGGGATCGATCTCGGTGTGCGTGATGGCGATCGCGTCGCCCCGCATCTCGTAGTCGGCGAGGCCGACCCGTTCGCCGTCGATCCAGAGGGTGTAGCGGCGGGCATCGGGCTCATGGCGCACTTCGCGGCTCTGCATTCAACGAACGATACGCCTCGTCAAGACCTGCCACAATTGCAGGATGCCCGATCATCCGACAGACCCGGCGTCTGACCAGGGAGTCAGCCGGATCATCCAGGGTGACAATCTTCCGGTCCTCGCCGGCCTCGCCGATGAGGCGTTCACACTGATCTATCTCGACCCGCCGTTCAACACGGGCCGTGTGCAGAAGCGGCAGTCGACGACATCCGTTCGCACGCAGGCCGGAGTCGGCTCGGTCACCGGGTTCAAGGGTCGCAGCTATGAGCGCATCAAGGGTGACCTGCTCGCCTATGACGACGTGTTCGAGAACTACTGGGAGTTCATCGAACCCCGCCTGATCGAGGCCTGGCGCCTGCTCGCCCCCGACGGAACGCTGTATCTGCACCTCGACTACCGCGAAGCCCACTACGCCAAGGTGCTGCTCGATGCGCTGTTCGGGCGAGAGTCGTTTCTCAACGAGATCATCTGGGCCTACGACTACGGGGCCAAGTCGAAGAGCCGCTGGCCGGCGAAGCACGACACGATCCTCGTCTACGTGAAGGACCCCGCGGGCTACTACTTCGATTCGTCGTCGGTCGACCGCGAGCCGTATATGGCGCCCGGTCTCGTCACGCCCGAGAAGGTCGAGCGCGGCAAGCTGCCCACCGACGTGTGGTGGCACACGATCGTGTCGCCGACCGGACGCGAGAAGACGGGCTATCCCACCCAGAAGCCCGAGGGCATCCTGCGCCGCATCATTCAGGCGTCGAGCCGTGAGGGCGACTGGGTGCTCGACTTCTTCGCGGGCAGCGGCACGACCGGAGCCGTCGCTCAGGCGCTCGGTCGACGATTCGTGTTGGTCGACCAGAACCCCGAGGCGATCCAGGTGATGCACGACCGCATGCCCGACGTGCCCCTGCACGACGCCTGAACGCATCCGCGCCCGTCCGGTGCATCCGCCACCGGTCGAGAGGCAGCGGATGCGCCGAACGGGCGCGAACAGGGTCGAGCGCGGCGGCCCTAGTGAACGGGCATCGGCACGGCGTCGGATGCGTCGGCCTGCGCGGCCGGTGCCGCAGGGTGCGCGGAGAGCGACAGCCCCTGGCCGCGTCGGCGGAACAGCAGCGCGGAGACGACCGCACCGAGTGCGAAGAAGCCGGCACCCCACCAGTACGCGGTCGCGTAGCTCGCGATGGCGGCGTTCGCGGCCACCGCCGCAGTGACGGGTGCGTTGGCCGTGAGGTAATCGGCGGCGGCCGTGGCTGCCAGAGTGTTGAGCAGCGCGACGCCGATCGATCCTCCGACCTGCTGGCTCGTGTTCACCATGGCCGACGCGACGCCGGCGAACTCGCGGTCGACGCCGAGGGTTGCGGTCTGCATCGATGCGGGCATGATCGTGCCCATTCCGAAGCCCATGACCATCAGGGCGGGAAGCACGTTGGCGGCGTAGCTGCTGTCGAGGTCGAGTCGGGTGAGCAGGATCATGCCGATCATGGCCAGGATCATTCCGGTCGGAACCATGATCTTCGGGCCGAACCGCGGCACGAAGATGTTCGTCGACAGCTGCGCGGCGAGCACGAGCATGCCGATCATCGGCAGGAAGGCGAGGCCCGTCTGGATCGGTGAGAAGGCCAGCGACGTCTGCAGGTAGTAGGTGACGAAGAGGAAGATGCCGAACATGCCGGCTCCCGCGATGAGCACGGAGGCGTAGGCCGCGCCGCGGTTGCGATCGAGCACGATCTTCAGCGGTAGCAGGGGGTGGGCGGCTCTGCGCTGCCAGAGCACGAAGGCGACGAGGAGAACCGCGGCGCCGGCGAGCATGCCCCACGTGAGCGGCGAATCCCAGCCGTCGGTCTCGGCGTTGGCGAAGCCGTAGACCAGGCCGAAGAGGCCGCCGGAGATGAGGACGGTGCCCGGGATGTCGAGCTTCGGTCGCGGACCGGTGCGCTTGGACTCCGACACGTAGATGACGGCGCCGATCACGCCGATGATCGCGATGAAGACGTTGATGTAGAGGTTCCAGCGCCAGTCGAAGCGCTCCGTGAGGAATCCGCCGAGGAGCAGTCCGACAGCACCGCCGGCTCCGGCGATTGCACCGAAGATGCCGAAGGCGCGGGCACGTTCCTTGGGGATGGTGAAGGTCGTGGTGAGAACCGCGAGGGCGGTCGGGGCGAGAAGAGCTCCGAAGACTCCCTGTAGCGCCCGGGCGGCGACGAGTGTGCCGAAGCTGTCAGCGGCACCTCCCAGTGCAGAGGCCACCGCGAAGCCGACGAGCCCGATGATGAACGTGCGCTTGCGGCCGATGAGATCGGAGAGGCGGCCGCCGAGGAGGAGCAGGCTGCCGAAGGCGAGGGAGTAGGCGGTCACAACCCATTGGCGGTCGCCGTCACTGAATCCGAGATCGGTCTGTGCGGCGGGGAGGGCGATGTTGACCACGGTCGAGTCGAGCACGACCATGAGCTGGGCGAGGGCGACGACAGTGAGCGTCAGCCAGCGGCGTTGGGAGACCTTCGCGGCGTCGGCGACGTCCGAGGGCGATGAAGTGATCTGGGTCATACGAAAGAGCATATACGGAACTCCGCAGTTCCGGATAGATGTAGTTTCGAATTTGTTCAGTTTCGGATCTCGACGGTTCCCTAATTGATAGGGTAGAGGCGAAGCGCTTGCTAGATGACAGAAAGAGACGGCCGCAATGACGCAGCTCGACAGTGATCAGAAGGCGGCGGACGACGCCCCCAAGCTCGGCCGGCGACGCGATCCTGCGAAAGATCAGCAGATCCTGGATGCCGCGGTGGACGTTCTCGCCGAGACCGGCTTTGATGGCATGACCATCGACATGGTTGCGGCCAGAGCCGGCGCGGGCAAGGCCACGGTCTACCGGCGCTGGGCTTCCAAGAACGAGCTGGTGCTCGACGCGGTCGCGTGTCTCAAGAAAACCGACCTCGACTCCATGCCGATCCCCGACACCGGAACGCTGCGCGGCGACCTGGTCGCCATGATCCGCCCGCCCACGATCGATGACGCCGAGCGCAAACTCAAAGTGATGGCGGGCCTCGCGTCGATGCTCTCGTCTGCTCCCGATCTCGCCGAAGCGGCCAACGAGGCCATCGTCGAACCGCGTGCCCGCATCAACCGCATGCTGCTCAACCGCGCTGTCGAGCGTGGTGAGATCTCCGCGGACGTCGACATCCAGCTCGTCTCGCTGATCTCTCCGTCGATGGTGGCCTACCACTCGCTCATCCAGCGCAAGCCGGTCGACCGGGAGTTTCTGATCACGGTGATCGACGGAGTCATCCTCCCCGCAGTCGGCCTGCGACCGGCACCGGCGCGTTAGAGCGTCGTCGACTCCCTGACCACGAGGTTCGTCGGCATGATCGTAGCCCGTTCGATCTCCTCCTTGGCGATCAGGCGAACGAGAGCCGCCGCCATGCCGGCTCCGAGCTCTGACGATGGTTGGTGCACGCTCGTGAGGGTCGGGCTCAGCGCGGTGCCGAGGGGATCGTCATCGAAGCCCGCGACGGCGATGTCTCGAGGAATCGAGAGTCCCCGCTCGCGAAGCACCGGGTACGCACCGGCCGCCATCTGATCGTTCGCGAAGAAGACGGCGTCGATCGACGGATCGCGATCGAGCAGTTGACCCATCGCATCCGCACCCGACGCGGGAGAGAAGCCGCCGATCTCGACGAGGTCGTCGGCGAGGTCAGCGGCATGCAGCGCCTCGCGCCACCCGCGCAGGCGGTCGACGCCGGGCGGCATGTCTTGAGGGCCGGCGACCGTGGCGATGCGGCTGCGGCCGAGCGAGATGAGGTGCTCGGTCGCCGCCCGGGCGGCGGCGACATTGTCGACGTCGACGAAGTAGCTGTCGTCGAGTTCGGGGGTGAGGGGGCGTCCACCGAAGACGATCGGCAGTTTCTGGCCGAGCCGCGTGTACGAGTGGTCGCCCGAGTGGTGCGACACGACGAGGGCGCCGTCGACGTTGCCCCCGAGCAGGTAGCGACGGGTCTTGTCGCTCGAGGTCTCCGACGCGATGAGCAGGTTGAGCGTGTAGTCGGTGTCGTTGAGGTACACGGCCACGCCCTGGATGACGGCGGCGAAGAACGGGTCGCTGAATACGATCGACGTCTGCTCGGGAACGATGAGCGCGATCACATTCGTGCGCCGACTCGCCAGCGAGCGGGCCGCTCTGTTGGGCACGTAGTTGAGCTTCTCGATGGCAGCATTCACGACGGCCGTCACCTGCGGGGTCACCGCGGTCGACCCGTTCACGACGCGCGATACGGTGGCCCGCGAGACGCCGGCTTCGTGCGCGACCATCTCGAGCGTGGGCGCCTGCGGAATCGTCTGCTCGGGGGTGTCGATCGACATTGACAATGCCCTTCTCCTGCGTGGACACCAGTCTAGGAGCGCGGATCGTACCTACCTCGCAGGCCACGTCGCCCAGGTGCGGGATGTGGTCGCTTAGAAGCCGCGGGATGCGGCCGTATCCCGAACCTCAGCGGTCTTCCCCGCCGCGGGGGTTCCTCTTACGCTCGGAGAATGACCGAATCGATTCCGCCCACCTCTGTTCGCCAGCTCCGACTCGTGGTCGAGGCTGACGATTACGACGCTGCCGTCGCCTTCTACCGCGATGCGCTCGGACTCACGGAGCAGGCCGCCTACGAGGGCGATGGCGACGCCAAGGTGATGATCCTCAACGCCGGGCTCGCGACCCTCGAGATCGCCAACCCCGCCCAGGTGCGCATGATCGACCGGGTCGAGGCCGAGGGAAAGCCGAGCGCGCGGATCCGGATCGCCTTCGAGGTCGACGACTCGCCATCCGTGACCAACGATCTCGTCGAAGCGGGTGCTGAGCTGATCGCCGAGCCGCGCGAGACCCCTTGGCGGTCGGTCAACTCGCGTCTCGAGGCTCCTGCGGGCCTGCAGTTGACCCTATTCCACGAGCTCGAGTCGCTGAAATCGCGGGAGGCCAGCCCCGAGTTCACGACTGGCGACTGACTTTGGGCAACCGGATGCGCAGAGCGGGGGCATAGTTGCGGTTTGGCGCCGGTCGGCGCAAATGCCGACGTGTTGTGAGCGGGGCCGCCGTGTCACCATCACCTCATGGCAGACAGGGCGGCGGACATGTCATCACCCCGAGTTGGTCGCGGCTGGGTCTTCGGGTTATGGGCGCTCGGTAGTTGTTCGGGCCTCGCGCTGCTCTGGCAAGTCTTCGATGTCTATTTCAACCTGGGGAGTCAGCCCGTCGTCCCGTCGACATCAGACATCGCGAGATACGACCTAACGGCGATACTGTGCGTCGGCAGCGTGATTGCCGCTCTGGTGATCTCGATAACTCGAAGATCAGTGTGGCTAGTCGTACTGAGCGGCATCCTGGTGGTTGTGGCCCTGGGCGGTTCGGCGGTGTTCTCGGTGCCGGCGGGCAGATGGTTCCCTCCGGAACCGACGAGCGAGCCTCTGTCGCCGTACTACAAGCCGTGTTACAGCGGCAGCGGCGACTGCAACTGACGCCCCCGGCTACTCCGCCGCGGGCCGACCGGCGAAGACGGCAGCGAACGCGCGCCCCGAGGCCTTTATCGTGCGCTCCTGCGAGTCGTAGTCGACGCGCACGATGCCGAAGCGCTTGTCGTAGCCCCAGGCCCACTCGAAGTTGTCGAGCAGCGACCACACGAAGTAGCCACGGACATCCGCGCCTTCGGCGATCGCCTCGGCGACGGCGGCCACGTGAGCGAGGATGAAGGCTGCCCTCTCGGGGTCGTGCACGGCGCCGTCGGGCGACACGACGTCGTCGTAGGCCGCGCCGTTCTCGGTCATGTACAGCGGCGGCAGGTTCGGGTACTCGTGGCCGAGGCGCACCAGCAGGTGCCGCAGTCCGTCGGGGTTCACCTCCCAGTCCATGGCGGTGCGCGGCAGGCCGCGGCTGGGGAAGGTCAGGAACTCGCTGCCGACGAACGGCGACGACAGCGGCCGCCCGTTCTCGACGAGGTGGGGGTCGATGGCGCCGGCCTCCAGCGGATGTCCGCTCACGACGTCGTCGTGATAGTGATTGATGCCGAGAAAGTCGATGGGCGCCGAGATGATCTCGAGGTCGCCGTCGTGCACGATCTCAGACAGCTGGATGCCGACGGCCGCCAGGTCGTCGGCGACATCGGCGGGGTAGGCACCGCGCAGCACGGGGTCGAGGAAGATGCGGTTCATCATGCCGTCGAGGCGGCGCGCGGCGTCGAGGTCGATGGGGTCCGCGGCATCCGCTGGGATCGCGTTGGTCAGGTTGTACGTGACGCCCAGGTTCTGGGCGCCGAGCTCGCGCAGGCGGTTCACGGCGAGACCGTGCGCGAGGTGATGGTGATGCACGGCCTGGATCGCGGCGAGGGGCTCGCGGCGACCGGGCGCGTGCACGCCGGCTCCGTAGCCGAGCAGCGCCGAGCAGAACGGCTCGTTGAACGTGGTCCAGTGCTCGACGCGATCGCCGAGAACCGCGTAGACGCCCTCGGCGTAGTCGCGGAAGCGGAAGGCGGTGTCGCGGTTGGCCCATCCGCCGAGTTCCTCGACCGCCTGAGGCAGGTCCCAGTGATACAGCGTGAGCCACGGCAGGATGCCGGCCTCGAGCAGGTCGTCGACCAGGCGCGAGTAGAAGTCGAGCCCGGTGCGGTTGAATTCGCGGTCGCCCGGCTTGATGCGCGACCAGCTCGTCGAGAACCGGTAGGAGTCGAGGCCCAGCTCTTTCATGATCGCCACATCGCCTGCGAAGCGGTGGTAGTGGTCGACCGCGACCTCGGGGGTGTCGCCGTTGATGATCGCGTTGGGCACGCGAGCGAACGCGTCCCACACCGAGTCTTCTTTGCCGCCCTCGTGGGCTGCCCCTTCGATCTGCGCGGCGGCTGTGGCGGAGCCCCAGATGAAGCCCGGAGGGAAGGACGTGAATGTGGGTGTGTCGAGCGACATAGTGGTGACGGGCTCCTCAATTGCGGCGAGAGAGCGCTCTCTCGGCATTCTCACCACGCTAGGCGACCACTCCGACAGGTGTCAAACCTGCCGGAGCGGTCGGCGACGCTGAGACCGTGTTGCGCAACTCGGTTCGGGTGCTGGTGGGTCAGGCTTGGTGGGTGTCGCGCGGCCGGCAATTTCCACGCCGGGCTCTGCCTCGCTGCCACCCCCGCTGGCTCACTAGCAGCACGACAATCAGGACCGTGATCGCGACGAAACCCGGAGCCGATTACTCGACAAGGTCGGCAAAGCCTTCGGTGTAGCCAAGTATCAATATCGGAGAAGTGGCGAGCGTAGTTTCTAGCCGCTGCCAAGCGCTGCTGTCCTGCTGTCCATAGAGGTGCTTGAGGTCCTCTACCAGCGCCGGAACGTCTCGATCGGTGGTGCTATCGAGCTGGCGGACGAACCCGAGCGTCGACGCACCGATTCCGAAGAGCGCGTAGTTGTGGCGATCGCAGATGCGTTTCACCACTGCACGGAGCTGAAAAGGATCCCAGTCAACCGAGAAGTACCCATTTGGGATGTTCGCAAGCAGATCGTCATCATGCCGGCCTGGGAGGCACTGCACAACATGCGCATCGTCAAGCAGCAGATCAGGCTGACGGTTGAGGTCCGACAGTGCGTCAATGTCGGTTTCGCTGGTCGTGAGCTCGCCGCGCAACTGCTCCCACGCAACCATTCTGCCCAGGCCGCGAAGCGCTCGCCCTGTGGCTTCGAAGAGCGCTGCTTCGTACGCGTCGACCGCTTTCGCGTCGTCATCGTCGGGGTAATCAAGGTGATCGCCGAAGCCGTGCGCGTTCGCCGCATGTCCGCTCGTATAGAGACACTGATTCAGGTCGTCCAAGGTCACGAAGCACCGCCCGTTGGCAACCTGTCCAGCGCCGACCTGCTGGAATGCGTCAAACAGTTCAGCGAACGAGGACGCACCCTTAATCAGGGCGACACTGAACCGGTCAAGACCCCGGCGTCCGTCAACTGTGGGGAGTGCGATCAACTCCAACCGCGATTGTTCTTGCCCTTTGAATTCCATCAGTAAACACTACGCACAGCGAGGCGAGCAGATCCGGCAGCCACAACGCGACAGCCACTTTACCAACGCGTCTCAGTGCTTGGGCTTCTGCGCCGGAACACTGCCTGTCGCGGGTTCGACGAGCGCTCCGAAGGTCTCGGCGGCTCGCGTAGATCCGAGCTGCAGCTGAAGTTCGCCCTCGGACTCGGGGCTCGCGCCATCGGCCTTCGCGGCGGCAGCAGCCTGGGCGTCGTCGTTGGCCTCCTGCAGAGCCGACTTCTGTCGCAGCGGAGTGGCCTTGAGGAACCAGCTGAGGAGGAAGGCGACGAGCACCACGCTGAGGCTGATCCAGAAGCCCGTGACCATGGCGGTCGAGAAGCCCTCGAGGAACGGCCGGGCCAGGCGCGGATCGATGAGGTTCAGGAACGAGGTGTCGCCGTTGAGCGCACTGCCCAGGGTGTTCGGCTGTCCGGACTGCGCGAGCTGCATCTGCGTCAGGATGTCGACGTTGGCCGGGTTAGTGAGCACCTTCGGGTCTTGACCTGCCGCTGCGATGCCGGCCACGACATCCGGCGTCTTGAACGCATCTTGGATGGCGCTGGGAGCGCGCGAGAACACGACGGAGAAGATGACGGCCGTGCCGAGCGTTCCACCGATCTGGCGGAAGAAGGTCGCGGCGCTCGTGGCCACTCCGATATCGCGAGGCCCGACGGAGTTCTGCGTCGCGATCGTGAGCGTCTGCATGAGCTGGCCGAGTCCCAGGCCCAGCATCAGCATTCCACCCATGATGTAGACGACGCCGCTGGTCGCGGTGGCGAAGGTGAGGTAGAAGAAGGCGGCCGACATCAGGAAAGTTCCGACGATCGGGAAGACCTTGTACTTGCCCGTTCGAGCGATGATCTGACCCGAGACGATCGACGCGATCATCAGACCGACGACCATCGGGATCATCAGCAGGCCCGACTCGGTGGGGGTGGCCCCGTTGACGATCTGCAGGTAAAGGGGGATGGTCAGCATGCCGCCGAACATTCCGAAGCCCACGAGAGTTCCGATGATGCTCGCCATCGAGAACGTCGATGACGAGAACAGCGAGAGCGGGATGAGGGCGTTGCTGCCCATGCGGCGCTCGGTGAGGATGAACGCGATGATGCCGACGACACCGATGACGTAGCAGGCGAGTGCGCCCGCCGAGCCCCAGCCCCAGTCGCGGCCGTTCTCGGCGACGAGGAGCAGGGGCGCGATGCCCATGACGATGAACGCGGCACCCCACCAGTCGATGCGGGCGTCGCGGCGGGTGTGCGGAATGTGCAGGAAGCTGACCACGAGGATCATCGCGATCGCGGCCACGGGCAGGTTGAGGAGGAAGATCCAACGCCATCCGGTGATGAAGAAGATCTCGGGGGTGCCCGAGATTAGGCCGCCCAACAGCGGGCCGAGCACGCTCGAGACGCCGAAGACGGCGAGGAAGTAGCCCTGATACTTGGCCCGCTCGCGGGGAGCGAGGATGTCGCCCATCACCGTGAGTGCCAACGACATCAGTCCACCGGCGCCCAGGCCCTGGATGGCGCGGAAGCCGGCGAGCTCGATCATCGACGTGGAGATGCCGGCGAGGAGCGAGCCGAGGATGAAGATCGAGATGGCGATGATGTAGAGCGGGCGGCGACCGAAGATGTCGCTGAGCTTGCCGTAGATCGGCGTGGCGATGGTCGACACCACGAGGTAGGCCGTGGTGACCCACGCCTGCTGGTCCTGGCCCTTCAGATCGTCGCCGATGGTGCGCATTGACGTGCCCACGATGGACTGGTCGAGCGCGGCGAGGAACATGCCGGCCATGAGGCCGAAGATGATGAATTGGATCTGCCGCGGAGACAGCTGGCCTCCGGATTCGGCGGCTGCCCGAGCGCGATCGGCGCTGGACTTCTTCGAGCTCCGAGGAGCGCGCGATGCTGAGGTCATGAGATTCCTGACGGGGAGAGAGGGTAAACGGGGAAAAATCGCACGACAGAAAAATTGCGCAGAGTGCAAAGTTACACCGAGTGAAAGGGCTTCTCAACTGCTCGACGGTGCGACCTCCAAGAAAAGAACAGATCGCGCCCGTATTGTGGGACGGTGACTGAGTTGAGACCGCGCCGCGAACTGCGTAGCCGCGAACCCGCTCGTCGCCGCGAATCTCCTCGACGGAGTGAAGCTCCTCGACGGAGCGAATCGACCCGCCGCGAGCTGTCTCGCCGCGACGTCTTCCTTCGTGAACCCTCTCGTCGGTCGAAAGTCCGCGTGCTCACCGCCGGTCTGGCTGCCATCCTGCTCGTCATCGTCGGCGAAACGGCCCTGTGGAGCGCGACGGCACAGCGCACCGCGCCCGCGGCATCCGTGACCGCCGATTCGTTGCCGAACGACGCCTCGGCTCCGGCGCAGATCACGATCCCCGCGCCCATCCAGACAGCGGTGCCGCTCGCCGCTCCCGCAGAACCCGCGCCCGCGGCGCCCGCTGGCTTCAATAAGGCGGCGCGCTCGATCGACGACCCCACGAGTATCTGGTTCGTCGTCAACAAGACACGCCCGATCCCCGACGCGGCGAACTACGAGCCACCGGACCTCGTCCCGCTGCGATCCGACATTCCGAATCCCAACGGATTCCCTCTGCGTCAAGAGGCGGCCGATGCGCTCGCAACGATGGTCGACGCGGCGGCCGCCGAGACCGGACAGCAACTCGTGGCTCAGAGCGGGTATCGCTCGTACGGCATCCAGGTCAACGCGTACAACAGATACGTGAACCAGCTCGGCACCGCCGGCGCAGACCTCACGAGCGCACGCCCCGGTTTCAGCGAACACCAGACCGGAATGGCCATCGACCTTCTCGCGACGGGCAGCGGATGCTCGCTCGACGGCCCGTGCTTCGGCGACACGACGGCGGGGCAGTGGCTCGCCGCCAACGCCTACCGGTTCGGCTTCCTGCTGAGCTACCCGGCCGACAAGACGGCCGTGACCGGCTACGAGTACGAGCCGTGGCACTTCCGCTACATCGGAGTCGACCTCTCGAACGAGATGCACAACGAGGGCGTCACCACCCTCGAAGAGTTCTTCGGCCTGCCCGCCGCTCCCGGCTACCTTGACTAAGCCGGAGGCCGCCGCGCGCCCCCAGGGCATTCTCGACAAGCCGTACCGCCTGGTGAGCATCGGCGCGTGCGCGCTCATTGTGATCGCCGCCTTCGAGCAGCTCGCAGTCACCACGATCATGCCCGCGATCGCGCGCGATCTGGATGGGCTGGCCCTCTACGCCCTCGCCTTCGCCGGCCCGCTGGCGTCGGGCGTGATCGGCATGGTGCTGGCCGGGGACTGGTCAGACCGCCGCGGGCCGGTGAAGGCGCTCTACGCATCCGTCGCGCTCTTCGCCCTGGGCCTCGTGATCGCGGGAACCTCGCCGACGATGCCGCTCTTTCTCGCCGGACGCCTGGTTCAGGGTCTCGGTGGCGGCGCACTGACCGTCGCTCTCTACGTCATCGTCGCGAAGATCTATCCGCCCCGCTTGCAGCCCAAGATCTTCGGAGCCTTCGCGGCGGCATGGGTCGTTCCCGCTCTAGTCGGGCCGTTCATCGCGGGCGTCGTCGGACAGTACCTGGGGTGGCGCTGGGTCTTTCTCGGCGTCGTCGTGCTCGTTCTACCGGCGATGGCGATGGTGCTGCCGGCCATGCGCAGCATGGCGCCGCACGATCGCCTCGAACCCGACGGCCGCAGCAGCACCGCGCGTGCGCTCTGGGCCGTACTGCTGGCCGTCGCCATCCTGGGCCTGAACATCGCGGCCGATCTGGATGGCGTGGCCCGCTGGGCTCTGGCCGCCGGGGGCTTGGCCGTTGCGCTCGTGGCCCTCCGGCCGCTTCTGCCCGCGGCCAGCCTGCGTCTGCGCCGTGGGCTGCCGAGCGTGATCGCGCTGCGCGGTCTGCTCGCCGGGGCGTTCATGAGCGCCGAGGTGTATCTGCCCTATGTGCTCACCGAACGCTTCGGCCTGACGGCGGCGCTGGCCGGGCTCGCGCTGAGCTTTTCGGGCGTCGCCTGGGGATCGTCGTCGCTGGTTCAGGGGCGGCTCGGAGACCGGGTGTCTCATCGCACCGCCATCCGCATCGGCATACTCGGCGCGACCGCGGCGATCGGCGTCGTGCTGCTCGTCACCGCTCTCGACCTGCCGGCCTGGGTGATCATCGGTGGCTGGTTCCTCGGGGGAGCGGGCATGGGGTTCGCCTACCCGCGCATCACCGTGCTGACGTTCGACTACTCGGCCCCTGCTGAGCAGGGCTTCAACTCATCGGCGCTCGCCATCGCCGACTCGGGCGGTTCGGCCATCGCGCTCGCGTTGGGCGCGGTCGCGTTCTCCGTGGCGGGCGAGCCCGGAAGCCAGCCGTCTTTCGTGGCGACCTTCGCCTTCTCACTGGTGGTCGGCATCCTGGCTCTGCTCGTGAGCGCGCGGGTGTCGCAGCGGGCCAGAGCGGCGTAGCGGCTAACACAGCACATCTCTCTGCGTAACCCTTTAGGGGGCGTCCAGAAAGCTGTGTTCGAATAGTCGAACCCGATTTCGCGCTCGTTTTTGCTCCTCATGCGCCCCTGAAGATTTCTCTGGAGGACATCATCATTCGCCGCACGCGCACCACCCGTTCTGTTCTTGCTTCCCTGTTCGTGGCGGCCTTCGCGCTGACCGGCTGCGCGGCGGTCGAAGAGACTCACACCGAGGGGTCTGAGCAGTCGAGGAAGACCGACGCGACTCGCATAGATACGATCTCGCCGGCATCCGGTTCTCTTCTCGGCGGCGAGACGATCACGCTCACCGGCGAGGGGCTCGACCATGTGTCGAGCGTGGTCTTCGGAGGCGTCGCGGCGTCGTCGATCACCGTGGCCGACGACAACCAGCTTCAGGTCGTGGCTCCCGCGGCCCTCGATTACGCCGCGGGCGCGGTGAGCGTGACCGCCGCCAGCGACGAGGGAGAGGTCATCGCGAGTGCGGCCGACTACGACTACCAGGTCGTCACGGCGGTCGATGCACAGATGCAATACGCCTTCGCTCACTGGCAGGACTACAACGACGAGGTCTGGGGCACTTTTCCCGACAACGACTGCGGCAACTTCGTGAACCAGACCCTGATCGCACGCGGCTGGGTACAGACAGACGACTGGTACAGCGAGTGGAACACCACCGGCGACTTCAGCGACAGCTGGGCGCGCGGACCCGCGATGGACGCGTGGTTCGCGTCGCAGACAGACCGGGCGACGCGGCTCTCTCTCGAGCAGCGTGCACAGGCGAAAGTCGGCGACGTCGTGATGTTCGACTGGGATCCGGCGAACGAGAACGGGGTCGACCACACGATGCTCGTCTCGAAGGTCGACGCGGCCACCGGCGCGATCAGCATGGTGGGGCACACCATCGATGCTCAGTACCGCGACCTCGATCAGGCCATCACGATCGAGAATCCCGGCGCTACCGCCTGGTTCTACAGCATCGCGTAGCGGGCGCTACTCCGCGAGCGCCTCGTCGACGATCGCCTTGGCCTCTTTCTGCACCTGGCGCAGGTGCTCCTCGCCCAAGAAGCTCTCGGCGTAGATCTTGTACACGTCTTCGGTGCCGCTCGGACGGGCCGCGAACCACGCGTTCTCGGTCACGACCTTCACGCCGCCGATGGCCGCTCCGTTGCCGGGCGCGTGGCTCAGCTTGGCGATGATCGCCTCTCCGGCCACCTCGGTCGCGGTGATCGCATCGCCGTCGAGCTTGCCGAGCCGAGCCTTCTGCGCTTTCGTGGCCGCGGCATCCACTCGCTCGTAGGCGGGCGAGCCGAACTTCTCGGTGAGCTCGGCGTAGAGAACGCTGGGTGTCTTGCCGGTGACCGCGAGAATCTCTGCCGCGAGCAGGCACAGGATGATGCCGTCTTTGTCGGTCGTCCACACGGTGCCGTCGAAGCGCAGGAAGCTCGCGCCGGCGCTCTCCTCTCCGCCGAAGGCCACGGTTCCGTCGACCAGTCCGGGCACGAACCACTTGAAGCCCACGGGAACCTCGAGCAGCGTGCGGTCGAGTTCGGTGGCGACGCGGTCGATCATGCTCGACGACACGAGGGTCTTGCCGATCGCGGCGTCGGGCTTCCAATCGGCGCGGTTCGCGTAGAGGTATTGGATGGCGACGGCCAGGTAGTGGTTGGGGTTCATGAGGCCGCCATCCGGGGTCACGATGCCGTGCCGGTCGGCGTCGGCGTCGTTGCCCGTGAGGAGGTCGTAGTCGTGCTGGTGGGCGAGCACGGATGCCATGGCGCTGGGCGACGACGGATCCATGCGGATCTTGCCGTCCCAGTCGAGGGTCATGAAGCCCCACTGCGGGTCGACGACCGGGTTCACGACGGTGAGGTCGATCCCGTAGCGCTCGCGGATGGCCTGCCAGTAGTAGACGCTCGCGCCGCCCAGGGGATCGGCGCCGATGCGGATTCCCGACTTCTTGATGGCCTCCATGTCGATGATGGTGCCGAGGTCGTTCACGTAGTTGTTCATGAAGTCGTAGGTCTCGACCGCGCTGGGCTCGGCGCGCTTCACACCGCGCAGCCCGTCGGCGAGCAGTTCATTGGCGCGGTTCGCGATCCAGCCCGTGGCGTCGCTGTCGGCCGGGCCTCCGTGAGGCGGGTTGTACTTGAATCCACCATCCGCCGGCGGGTTGTGGCTGGGCGTGACGACGATGCCGTCGGCCTGCGGCTCATTCGGATGCGCCAGGTTGTACGCGATGATCGCGTGGCTCACGGCGGGGGTCGGGGTGAAGCCGTCGAACTCGTCGACCAGCACACGCACCTCGTTGCCGACGAGCACCTCGAGAGCCGTCGTCTGCGCAGGGCGGCTGAGCGCGTGCGTGTCGATGCCGATGAAGAGGGGGCCTGTGATGCCCTGGCTCGCGCGGTACTCGACGATGGCCTGCGTGGTCGCGGCGATGTGGTCTTCGTTGAAGGCGGTGTTCAGCGATGAGCCGCGGTGGCCGCTCGTGCCGAAGACCACTTTCTGATCAGCGATCGTGACATCGGGCTTGAGCTCGTAGTAGGCGCGAACGAGCGCCTCGACATCGACCAGGTCTTCGGGGAGGGCAACGGTGCCGGCGCGGTTTTCCATGCCTCCCAGTCTGGCACTTCGACACGGCGCAGAGGAGGGGCCGCCCGTATTCAGGAGAAACGAGCTCGCCGCGTGCGAAAACCGCGATCTCGGCCCGTTTTTCCTGAGTACGAGCGCCATGCAGGGCTACTCGGCAGGGGGTGGCAGCTTTTTCGCGAGGTGGAAGTCGGCGTAAGGAGACGTCGAGAAGGGGTCGACCGTCTCGTAGCCGAGCCGCTGGTACAGCCGGTGTGCTTCGACGAGATCGCCGCGCACCGTCAGCCTCAGGGTGCGCACGCCGCGGCTGGCGCTCATCGACT
>Ga0308163_10000457_pt1 | contig 73922 bp, 61 predicted proteins | sample PhyTR1_FD_201037 | JGI IMG/M metagenome (GOLD analysis project Ga0308163, IMG submission 201037) | Phyllosphere microbial communities from UC Gill Tract Community Farm, Albany, California, United States - DLSLT.R1 | ecosystem: Host-associated > Plants > Phyllosphere > Unclassified | place: USA...
ATTTGCCTGGCGGCTTTAGCGCGGTGGTCCCACCTGACCCCATGCCGAACTCAGAAGTGAAACGCCGTAGCGCCGATGGTAGTGTGGGGTCTCCCCATGCGAGAGTAGGGAACTGCCAGGCATCAATTAAACAAACAAGCCTCATGCGAAAGCATGGGGCTTTTTTGTTTGTGCGCAATCCAGGAAAACACAAAATTGGCGGATAACCGTTGAAAACATGGCGTTAAAAAAGCCCCGGCCATCACTGGCCGGGGCTTTGTACCTCAGTTATCACGTGAAATTAGTGGATGACCTGCGACAGGAAAGCGCGGGTGCGTTCTGACTTAGGATTAGAGAAGAACTCCTGCGGCGCAGCCTGCTCAACGATCTCACCGCGGTCCATAAAGATCACGCGGTCGGCCACGGTGCGCGCAAAGCCCATTTCATGGGTTACGCAAAGCATGGTCATACCATCTTCTGCCAGGCCAATCATGGTATCGAGAACCTCCTTCACCATCTCGGGGTCCAGCGCTGAGGTCGGTTCATCGAACAGCATGATTTTCGGCTTCATGCATAATGAGCGGGCAATCGCCACGCGCTGCTGCTGGCCACCGGAGAGCTGCCCCGGGAATTTGTGCGCATGCTCGGCAATACGCACGCGCTCCAGGTAATGCATCGCCAGCTCTTCAGCTTCTTTCTTCGGCGTTTTGCGTACCCAGATAGGGGCCAGAGTACAGTTCTGCAATACGCTCAGGTGCGGGAAGAGATTGAAGTGCTGAAACACCATGCCGACTTCCGTGCGCACGCGTTCGATATTACGCAGATCGTCATTAAGCAGGGTGCCATCTACCACAATACGGCCCTGCTGATGCTCTTCCAGATGGTTGATGCAGCGGATCGTTGTCGATTTGCCCGAGCCGGAAGGCCCGCAGAGTACGATACGTTCGCGCGGTTTTACCTGCAGATTGATATTCTTCAGGACATGAAACTGACCATACCACTTGTTCACGTTTTCCAGCGTAATCATCATCGCGTCGTCAGCTTGAGTAATAATTTGAGTCATGTTGAACCTCAGTGTGGCGTACGCCCGGTGTTAAAGCGCTTCTCCAGATACTGGCTATAGCGCGACATGCTAAAACAGAAAATCCAGTAGACCAGTGCAGCAAAGACGTAACCCTCGGTGGACATACCCAGCCAGGTTGGGTCGACGGTTGCCTGCTGCACGCTACTGAACAGATCGAACAGGCCGATGATGATCACCAGGCTGGTATCTTTGAACAGGGCGATAATGGTGTTAACCAGCCCGGGGATGACCAGCTTCAACGCCTGCGGCAGGATCACCAATCCCTGGGTTTTCCAGTAGCCCAGCGCCAGCGACTCAGCGGCTTCGTACTGACCTTTTGGCAACGCCTGTAACCCGCCGCGCACCACCTCGGCAACATAGGCTGACTGGAACAGGATCACCCCAACCAGCGCACGGATCAGCTTATCAATAGTGCTGCCTTCCGCCATAAACAGCGGCAGCATCACCGAGGACATAAACAGCACGGTGATCAGCGGGACGCCGCGCCAGAACTCGATAAACAGGATACAGAGCGTGCGCACCACCGGCATACGCGAGCGACGGCCCAGCGCCAGCAGAATCCCCAGCGGCAACGCACCGGCGATACCCACTGAAGCGATGATCAGCGTCAGCGTCAGGCCGCCCCACTGTCGGGTTTCCACGCGTTCCAGCCCCAGATAGCCGCCGTACAGCAGGAACCACACCACAATCGGATAGATCACGGCCCAGGCGGCGATATAGCTACCGCGACGCGGCAGGTTTTTCAGGAACATCGGGACGATTGATAGCAGGCCGATAACCAGCGCCAGATTAATGCGCCAGCGTAACTCGTGGGGATACAGCCCATACATAAACTGGCCGAAACGCGCATGGATAAACACCCAGCATGCGCCTTCCCTGGTACAGTCTGCGCGGGTGTTGCCGAACCAGTTCGCCTGGAACACCAGCCAGTTCAGCGCGGGGGGGATCACCACCCACATCACCCAGATACAGAACAGGGTCAGCAGTGAGTTTCCCCAGCTGGAGAACAGATTTTTTCTTGCCCAAACGACGGCACGTGAGAACGCGTTAGTCGGTACGGGCGGAGTGTCATGAGTCGTTACAGTCATAATTATCCCGTTCTCTTAGCGTTCAATCAGCGCGATTTTGCGGTTATAGATATTCATTAACAGCGAAATCGTCAGGCTGATGATGAGATAAACACCCATGGTGATGGCGATTGTCTCAATGGCCTGGCCCGTCTGGTTCAGCACCGTCCCGGCAAACAGCGACACCATATCGGGATAGCCAATCGCGGCAGCCAGCGAGGAGTTTTTCACGATATTGAGATACTGGCTGGTCAGCGGTGGAATGATCACGCGCATCGCCTGTGGGATGATGACCTGGCGTAGCGTCACCGGGTTTGGCAGGCCGAGCGAGCGGGCAGCCTCATGCTGACCGTGCGGTACGGACTGAATGCCTGAACGGATCACCTCCGCGATAAATGACGAGGTGTAGATCGACAGCGCCAGCGTCAGGGCCGCCAGCTCAGGGATCAGAACAAAGCCACCGCGATAGTTAAAGCCCTTCAGCTCCGGGATATCCCAGTGCATCGGGCTGCCGGCAAACGTTGAAGCCAGCAGCGGAAACAGCCCCAGCATCGCAATCGCCGCCGGCCAGGTGCGGCGCAGCTGCCCGGTTTTAAGCTGATGCTTTTTGTTATAGCGGAACAGGCCGACCGTCGCCAGGACGGCAAGCAGTAACGCCAACAGAAATGGCAGGGTGCCCGGCGCGTACTCAGGCCATGGGATGTAGAGCCCGCGGTTACTGACGAAAGCGAGATCAAAGGCATTCAGCGCCTGGCGCGGTCCCGGCAGATTGCGCAGCACCGCAAAGTACCAGAAGAAGATCTGCAGCAGCGGGGGAATGTTGCGGAACGTCTCAATATAGATATTGGAAATTTTCCGCAGCAGCCAGTTGTCAGACAGACGTGCCAGACCAATAAAGAAGCCGAGAAAAGAGGCAAAGACAATACAGAGTGCGGAAACCAGCAGCGTGTTGGTGAGACCCACCAGGAACACGCGTGCGTAGGTATCCCCCTCGCTGTAGTCGATCAGATGCTGGACGATACCGAAGCCAGCGCTACGTTCAAGGAAACCAAAACCGGAAGTAATGCCACGGCTTGCCAGGTTAATGATGGTGTTATGAATCAGATAACCTGCTACGGCAACAACCGCGACGATCGCAATGATCTGGTAAAGCCAGGCGCGCACCGCAGGATTGCTGAATGAAAAATCCCTTTTTACGGTTGGGCGTTGAGACATGATGAGACCTCAGTGACGAAAATTCTGTCGTGGGCACCCGCGTACGGGTGCCCGGTAATCGGGGGAATTAACGTACTGGTGGCGCGTACTGAATGCCGCCCTGGTTCCACAGCGCATTCTGACCGCGGGCAATTTTCAGCTGGCTATCTTTACCGACGTTACGGTCAAAGACTTCCTGATAGTTACCCACCTGCTTGATGATGTTGTAAGCCCATTTGTTGTCCAGCTTCAGGTCTTTACCGAAGTCACCTTCGGCGCCCAGCAGGTGAGCCATATCAGGGGTAGAGGGCTTAGCCGTCATCTCGTCGACGTTTTTAGAGGTAATACCCATCTCTTCCGCGTTCAGCATGGCGAACAGGGACCATTTAACGATGGTGAACCAGTCATCATCACCGCGGCGTACTACCGGGCCCAGAGGCTCTTTAGAGATCACTTCCGGCAGTACGATGAACTCGTCTGGTTTGCCCAGCTTGATGCGCAGTGCATACAGCTGAGACTGGTCAGAGGCGAGGGTATCGCAACGACCGGTATCCAGCGCTTTCGCCGACTCATCAGAACGGTCGAAGGTCACCGGGGTATACTGCATTTTGTTGGCTTTAAAGTAGTCCGCCACGTTCAGTTCAGTGTCGGTACCGGCTTGTATGCAAACGGTTGCGCCGTCCAGCTCTTTAGCACTTTTCAGACCTGCTTTCTGGTGGGTCAGGAAGCCGATGCCATCGTAGTAGTTAACGCCAGCGAAGATGAAGCCCATGCCGCCGTCACGTGCAGAGGTCCAGGTGGTGTTACGTGACAGGATATCCACTTCACCTGACTGCAGTGCGGTGAAACGCTCTTTTGCCGTCAGCGGGGTGTACTTTACCTTGGTCGCATCACCAAATACGGCTGCGGCAGCCGCACGACAAACGTCCACGTCGATGCCGGAAAACTTACCGCTGGCATCCGCATAGGAGAAGCCCGGTAAGCCGTCACTGATACCGCACTGCACAAAGCCTTTCTTCTTAATGGCGTCCAGCGTGGTGCCAGCGTGAGCCTGATTCGCAACCGCAAACAGCGTAGCAGCGGCAACCAAAGTTGAAAGCATCATCTTTTTCATAAAGCATCCTGTGTGGCGAAAACGTTTTGTTATGTGTAATGCACGCTTTGGTGCACTTTGCCTGTCTGTGGCCGAAGCCATTCACTGCTTTGCAAAGGTAGTGCCAGATTTGCAGAGCCCTGAATCTATTGGAAAGCATTGCTAATATTCAGAAGCATTTGGTAAGTTCGATTAATATCGCGCACCAGGACGGGGCAAAAATAGCACTAATGGTCACAAATAGTGCAAATAGTTTCACTATATGGAAGCAGTGTGAGGGAGATAGCAGTTTTAGTGACTGAAGTGTAAAAAGAGTGGCTAACTCCAGCGCGCAGAGGCGCTGGAGGGGGGCAACGCGGGTTAATAGAGGGAACTGGCTCCGCCGGGACGCGTTTTAAAGCGGCGGTGTAGCCACATATACTGATTGGGCGCACGCATGATCTCGCGCTCAATGACGCGGTTCATGTACTCGGCGGCCTGCTGCTCGCTTTCGATGGGATAATCTTTCAGCTCTGGCTGGATCACTAATTCATAGCCGCTGCCGTCTTCGTTGCGAATCAGCACAACGGTGATCAGCGCAGGTTTTGCCATGCGTGCCAGCATCCAGGTGCCGCTGGTCGTGGCCGCCTCAGGTACGGCAAACAGCGGGGCGAAGACGCTACCTTTCGGGCCGTAATCCTGGTCCGGTGCAAACCACACGGCCTCACCCTGTTTCAGCGCCTGCACCATACCGCGCAGATCGCGACGATTGATCATCGCTTTGTTCGAGCGCATGCGTCCTTTAGTCTGCACCCACTCCATGAATTTGTTGTTATGCGGGCGATACATGGCCATCATCGGCTGACAGAGGCCCATTGCCCGTCCGCCAAGTTCCAGCGACATAAAATGCACGCCGATAATCAGCGCGCCACGGCCATCGGCCTGTGCAGCCTGCAGGTTGTGCAGGCCATTAACTTTAAACCAGCGCTTCACGCGGCGGTCGGACCAAAACCAGGCCATGCCGGTTTCAATCAGGCCCATACCCAGGGATTCGAAATTGCCGACGATGCAGCGCTCCAGCTGATCTTTGTCCATATCCGGAAAGCACAGCTCCAGATTGCGGCGCGCAATCGAGACGCGGCGCTTCATAAAGCGCATAGAAGTGCGTCCTATCCAGATGCCGAACTTATGCAGTAAAGGATACGGGAGTTGGACCAGCAGAAAGAGTACGCTGACGCCAAACCAGGTTAACCAGTAGCGTGGGCGAAGAAAACCCCGGCGGAATTTTTGTGACGGCTTCATCTATTGCTCATTTTGACGTTAAGGACCAGAGAACCTGTAACGCAAGTTGACAACAATCAGCTGCGATACAATCACTCAGACACCCATTCAGGACGATGGTTTAGCCTGCTTCCTAAGCTGGCAGAACTTTACATTTGCGGGGCGTGACGCACGGCTATCAGAAAGGTAAGGGCTGCAGGCCTGGGTAGGCATTTCCATTGGCTGTAATTTTACACAGATTAACGGGACTTCAGGAAGATGTGCAGAGGAATAATCTGACAAGAAAATTTTATCCGCTCAAAAAATAAAAAAGCGCCAGCCCCGGAGGGACAAGCGCTTTCGCAACAACATGATAGCCAAAGACTATTAGTTCATGCCGTATTTTTTCAGTTTCTTACGCAGTGTACCGCGGTTGATACCCATCATCAGGGCTGCACGGGTCTGGTTGCCACGGGTGTATTGCATCACCATGTCCAACAGAGGCTGCTCTACTTCAGCCAATACCAGCTCATACAGATCACTTACATCTTGACCATTCAGTTGAGCAAAATAGTTCTTCAGTGCCTGTTTGACCGAATCACGAAGTGGCTTTTGGGTCACCTGATCCTGTGAATTTACGGTAGATACGGTCAGTACGTCAGAATTTACGCGTTGTTCGAACATAGTTCTGTCAGCTCTTTATTTCTAATTACGCAAGATTTTCGAAGTATGCCTCCAACGCCTCCAGCTGTTCGCTGGCATCCTCTATGGCGTTGAATGTGCGCCGAAACTGGTCGTTTGGGGCGTGCTCCTGCAGATACCAGGAGACGTGCTTCCGGGCAATACGGTATCCCTTGCGATGACCATAAAAGTCGTGCAGTTCCCGTAAGTGCCCGATGAGCAAGCGCTTTACTTCAGCTAGTGGCATCGGTGCCAGCAGCTCCCCAGTGTCCAGATAGTGCTGGATTTCCCGGAAGATCCACGGTCTTCCCTGAGCCGCCCGTCCTATCATCAGGGCATCAGCCCCCGTATAGTCAAGTACGGCTCTGGCTTTATGCGGGTCAGTAATGTCTCCATTCGCGATAACCGGAATGGATACGTTCTGCTTAACTGTCCGAATGCTGTCGTACTCAGCTTCGCCGTTGAACAAACACGCGCGTGTGCGTCCGTGAATGGTCAGGGCCTGAATCCCACAGCGTTCAGCCAATTGGGCAATCTCTACGCAGTTGCGGTTGTCGCTATCCCAGCCAGTGCGAATCTTTAAGGTCACCGGTACGTCGACTGCATTAACCACCGCTGAGAGGATAGACTGCACCAGCTCAGGATGCTGCAGCAGTGCCGAACCTGCCATCTTACGATTCACTTTTTTGGCCGGACACCCCATGTTGATGTCGATGACCTGCGCACCCGATGCTGCATTGATACGCGCGGCTGCCGCCATCTCTTCCGGGTCACAACCGGCAATTTGCACGGTACGAATACCAGGTTCGTCACTGTGAACCATACGCAACCGTGACTTATCGCTGCTCCAGACTTCAGGATTAGACGACATCATCTCGGAAACAGTCATCCCAGCGCCCATTGCATAGCAAAGGGTCCTGAATGGCCTGTCTGTTATCCCGGCCATCGGGGCTGCAATCAAACGATTACGAAGCTGGTGATTTCCTATGCGCATGAAAAAAAAGTGACCATAGTGTGTCCGCAAGGCGGCGTATATTACGCATTTTTTCAGGAAGATGAAAGGCCAAACTTTGAACAATTCGCTGTTGCCAGGGGCTGGTAAGCCTTACCTGGCGGGCTTACTTTTTTAAATCATTTATAAAACAAGGGATTAAAAAAAATTGACGAAATTGTGTACAAAGATTTTTCTTTTTTTGTGACCTGGATAACAACATAATTCACGTCAGTTTGCCTGTTATTCGGGACATCTGACGGATGTAAAGCGCTGGCGCAGCTCATCCGATCTGCGCCAGGTGGTTGTTTTATCGGCGGATCCCGGTAATGCGACACCACTCTTCTTTCTCGGCCACCGGGTCGAGAACAAAGGTATCGGCATAGGCTTCACACACGCTATCGGCCTGGCTGGCCAGTACGCCGGAAAGGCCCAGATGCCCGCCGCCGATCGGCAGTACGCTAATCAGCGGTGCCAGTTCGCGCAGCGGGCCGGCAAGGATATTCGCCACCACCACATCGGCACTGAGGTTCTCCGGCTGCTGGTGTGGCAGATAGAGCGACAGACGCTCTGATACGCCGTTACGCTCGGCGTTATCACGGCTGGCCTGAATCGCCTGTGGATCGATATCAATGCCGATAGCGGCGGCGGCCCCCAGCTTCAGCGCGGCAATCGCCAGAATGCCGGAGCCACAGCCGAAGTCGATCACCGTTTTGCCTGCCAGGTCGAGGCCGTCAAGCCAGGCAAGGCACAGCGCGGTAGTGGGATGGGTGCCGGTGCCAAACGCCAGGCCCGGGTCAAGCATCACGTTCACCGCCTGCGGGTCCGGCACATCGCGCCAGCTCGGGCAGATCCACAGGCGCTCGCCGAAACGCATCGGGTGGAAGTTATCCATCCACTCACGCTCCCAGTCTTTGTCCTCGATCTGCTCAATTTTATGCGGAAAACCTGCGCCTAACAGCGGGCACTGCTCCAGCCCGGCGATGACATCTTCCATCTCCGTTTCGGCATCGAACAGGCCAATCACATCGGTATCGCCCCACAGGCGCGTTTCGCCCGGCAGCGGCTCAAACACCGGATTATCATGCGTATCCTGGAAGGTGACCGAAACGGCCCCGTTCTCGATCAGCGCGTCGCTCAGCTCTTCAGCCTGGGCGCCGGTGCTGTTAATTTTCATTTGTATCCAGGGCATAGCGATTCTCTTTATTCAGACAATAGGGCGGCAGTGTCCGCTTCGGCGTCAACACGGCCAAAGCGGTTGCCAATGACAAACGCCAGCAGGCTAAGCAGCAGCGCTGGCACGATAGGGTGGAAGCCCCACGGTTGCAGATTCAGGCTGGCGAGCAGGGTATAGCAACCGGCACCGGCGATCATACTGCTCAGTGCGCCAGCAGCGTTAGCGCGCTCCCAATAAAGGCCCAGTACCAGCGGCCAGAGGAACACCGCTTCCAGACCGCCAAAGGCCAGCAGATTAAGCCAGATGATCATATCCGGCGGGTTCCAGGCCGCCAGCAGCAGCAGCATGCCCAGCACCAGGGTTATCGCGGAAGAGAGACGTTTCAGCAGCGGTTCGTTATCCAGGTGCTGCGGGCGCACGCGCAAAAACAGATCTTTGACGATCGTCGCCGATGATTGTAGCAGCTGGGCATTAATGGTGGACATGATCGCCGCCATCGGTGCCGCCAGGAAAATGCCGGCAGCCAGCGGCGGCAACACCTGGATCATCAGCGTCGGGATCACCTGATCGGGGATCGCCAGGTCAGGCAGTACCGCGCGTCCCAGCGCGCCCGCCAGGTGCATACCCAGCATCAGCACGGCGACCACCACGGTGCCGAGCAGGATCGCCAGATGCATCGCCTTACTGTCTTTATAGGAGATGCAGCGCACCGCCGTATGCGGCAGGCCAATCACCCCAAAGCAGACCAGCACCGAAAACGAGGCAAGGAAGGTGGGCGTCAAAATGCCCCCGACGCCGGATGAAGAGACCAGCTGCGGATCAATTTTCTGCAGCGTGCTGACGGCGCTGTGCATTCCGCCTGCGGCATGGATCACGGCAAACAGTAACAGGAAGGTGCCAATCAGCATCACCACGCCCTGCATCGCATCATTCAGCACGCTGGCGCGGAAGCCGCCAAGGGCGGTATACAGCGCAATGGTGCTGCCAAAAATCAGCAGACCTTTGTCGTAGGGGATCCCGGCGGCGGTTTCCAGCAGGCGCGCTCCGCCGATGAACTGCACGGTCATCGCGCCGATAAAGGCGACCAGCAGGCTCAGGCTTGCCAGCCACACCAGCAGCGGGCTGCGATAGCGCGCGTACAGCATATCGTTGAGGGTGACTGCATTGTAGCGGCGCGCCAGAATGGCAAACTTCTTGCCCAGCACGCCAAGCGACAGCCAGACGGCAGGCACCTGCACCATCGACAGCAGCACCCAGCCGAGCCCATATTTATAGGCTGCTCCCGGACCGCCGATAAATGAACTGGCGCTGATATAGGTGGTTGTCAGCGTCATGGCCAGCACAAAGCCGCCCATCGAGCGGCTGCCGAGGAAATACTCGCTCAGGAAGCTGCCGGCGCGGCGCTGGCGCATGGCAAAGACAGATAAACCGGCGATCAACAGCAGATAGCCAATCAGCGGCAGAATAATTTCAAACTTCATGTTTATCGTCCTCCAGAGGAATGTCGCGGAAGACGACGCGCACCATCAGCCAGCAGAGAAAGATAAACAGGCCGGGTATTAGCAGGCAGGCCATTTCGAACCAGTGCGGCAGGCCGGTTACCCCCTGCGCGTCGCCCGGCAGCCAGGCTGACAGCGCCCAGCAGGCGAGATAAGCCACCGCCAGCCAGAAAGACCAGCGAGCTTCACGGTGGGCCTGTACAAAACGTTTTTCCATGCGTTTCTTTCCCAAATAAGAAGGGGCCGAATAATCGGCCCCTCTGCATATCGATCGCTGACATTGTTGCGGGCCGGGCATGCCCGCCCCGCAACAATAGCGCAGTGGCGCGATAACCGCCCCCCACGGGACCCAATCCCGCAGGGGCAGGCATGCCAGACCCGCGCTTGATTACTTCTCCTGCAGGCCGAGTTTCTTCTCCAGATAGTGGATATTGGTCCCACCGTGCTGGAAGTTCTCGTCTGACATGATTTTCATCTGCAGTTCGATATTGGTTTTGATCCCATCGATGATCAGCTCAGCCAGCGCATTTTTCATGCGTGAAATCGCCACATCGCGGTTCTCACCGAAAGTGATCAGTTTGCCGATCATGGAATCATAGTACGGCGGCACGGTATAGCCGGCGTAGATATGAGATTCCCAGCGCACGCCAAAGCCACCCGGTGCATGGAAGCGGGTGATCTTGCCAGGGCTTGGCAGGAAGGTGTTAGGATCTTCAGCGTTAATACGGCATTCCACCGCATGACCACGGATGATCACCTCTTCCTGTTTGATCGACAGCGGCTGACCGGCAGCAATGCGCAGCTGCTCTTTGATCAGGTCAACGCCGGTGATCATCTCGGTAACCGGGTGCTCAACCTGAATACGGGTGTTCATCTCAATGAAGTAGAACTCGCCGTTTTCGTACAGGAACTCGAAGGTACCTGCACCGCGATAGCCGATCTCTACGCAGGCTTTCGAGCAGCGCTCGCCGATGTAGCGACGCATCTCTTCGGTGATGCCTGGTGCTGGCGCCTCTTCCACGACTTTCTGGTGACGGCGCTGCATGGAGCAGTCACGTTCTGCCAGATAGATCGCGTTGCCCTGACCATCTGCCAATACCTGAATTTCGACGTGGCGAGGGTTTTCCAGGTACTTCTCCATGTACACCATGTCGTTGTTGAAAGCCGCTTTGGCTTCCGCTTTCGTCATGTTGATGGATTGTTCCAGATCTTTGTCGCTGCGCACGACGCGCATACCACGACCGCCGCCGCCGCCGGAGGCTTTGATGATTACCGGGTAGCCGATACGTTTGGCGAAGGCACGGTTTTTTTCCATATCTTCGGTCAGCGGACCGTCAGAGCCAGGTACGGTCGGTACACCGGATTTTTTCATCGCGGTGATCGCCGACACTTTGTCGCCCATCAGGCGGATCGTGTCAGCTTTCGGGCCGATGAAGATAAAGCCAGAGCGCTCAACCTGCTCAGCAAAGTCGGCATTCTCAGACAGGAAGCCGTAGCCAGGGTGGATAGCCACGGCGCCGGTGATTTCCGCCGCGGAGATCAGCGCCGGGATGTTCAGATAGCTTTTAACCGATGGAGCCGGGCCGATACAGACGGTTTCATCCGCCAGCAGCACGTGCTTCAGGTCGCGATCGGCCGTGGAGTGGACAGCAACGGTCTTGATGCCCAGCTCTTTACAGGCACGCAGAATACGCAGCGCGATTTCACCGCGGTTAGCAATTACAATTTTATCCAGCATGGTTCGCCTCGTTATTCGATGACTACCAGCGGCTCGTCAAACTCAACAGGCTGACCGCTTTCGACCAGAATCGCTTTCACAACGCCGGATTTATCGGCTTCGATCTGGTTCATCATTTTCATCGCTTCAACGATGCACAGGGTGTCACCGGCGTTAACTTTCTGACCGATTTCCACAAACGCTTTCGCGTCGGGGCTTGGGGTGCGGTAGAAAGTACCGACCATTGGGGAACGCACGATATGGCCACTGATCTCGGCAGCAGCTGGCGCTTCCATTGCTGGAGCGGTCGCTGGAGCAACGGCGGTAGCCAGAGCTGGCTGCTGCTGCTGCATCATCGGCGCAGCATACGCCTGCTGCATCATCGGGTAACCGACGTTAGCTGGTGAGCGGCTGATGCGAACTGACTCTTCGCCTTCAGAGATTTCCAGTTCAGCGATGCCTGATTCTTCAACCAGTTCGATCAGTTTTTTAATCTTACGAATATCCATGAGTGTGGTTCCGTACTCTGTTTAATTAGATGGTGACAGGCGTTTAACTGCCGTCTGTAAAGCCCAGGAATAACCGTCGACGCCAAGTCCACAGATCACGCCGGCAGAAATATCAGAAAGATACGAATGATGGCGAAAGGGCTCACGAGCATGCACATTGGACAGATGAACTTCGATAAACGGAATACTCACCGCCAGCAGCGCATCACGCAGTGCTACGCTGGTATGAGTGAATGCCGCCGGGTTAATGACGATATAATCGACATTGCCTTTCGCTTCATGAATGCGATCAATTAACGCATGTTCCGCATTGGACTGGAGATGGCTCAGAGTCACGTTGAGTTTGCCTGCCTGTGCGGTCAGATCGCTGACAATATCGGCCAGCGTGGTGTGACCATACTTCTCAGGCTCACGGCTCCCCAGCAAATTCAGGTTGGGGCCGTTTAAGAGCAGTACATGAAACTTATCGGTCATCTTGCTGCTATCTCCTGCGATAACTGAGGCATCGCACAAAATACATCGCCAAAGCCGATTTGTCACCTTTTCAGATGAAATTTGGCCCTGGTCACCCTTCGAAGTCGGGCATTATAACGATATCAACGCAATTAGCAGCTAAATACTGGTCGTATCAGCGAAGATGATCAACCGCGCCGCTGAAAAAAGGCGCAGTTGAGTGTAGCAACTGTGGGGTGGGACACAATATTCGCGGTTCGCTTATCGGAACCAATTGCGAATCTTCTTATAGCGCCAGGCCAGCAGGATCGCCGCAATTAGCGCATAAATCCACGGCTGCGGCGAGTAAACCTTAACCGACCACAGGTAGTGAATGGGCGCAAGGATCGCGACCAGATAGACGCCATTGTGCAGCAGCTGCCAGCGTTTACCCAACTTGCGCTGCGCTTTCTGGAAAGAGGTGAGTGCCAGCGCCAGCAAAATAAGCCAGCTGATAATGCCGAGCGTCAGATAAGGGCGCGAAACCAGCTCCGAGCCGAGCAGGCCAAGATTGCTGATACCCAGCTCCAGCAGGGAGTAGCTCACCAGGTGCAGGGTCGCCCAGGCAAAACACCACAGCCCGAGCAGACGGCGCACGCGGATCAGCAGCGGTTGCTTACCATAGCGCGCCAGCGGAGTGATCAGCAGCGACCCCAACAGAAATTTCAACGCCATCCTGCCGGTAAAATGCTGGATATCTTTCGCTGGATCGGCGCTAAACCAACCCTGATCGATGGATAACAGCAGCCACAGCAGGGGCAGAAATCCGGCGAGATGCAGCACAACCTTCAGTCCGGTGATCTGTTTAACCGACAGGCGCACCATTTAGAAGTTTTCCCGCAGATTCAGCCCGCGATACAGCGAAGCGACCTGGTCAGCATAGCCGTTATACAGCAGCGTTGGCTGGCGTTTCACATCGAGAATACCGCCGGACCCGATAAAGCGTTCGCTGGCCTGCGACCAGCGCGGATGGTCGACGTGTGGGTTCACGTTGGCAAAGAAGCCATATTCGTTCGGGGCGGTCTGGTTCCAGGTGGTCGGCGGCATATCCTTCACCAAAGTGATTTTGACGATCGACTTGATCCCTTTGAAACCGTATTTCCACGGCACCGTCAGGCGAATAGGGGCGCCGTTCTGCGGCGGCAGGGCTTTGCCGTATACGCCGGTGGTGAGCAGGGTGAGTGGATGCATCGCTTCATCAAGGCGCAGCCCCTCAACATAGGGATAATCCATGCCGCCGCCGATAAAGCGGTCCTTCTGGCCGGGCATCTCATCCGGCGCATAAATGGTCTGGAAGGCCACATAGCGCGCATTGCTGGTGGGCTCAGCGGCCTTCAGCAGTTTGCCCAGCTCAAAGCCAATCCACGGCACTACCATCGACCAGGCTTCAACGCAGCGCATGCGATAGATGCGCTGTTCCTGCGGGAAGCGTTTAAAGATGTCATCCATATCCAGCGTCAGCGGTTTACCGACCTCGCCGCCGATCTCAATTTTCCAGTCGGTGGTCTTCAGCGTCCCGGCATTGGCTGCCGGATCGGCCTTATCCAGCCCAAATTCATAATAGTTGTTGTAGCCGGTAACTTTATCTTCCGGCGTCAGGGCAAGGTCGGCCTGATACTGCTGTGGCTTACTGAAATCAAGTGGCTTACCGGCGGGTGCAGGTGGGCGATCGTGGCCTTTAAACCACGACAGCACATCCGCGCGTGCGGCGTTCGGCAGCGACAGGGCCGCCGCGCTCAGGCCCAGGGTTTTCAGCAGCGTGCGGCGACGGCTGTTGAACACGCTTTCTGGCGTGACGTCATTTTCAGTCAGTTTATTCACGGGTTTCATCGGCGACCCTTGCTCTTTGTAGGGGAATAACGTTGAGCATGGCTCAGGGCCGGAGTTTGCGCGAGTAATCGGCAAAAAATGTGAAATTTCCTGGAAGAGATCCCCCGCCGGGCGGCAGGGGAAGGGGCGGTCAGTTAGCGGATGCGCACCAGCGTGCGGCCGGTGCTCTGATTATTCAGCAGCTTTTCTGCAGCGGTGGCGGCGTCGGCAAGGGAAACCTCCGTCGTGGCCTGCTGATAAAACGCGGCGGGCAGCACTTTCAGCAGGCGTTTCCACGCTTCGATGCGGCGCGGCGCGGGCGTCATGACTGAGTCGATACCCTGCAAGCGCACGTTGCGCAGAATAAACGGCATCACGCTGGTGGGCAGCGCAAAGCCGCCCGCCAGGCCGCAGGCCGCGACCACGCCGTTGTAGTGCGTCTGCGCCAGCACGTTGGCCAGCACGCGATCGCCTACGGTGTCGACGGCCCCGGCCCAGCGCTGTTTCTCCAGCGGGCGCGACTGCGCGCTGAAGTCGCTGCGCGGCAGGATTTCATCGGCGCCGAGCTGACGCAGATAGTCGTGCGTTGATTCACGTCCGCTGACCGCCGCCACCCGATAACCCAGCGCGTGCAGCAGCGCCACGGCGGTACTGCCCACGCCGCCGCTGGCTCCGGTAACCAGTACCTCGCCACTGTCAGGGGTGACGCCTCCCTCTTCCAGCGCCATCACGCACAGCATCGCGGTGAATCCTGCGGTGCCGATAATCATCGCTTTGCGCCCGTCCATGCCCTGCGGCATTGGCACCAGCCAGTCCGCCTTAACCCGCGCCTGCTCGGCCAGCCCGCCCCAGTGATTCTCACCCACCCCCCAACCGGTCAGCAGTACCGGCTGCCCGCTGTGAAAACGCGGGTCGCTGCTGGTATGCACCCGTCCGGCGAAGTCAATGCCGGGCACCATTGGGAACTGGCGGATAATCTTGCCCTTACCGGTTATGGCCAGCGCGTCTTTATAGTTAATGCCTGACCAGTCAATGTCCACCGTCACATCGCCCGGCGGCAGCGTATCCGCGTCGATCTGCTTAACCGTCGCGACGGTGTGGCCTTCAGACTGTTCGAGAACCAGTGCCTGCATAAGAATCTCCTGAAAATGATGTCTGTAACGAAAATAGCAGCCTGCTGAGACTATACTCGCGAAAATGCGTTTTTATCTGACGCCGGGCAAGCAATCGGCGCGATGATTGTGTTATTTTTGCCCGCCGCTGCCGCAAGGTAGCCGAAATTCTCCGGTCGTTAACAATCAGGCTGCGGTTCAGTGTTAATGACGACTCGATCACCGCTGTTACATGGGCACAAGGATGCGATTAACCACCAAACTCTCTGCGATAGTCACGCTGCTTTGTTCACTGGCGACATTACTGATGCTGGTGGGCTGCGTGCTGAGCTTTTTTTATCTCAGTAACCAGCGGGCAGAACATCGGCTCCAGCGGATGGCCGATGATGTGGATAGCGCACTCCTCACTCAGTCGCCACAGCAGGTTGAGCCCTGGCTGCGTCAGCTAATGAATCCGCTGCAAATTGAGCGAATTGAGCTGCTGCGCCATCAAACGCCCCTTCTGCAGCTTGCCCGTCATCAGCAGTCGCTGCTGGACGACGAACCCAACCGCTACCGCCAGATCCTGCTACCGCTGCCGCGCCATGCGGATATGACGCTGCGCGTGCAGTGGGTCGATCTCAGCCGCACTTGGTTTACCTCATTTATTGGCGCCTCAACGCTGTCGGCGATTGTCGCGGTGGTGGTGATCATGACCCTGCTGCTGTTACAGGCTCACCGCTGGATGTACCGTCAGCTGCGGGGAATGGAGCGGCTGGAGGCGCGTGCCGAAGCGATCATCAGGGGCGAGCGTTCAACAGTGCGATCCGGTTCGGTCCATGAGTGGCCGCCCAAGGCCAGTAGCGCTATCGATCTGCTGCTGAGCGATCTGAAAGAGGCGGGCGAGCAGCATAATCGCATCGATACGTTAATCCGCGCGTTTGCCGCCCAGGATGCCCGCACCGGGCTGAACAATCGTCTGTTTTTCGATAATCAGCTGACCACGCTACTGGAAGACCCCGAAGCGGTCGGGACGCACGGCATGGTGATGATGATCCGCCTGCCGGATTTCGACAGCCTGAGCGAACGCTGGGGCCATGCGGCGGTGCAGGATTATCTGTTTGCCCTCGTCAACATCCTTTCTACCTTTGTACTGCGCTATCCCGGCGCACTGCTGGCGCGCTACTTCCGCAGCGATTTTGCCGTTCTGCTGCCGCATCGCAGCGTTAAAGATGCGGACGGCATCGCCTCGCAGCTGATTAACGCTGTGGATACACTGCCGCCGACGCGTATGGTCGATCGCGACGATATGATCCATATCGGCATCAGCGGCTGGCGCAGTGGGCAGAGCACGCAGCAGGTGATGGAAAATGCAGAGCTGGCGACGCGGCAGGCGACCTTGCTGGGCGGCAATAACTGGTCAGTCGGTGAAGGCGGGCAGCAGGATCTGGCGCGCGGTAGCGTGAAATGGCGCACTTTACTGGAAAATACCGTCAACCGTGGCGGACCGCGGCTCTACCAGAAACCGGCGGTCAATGCGCGCGGTGAAGTGGATCACCGGGAGATGATGCCGCGCATCTTCGACGGCGAGAAAGAGCTGCTCTCTGCGGAGTATCTGCCGATGGTGCAGCAGCTGGGGCTGGCGGAACGCTACGACAGGCTGATGGTGATGCGTATCGTGACGCTGATCGAACTCTGGCCGGAGGAAACGCTTGCTATCCCGTTGACCCTCGACTCATTATTACAGCGCTCATTCCTGCACTGGCTGCGCGATATGCTGCTGCAATGCACTAAATCGCAAAGAAAACGTATTTTATTTGAACTTGCAGAAGCGGATGTGTGTCAACACATCAGCCGCTTAGAACCGGTGTTCCGCTTACTCTACGGTTTTGGCTGTAGCGTAGCGGTGAATCAGGCAGGGTTAACGGTGGTCAGTACCGCCTATATCAAGCAGTTTCAGGTGCGGTTGATCAAGCTGCATCCGGGCCTGGTACGCAATATCGATCGGCGTACCGAAAATCAGCTGTTTGTACAAAGCCTGCTGGAGAGCTGTAAGCAGACTTCAACTGAGGTTTTTGCCGCGGGAGTGCGTTTTAAGGAAGAGTGGCAAACCCTGGTTGAGCTGGGCGTTACTGGTGGTCAGGGGGACTTTTTCGCTACCTCACAACCGGTTAACAGTAGCGTGAAAAAATATTCGCAAAGATATCGAGTTTAGTCTCACGTCTGGCGGGTTTTCACGTAGAATACCCGCGCGGTCGTGGTGCGATGCGGCTTTGTCGCAGGCCCAGGCGAAACTGAAAATGTTAATTTTTATGTATGTTATGTCCGCTGAATCGTCGGAAAACCAGGGCAGATTGCCGGAATGACGGCCTCTGTCTCACAACAGATGCTTAAGGTTGTGACGCTGGCGCGAGATAGCATGATTTTTCACCGGAGCAGAACGTTTTTGCGCCTTGTCGCTGCTTCGTGTGGTTGGTAAAGTAAGCGGATTTTATTTTCCGCCCCCAGCTTGCAGGATTATCCTTTAGTATGTTTAAAAAATTCCGTGGCATGTTTTCCAACGACTTGTCCATCGACCTGGGTACCGCCAATACCCTGATTTACGTGAAAGGGCAGGGCATTGTTCTTAATGAGCCTTCCGTCGTTGCTATCCGTCAGGATCGTGCCGGTTCCCCTAAAAGCGTGGCGGCAGTCGGTCATGACGCCAAACAGATGCTGGGTCGTACCCCCGGCAATATCGCAGCTATTCGCCCAATGAAAGATGGCGTTATCGCCGACTTCTTTGTCACCGAAAAAATGCTGCAGCACTTTATCAAACAGGTTCACAGCAACAGCTTCATGCGCCCAAGCCCGCGCGTGCTGGTGTGTGTACCGGTAGGTGCGACTCAGGTCGAACGCCGTGCCATTCGCGAATCCGCGCAGGGCGCTGGGGCACGTGAAGTGTTCCTGATTGAAGAACCGATGGCTGCGGCAATCGGTGCTGGCCTGCCCGTTTCTGAAGCGACTGGCTCAATGGTGGTGGATATCGGTGGTGGTACCACTGAAGTCGCCGTGATCTCGCTGAACGGTGTGGTTTACTCCTCTTCCGTGCGTATCGGCGGTGACCGCTTCGACGAAGCGATTATTAATTATGTGCGCCGTAACTACGGCTCTCTGATTGGTGAAGCCACCGCAGAACGTATTAAGCATGAGATCGGTTCAGCCTACCCGGGCGACGAAGTGCGCGAAATTGAAGTACGCGGTCGTAACCTGGCAGAAGGGGTTCCGCGTGGATTCACTCTGAACTCCAACGAGATCCTCGAAGCGTTGCAGGAGCCGTTAACCGGTATCGTGAGCGCGGTGATGGTTGCGCTGGAACAGTGTCCGCCAGAACTGGCATCGGACATCTCCGAACGTGGCATGGTACTGACCGGTGGTGGTGCGCTGCTGCGTAACCTGGACCGCCTGCTTATGGAAGAGACCGGGATCCCGGTGGTCGTTGCAGAAGATCCACTGACCTGCGTTGCGCGCGGCGGTGGTAAAGCGTTGGAAATGATCGACATGCACGGCGGCGATTTGTTCAGCGAAGAATAATCTGCCTGAAGGAGTGCCGGGGCGCTGCCCGCACTCCTTTTTCATGTTGTCGAGGAAAACGCCGAGTTTATGAAGCCGATGTTCAGCAGGGGGCCTTCCCTGCAGTTACGCTTATTTTTAGCGGTTATAGTGGCAATAGGCGTAATTGTTGCCGACAGTCGTATGGGAGCTTTCTCCCAGATCCGCACCTATATGGACACTGCCGTCAGTCCATTCTACTTCCTGGCCAACGGGCCGCGTCAAATTCTGGACAATGTTTCTGAAACATTGGCCTCCCGCCAGCAGCTCGAGCTGGAAAATAAAGCCTTACAGCGTGAACTGATCCTGAAAAACAGCGAATTGCTGATGCTGGGGCAGTTTAAGCAGGAAAACGCCCGCTTACGCGAACTGCTGGGTTCACCACTGCGTCAGGATGAGCAGAAAATGGTGACGCAGGTGATCTCTACCGGTACCGATCCTTATACCGATCAGGTGGTGATCGACAAAGGCAGCGTCAACGGCGTGTATGAAGGTCAGCCGGTGATCAGCGATAAAGGCGTGGTCGGCCAGGTGGTGGCGGTGGGTAAAATCACCAGCCGCGTGCTGCTGATCTGCGATGCTTCACACGCGCTGCCCATTCAGGTGCTGCGCAATGACATCCGGGTGATTGCTGCCGGTAACGGCTGCACCGAAGATCTTCAGCTGGAGCATCTGCCGGGTAACACCGATATCCGCGTCGGTGATGTGCTGGTGACCTCCGGGCTGGGTGGACGCTTCCCTGAAGGCTATCCGGTTGGCGTAGTGTCATCAGTGAAAGTTGATACCCAGCGCGCTTATACCGTGATCCAGGCACGTCCAACCGCTGGCCTGCAGCGCCTGCGTTATCTGCTGCTGCTGTGGGGCGCAGATCGCAATGGCACGATGCCAATGGCGCCGGATGAAGTGCACCGCGTGGCCAACGAGCGCCTGATGCAGATGATGCCGCAGGTGTTACCGCAGGCGAGTGAAGTCGTCGGGCCACCGGCACCGCCAGCCCCTGCGGCGGCCACGCAAACTGCCGCGCCGGCAGCGGCGCCTGTGCGCACCCAGTCCGCCGTGCGTGGGGTGGAGCCTTGAGTCGCTATCGCAGTCAGGGGCGCTGGGTCATCTGGCTCTCCTTCCTGGTCGCGCTGGTGCTGCAAATTATGCCGTGGCCGGAACAGTTCTATATGTTCCGGCCCTCCTGGCTGCTGCTGATCCTCATTTACTGGACGCTGGCGCTGCCGCACCGCGTGAATGTCGGTACCGGCTTCGTGATGGGATCTATAATGGATCTCATCTCCGGTTCGACACTCGGCGTGCGTGCACTGGCGCTGAGCATCGTCGCATACCTGGTGGCATTCAAATTCCAGCTGTTCCGCAATCTGGCGCTGTGGCAGCAGGCACTGATGGTGATGGTGCTGTCGCTGGCGATGGATGTTGTTGTTTTCTGGGCAGAGTTTTTAGTGATTAATGTCTCTTTTCGCCCGGAAATATTCTGGAGCAGCGTCGTCGACGGTGTACTCTGGCCGTGGTTGTTCTTACTGATGAGAAAGATTCGCCGCCAGTTCGCCGTACAATAAAGGACAATTATGGTATCCCTGTATCTGGCTTCTGGCTCCCCCCGTCGTCGTGAACTGCTGACTCAGCTTGGCCTGTCATTTGAACGCCTCGCCACCGAGGTGGAAGAGCAGCGGCATGACGGCGAAACGGCGCAGCAGTATGTCCGCCGACTCGCCCATGATAAAGCGCAGGCGGGTGTCGCCGTGGCGGCACAGGATCTGCCGGTGCTGGGGGCGGATACCATCGTGGTACTGAATAATGAAGTGCTGGAGAAGCCGGTCGATACGGCCGCCGCAGGCGCGATGCTGGCGAAGCTCTCCGGCCAGACGCATCAGGTTATGACCGCCGTTGCGCTGGCAGACCGTCAGCAAACGCTGGATTGCCTGGTGATCACTGACGTCACTTTCCGCGCGCTCACGCCCGAAGATATTGCCAGCTATGTTGCCAGCGGTGAACCGATGGACAAAGCCGGGGCATACGGTATTCAGGGACTGGGCGGCAACTTTGTCAGAAAAATTAATGGAAGCTATCACGCGGTCGTTGGGCTGCCACTGGTGGAAACCGCCGAGCTGTTCAGCCATTTTCAGTCGCTGCGTGAAGTGAGAGGTCAAGATGACAGCTGAACTGCTGGTAAATATTACCCCGTCAGAAACCCGCGTTGCCTATATTGATGGCGGGATCCTGCAGGAGATCCACATTGAGCGTGAAGCGCGCCGCGGTATCGTAGGTAACATCTACAAGGGCCGCGTCAGCCGGGTACTGCCGGGAATGCAGGCAGCGTTTGTCGATATCGGCCTGGAAAAAGCCGCGTTCCTGCACGCTTCCGATATTATGCCGCACACCGAATGCGTGGCGCGTGACGAAAAGAAAAACTTTATTGTGCGCGATATCTCCGAGCTGGTGCGTCAGGGCCAGGACCTGATGGTGCAGGTGGTGAAGGATCCCCTCGGCACCAAAGGCGCGCGTCTGACCACCGATATTACCCTGCCTTCGCGCTATCTGGTATTTATGCCGGGTGCATCGCACGTCGGCGTATCGCAGCGCATCGAGAGCGAAGCCGAGCGTGACCGCCTGAAGGCCGTGGTTGCAGGTTACTGCGACGAACTGGGCGGCTACATTATCCGTACCGCCGCCGAAGGCGTGGGTGAAGATGAGCTGGCCTCCGACGCAGCGTTCCTGAAGCGGCTGTGGACCAAGGTGATTGAGCGTAAGAAGCGCAACCAGACGCGCTGCCGCCTGTATGGAGAAGTTGCCCTGTCGCAGCGCATCCTGCGTGACTTCGCCGGGGCTGCGCTTGACCGCATCCGCATCGACTCACGTCTGACCTTCGAACATCTGGTGGAATTTACCGGTGAATATATCCCGGAGATGACCGCTAAGCTGGAGCTGTACACCGGCAAGCAGCCCATCTTCGATCTGTTTGATGTGGAAAACGAGATCCAGCGTTCTCTCGACCGTAAGGTTGAGCTGAAATCCGGCGGCTACCTGATCATCGACCAGACCGAAGCGATGACCACCATCGATATCAATACTGGCGCTTTTGTCGGCCACCGCAATCTCGAAGAGACCATTTTCAATACCAATATTGAAGCGACGCAGGCGATTGCCCGCCAGCTGCGCCTGCGCAATCTGGGCGGGATTATCATTATCGACTTTATCGACATGAATAATGAAGATCACCGCCGCCGCGTTCTGCACTCGCTCGACCAGGCGCTGAGTAAAGATCGGGTGAAAACCGGGGTCAATGGCTTCTCCCAGCTCGGGCTGGTGGAGATGACGCGCAAGCGCACCCGTGAAAGTATTGAGCATGTATTGTGTCAGGATTGCCCGGTATGCAAAGGTCGCGGCACGCTGAAAACCGTGGAAACGGTATGTTACGAGATCATGCGTGAAATCGTCAGGGTGCATCATGCCTATGATTCCGATCGTTTCCTGGTCTATGCTTCTCCCGCGGTCGGCGAAGCGCTGAAAAGTGAGGAGTCGCACGCGCTGGCGGAAGTGGAAATATTTGTCGGCAAACAGGTTAAAGTCCAGGTTGAACCGCTCTATACCCAGGAGCAGTTTGACGTGGTGATGATGTAGATTCAGGCTGTGACAAGGAGAGGTATGTGAGGCGATTGCCGAGGATTTTGCTACTGACGGGCGCAACGTTAGTCGTGGTAACTGCGCTACTGGTCAGTGGCTTACGCCTGCTGATGCCTCACCTCAACGGCTGGCGCACGCCTGTCCTTGAACATATCTCCTCCGCCACCGGCGTGCCGGTGCAGGCCAGCTCTTTAGAAGGCAGCTGGGAAAACTACGGCCCGCGCCTTGAGATTAAAGACATTCAGGCCGGATTGCCCGACGGTGGCGAACTGAAAATTCAGCGCGTGACGCTGGCGCTCGACGTCTGGCAGTCTCTGCTGCACCTGCGCTGGCAGTTTCGTGACCTGACCTTCTGGCAGTTCCATCTGGTCACCAATACCCCGCTCAGCTCCGGCGACAATGGCAAATCCAACATTCAGGTAGAGCAGCTCAACGACCTGTTCCTGCGCCAGTTTGACCATTTTGATCTGCGCGACAGCGAAATCAGCTTTGTCACGCCCTCCGGCCAGCGTGCCGAACTGGCGATCCCTCAGCTGACCTGGCTGAATGAGAAAACCCGTCACCGCGCGGAAGGACTGGTCAGCCTTTCCAGCTTTACCGGGCAGCACGGGGTGGTGCAGGTACGCCTCGATCTTAGCGACAGCAACGGCTATCTGGACACCGGCCGCGTGTGGATGCAGGCCGATGACGTCGATGTGAAGCCGTGGCTGGGCCAGTGGATGCGCGATAACACCAGCCTCGACAGCGCGCGCTTCAGCCTGGCGGCGTGGATGAGCGTGAAAAATGGCGAAGTGCACGATGGCGATGTCTGGCTGAAGAAGGGGGGCGCGAACTGGCAGGGCGATCGACAGTCGCACCATCTCAGCGTTGATAACCTGACCGCGCATATCAGCCGTTTCAACAGCGGGTGGAACCTCTCTATCCCGCAGACGCGCTTTATTACCGACGGGCAGCCGTGGCCGCACGGTCAGCTTTCCCTGATGTGGCAGCCGGAAAACAGCCTGCTGCCCGGGCCGGATCATCAGCCGGAACTGCGCGTGCGCGCCACCGACCTCGATCTGCAGCGTCTTGATCCGCTGGTGCCGCTTTTCGCCAAACTTTCACCGCAGCTGCTGGATAACTGGCGTTCGATACAGCCGCGCGGACAGCTACAGGCGCTGGCGGTCGATGTGCCGCTACAGCAGCCGGAGCGTACGCGTTTCCAGGTGAAATGGCAGGATCTGAGCTGGCAGCAGTGGGAGCTGTTGCCGGGCATGGAGCATTTTAGCGGCTCACTGAGCGGGAGTGTCGTCGACGGGCAGCTGGCGTTCGCCATTCAGCAGGCCTCGCTGCCTTACGGTGAGATGTTCCGGGCGCCGCTGGAGATTAAACAGGCTAGCGGAACGATTAACTGGCAGTACGGCGAGCAGGGGCTGACGTTATCCGGTCAGCAGCTCGACGTGCAGGCGAACTCCCTGTGGGCGCACGGCGATTTCAGCTATCAGCAGCCAAAAGGGCAGCCGCCGCGCCTCAATATTCTCGCCGGTATTAACCTGAGCGATGCCAGCCAGGCCTGGCGTTACTTCCCTGAGCCGCTGATGGGCAAGAATCTGGTGCACTATCTTACCGGCGCGCTGAAAGGCGGGCAGGTCAGCAACGCGACGCTGCTGTTTGCCGGTAACCCGCAGGATTTTCCGTTCAAGCATAATGAAGGGATGTTTGAAGTGGCCGTGCCGCTGCGCAAGGCCACCTACGAATTTGAGCCCGGCTGGCCCGCGTTGGAAAACCTTGATATTGACCTCGACTTCGCCAACAACGGCCTGTGGATGAAGGCAGAGAAGATCAAGCTGGGCGAGGTGGACGGGCACAATATCTCGGCGGTGATCCCTGACTATCTGCAGGAAAAGCTGATCGTTGATGGCGATATCAAAGGCGGCGGGCCGCAGATCCGCGACTACTTCAATCAATCCCCGCTTAAGCCTTCACTCGGCGGCGCGCTGGATGAGCTGCAAATTGGCGGTGATGTGAGTGGTCACTTACATCTTGATATCCCGCTGGACGGCGAGCAGGTGCGCGCCACGGGCGATGTGAACCTCAATAATAACTCGCTGCTGGTTAAACCGATTGAAACGCGCTTTGAGCAGCTTTCCGGCCGCTTTACCTACGATAATGGTGACCTGAAAAGTGATGCAATGACGGCGCGCCTGTTTGGTCAACCGATCGGCGTCAGCTTTAATACGCAGGAAGGTGAGAAAGATTACCAGATAGGCGTCGATCTCAACGCAAACTGGCAGCCGGGCAATATTGCGCAGATCCCTGAAGCTGCGCGCAAAAAGCTGGGCGGCAGCGTGCCGTGGCGCAGCAACGTGCTGATTAGTTTACCGCACGGCGGCGGGGCTAACTATCAGGTTAATGTCGACGGCGATCTGAAAAATGTGAGTAGCCGCTTACCTTCTCCGCTCGATAAGAAGGGCGGCAGTGCCATGCCTGTGAAGGTACTGGTAAAGGGTAATCTCAACGGCTTCAATTTGAGCGGTGCGGTCGGTGAGCGCCATCGCTTTAATAGCCACTGGCTGCTGGGCAAACAGCTGCGCGTTGAGCGCGGCATCTGGGAGAATGACACCCAGCGCACCCCTGCGCTGCCGGATACGCGCGGCATGGTGCTGAACCTGCCGCCGCTGGACGGTGAGGCCTGGATTGGGCTGCTCGGTGCTGGTGCTGGTGCTGGTGTTGGTAGCGGTGCGGGCGGTCAGGCAGGCAGCGCGTATCTGCCGGGCGATATTAAACTGCACACCCCGACACTGACGCTGGCGGGCCAGCAGTGGCAGGATCTGACGGCGACTCTCAGCCAGGCAATGGGGGGCGAGATGACGGTACAGGCACAGGGCAAAGAGATTAACGGATCGCTGGCGATTGCCAAAAATGGCCCGTGGCTGGCTAACCTGAAATACCTTTATTACAACCCGCAGTGGGACAGTAAAGGTAGCGGCTCGGTACCGCTGCCGCAGGATGCCTCGTCGATCAACTTCAGCCGCTGGCCGGCACTGCGCCTGAATTGCGATGAGTGCTGGCTACGCGGGCAGAAATTTGGCGTGATGAAAGCCGAGCTGACGCCGTCCGGCGATACCCTGACGTTAGCCAACGGCCTGATAGACAGCGGCAATACCCACCTGACGGTCAATGGTGAGTGGGTCAACAAGCCCGGCGAGCAGCGCACCTCACTGAAAGGCGTGCTGAGCGGTAAAAAAATCGATGAGGCCACCAACTGGTTTGGCGTTACGTCGCCACTGCGCGATGCACCGTTCAGGCTCGAGTATGACCTGCACTGGCGCTCTGCCCCGTGGCAGCCTTCGGAAGAGACGCTGAGCGGCGTACTAAAATCCCACCTCGGCGCCGGACAGATTGCCGACGTCTCCACCGGGCGCGCCGGGCAGCTGCTGCGGCTGGTGAGCTTTGATTCGCTGGTACGCAAGCTGCGCCTCGACTTTAGCGATACCTTCAGCCAGGGCTTCTGGTTTGACTCGATCAACGGCACGGCCTGGATCGAAAATGGCATGATGCGTACGGATAATCTCCTGGTGGACGGGCTGGAAGCGGACATCGCGATGAAAGGCAATGTGGACCTGGTTAAACGCCGCATCGATATGGAAGCCACCGTCGCGCCGGAAATCTCCGCCACTGTTGGCGTGGCGACGGCCTTTGCGGTCAATCCGGTTATCGGTGCCGCCGTGTTTGCTGCCAGTAAGGTGCTCGGCCCACTGTGGAATAAAATTTCGGTGCTGCGCTACCACATTAGTGGGCCAATCGATAAGCCGCAGATTGACGAAGTGCTGCGCAAGCCGCGTGAAAACAGCGGGAAGTGAATTTGACGTAGACCCGCTAATGCCTCAGGCTGTTAGCATAACGTAAATTAAACATCACCCGGCTAAAGCGATGCTGGTCAGCCCTTTATGACCCATCCATACAAAGCGAGAATTCATGACTCTGAATCTGGTAAGTGAGCAGTTACTAACTGCTAACAACATTAGTCAAAGCGACCTCTTTTCCATTCTCGGCCAGCTGTCCGAGCGCAAGCTGGATTACGCTGACCTCTATTTTCAGTCCAGCTACCATGAATCCTGGGTGCTGGAAGACCGCATTATTAAAGACGGCTCCTACAATATCGATCAGGGCGTGGGCGTGCGCGCCATCAGCGGTGAGAAAACCGGTTTCGCCTATGCCGATCAGCTGACGCTGAATGCCCTGCATCAGAGCGCCACGGCGGCACGCAGTATCGTGCGCGAGCAGGGTAATGGCCAGTCACGCACCCTCGGGGCGGTGGCAAACCGCCCGCTCTACCCGGCGCTTGACCCGCTGCAAAGCCTGACGCGTGAAGAGAAAATTGAGCTGCTGCACCGCGTCGATAATGCGGCGCGTGCTGCCGATAAGCGCGTGCAGGAAGTCTCCGCCAGCCTTACCGGCGTCTATGAACTGGTGCTGGTGGCGGCAACCGACGGTACGCTGGCAGCGGATGTGCGCCCGCTAGTGCGCCTGTCGGTCAGCGTGCAGGTTGACGATAACGGCAAACGCGAGCGCGGCTCCAGCGGCGGCGGCGGCCGTTTCGGCTATGAGTTTTTCCTCGCCGATGAAAACGGTGAGATGCGTGCCGAAGCCTGGGCGCGCGAAGCGGTGCGTATGGCGCTGGTTAATCTGAATGCGGTAGCGGCCCCGGCGGGGATGTTCCCCGTGGTGCTCGGTGCGGGCTGGCCGGGCGTGCTGCTGCACGAAGCGGTCGGTCACGGGTTGGAAGGCGACTTTAACCGTCGCGGTACCTCGGTGTTCAGTGGTCAGATGGGCCAGCTGGTCGCCTCCGAGCTGTGTACCGTCGTGGATGATGGCACCATCGATGGCCTGCGTGGCTCGCTGGCGATTGATGATGAAGGCGTGCCGGGGCAGTACAACGTCCTGATTGAGAACGGTATTCTGAAAGGCTACATGCAGGACAAACTGAATGCGCGCCTGATGGGGGTGCCGCCAACCGGTAACGGTCGCCGCGAGTCTTACGCACACCTGCCGATGCCGCGTATGACCAACACCTATATGCTGGCGGGTAAATCAACGCCGCAGGATATCATTGAAAGCGTAGAGTACGGCCTGTACGCGCCGAATTTCGGCGGCGGCCAGGTCGATATCACCTCCGGCAAATTCGTTTTCTCCACTTCAGAAGCCTATCTGATTGAGAACGGTAAAGTGACCACGCCGGTTAAAGGTGCCACGCTGATTGGTTCCGGCATCGAAGCGATGCAGCAGATTTCGATGGTCGGCAACGATCTGGCGCTGGATAAAGGCGTCGGCGTCTGTGGGAAAGAGGGGCAGAGCCTGCCGGTTGGCGTGGGTCAGCCTACGCTGAAGCTGGATAAACTTACCGTCGGCGGCACCGCATGATATCGGGCGGACCGGAAAAAAGGTCCGCCCCTATCACTGAGTCCTGCGTAGGGGGCGACCCTTTTTTCCGGTCGCCCCTGCGGACTATTTGCGAAACTCGCGGTAAATCTCCGCCACCTTGTCAAAATATTCGGTCAGATGGTTAATACACACCTGTACCTTTAGCGGGAGTTTGTCCTTCTGCGTGTACACGGCATACACCGGGCGCGGCACCGACTGGTAGTGCGCGAACAGAATTTCCACCTCCCCGGCATTAATCTCTTCGATAATCCACATCAGCGGCACATAGGCGATCCCGGTTCCGGATTTCAGCCAGCGGATCAGCGTTTGCGAATCATTGGTGGCAAAGCGCCCCTGCGGCGACAGGCGAATAGCGGTACCTTCCGGTGAGGTCAGCTCAAAATCGTTGTCCGGGCGCACGCTGTATTCCAGCCACGAAAAGTTGCTGATATCGGCAGGGTTTTCCGGAACGCCATGCTGTAACAGATAGCTTTTGGCCGCGCAGACCACCATCGGCATCGAGCCAAGGCGCTTCGAAAACAGGTTGGAGTCCCGCAGTGCGCCAACGCGGATCACCAGGTCCAGCCCGTCGGCAATCAGGTCCGGTGCCGGGATACCGGTTACCAGATTCACCGTCAGCCCCGGATACTCTTTCAGCATCTCTTCCGTCATGGGTGCCAGCAGGTTCTGCGCCATGGTGGAGGAGCTGCCGATACGCAGCAGGCCAATCGGGGTGTTATTAAATGCCCACAGCTGTTCATGCACCTGCTGAGCTTCGGAAAGCATGCGGCGACAGCCCTGGAAGTAGATTTTACCTGCCTCGGTCAAGCCGATGCTGCGGGTGCTGCGGTTGAGTAGTTTGACCTGCAGCTCATCTTCCAGCCGGGCAACCGTCTGACTCACTGCGGATACGCTTAACTGCAGATGCTGCGCCGCGGCGGTAAATGAGCCCATTTCAACGACTTTGGCAAAGACGGACATGCCCTTGAGTCTTTCCATTGTTAACCCTGGATTAAAAGTGATTTAGATCACATTTGGTAGATTACTTATAGTCAGGCACGTTACTATAGCATTGTTGGGTTACTGCTCCGTAACGCTATCCCTTTAAATGCTCCTTGCCGGATACGCTATTATTCATTCAGTATCGGTTCTGATTCGCACCCTTCGTCAGGTCATCATTACCCGCACGCGTAGCCGCCCTGAAACCGGGAGGGGATAACGTTATGCCAGCAGATTTATCCGGCATAGTATCAACAAGGATAAAAGATGAGTGTACTTCCGGTTATTGTGGTGTTCGGGCTGTCGTTCCCACCGATATTTTTTGAAATTATTGTGTCACTGATGCTGTTCTGGCTGGTACGACGGTTGCTGACTCCGACCGGAATTTACGATCTGGTCTGGCACCCTGCACTGTTTAATACTGCGTTGTACTGCTGCCTGTTTTGGCTGGTATCCCGTTTGTTCGTCTGAGGTCTGAGTGAAAGCACTTACAAGAAAAATTTCTCGCGTCGCCATTACCCTGCTGCTGGTGATCGTTGCCGTTGTCCTTATTTTCCGCGTATGGGTGTTCTATACCGAATCGCCGTGGACGCGTGATGCCAAATTTACCGCCGACGTGGTGGCAATCGCCCCTGACGTCAGCGGTTTGATCACCGATGTGCGCGTGCATGATAACCAGCTGGTCGCTAAAGACCAGGTCCTGTTCACCATCGATCAGCCGCGCTACCAGCAAGCGCTGGATGAAGCGCAGGCTGATGTCGCCTACTATCAGGCGGTGCTGAGTGAAAAACGTCGCGAGGCGGCGCGCCGCAACCAGCTCGGGGTTTCCGCCATGTCGCGTGAGGCTATCGACCAGGCAAACAACGACTTCCAGACCACTGAACATCAGCTGGCGAAAGCCGTCGCCGTGCGCGACCTGGCGAAGATCGACCTCGATCGCACCGTGGTGAAAGCCCCATCCGCAGGTTGGATCACTAACCTGAATGTCTATACCGGTGAGTTTATTACCCGTGGTTCTACCTCGGTAGCACTGGTGAAAAAAGACTCCTTCTACGTGCTGGCCTACCTTGAAGAGACCAAGCTGGATGGGATCCGCCCGGGTTTCCGTGTGGAAATTACGCCGCTGGGCAGCAATGCGGTGCTGTATGGCTCTGTGGATAGCGTTGCCGCGGGCGTTACCAACAGCAGCAGCACGGTCGACAGCAAGGGCATGGCCACCGTCGACTCCGACCTGGAATGGGTGCGGCTGGCGCAGCGTGTCCCGGTGCGTATTCACCTTGATAAGCAGCCGGGCAACCTCTATCCGTCCGGGACCACCGCGACCATCGTGGTGACCGGGGCGCAAGATCGTCAGCAGCATGAGATGTCGCCAATGATGAAACTGATGCATCGCCTGCGCGAGTTTGGCTAAGGCGAGGCCTATCATGCAGTGGTATCGTCTGCGCTATCCGATCAAACTGACCTTTGCCATCCTTCTGGCGCTGTGTGTCGGCTTTGAATTTAATCTCGAAACGCCGCGCTGGTCGGTGATGACTGCGGCAATTGTCGCGGGCGGCACCGGGTTTGCTGCCGGGGGCGATCCGTTCTCCGGCGCGCTGCGTCATCGCGGCATGCTGCGTATTATCGGCACCTTTATCGGCTGTATCGCCGCGCTGGCCATCATGATCACCACCATTCGTGCGCCGGTCGTCATGCTGCTGCTGTGCTGCATCTGGGCTGGCGTCTGCGTCTGGCTCTCCTCGCTGATCAAGGTCGAGAACTCCTACGCGCTGGGACTGGCGGGCTATACCGCGCTGATTATTGTGGTCAGCGTTGACGCTAACGGCTCCCTGCTGCTGGCTCCGCAGTTTGCGGTTGAGCGCTGTAGCGAAATCGTAATCGGTATTGTCTGTGCCATCCTCGCCGACTTGCTGTTCTCCCCACGCTCCATCAAGCTGGATATCGACCGTGAAATCGATGCGCTGCTGGTGGAGCACTATCGTCTGATGCAGCTGTGCGTTTCGCATGGCGATAAAGAAGAGGTCGATAAGTGCTGGGCCGGGCTGGTGCGCCGTACCACCGCGCTGAACGGCATGAGAACGCATCTGATGATGGAGTCCGGGCGCTGGCAGAAGGTCGATCGCCGTCTCAAGGTGCTCCACTCCCTCTCACTGACGCTGATCACCCAGGCTTGTGAAACCTTCCTGATCCAGAACACGCGTCAGGAGTATGTCCCGCCGCAGTTCCACCTGTTCTTTGAAAAACCGGTGGAAAATATCAGCGATATCCACAAGCGCATGAAGATTATGCGCCGGGTCATCACCCTTAGCGGCAGTAAAAATACCCCGGAAACCATCCGTAACTGGGTTGGCGCTGCCAGCCGCTATCTGCTGTTAATGAAGGGCATTCACACCAACAGCAGCATCAGCCGGATGGAAGAAGAGGTATTAAATACCGAACCGGTGGTAAAAATGCGTTCGGCAGAAACCCGTCACGCGCTGGTTAACGGCGTGCGCACCTTTGTTGCCACCGCCGTCGGTTCGCTGTTCTGGCTGTGGACCGGCTGGACTTCCGGCAGCGGTGCGATGGTGATGCTGGCGGTGATTACCGCGCTGGCAATGCGCATGCCGAACCCGCTGATGGTGGCGAAAGACTTCCTGTACGGCATGATCGTCGCCATTCCGGTTGGCGGGCTGTACTACATGGTGATCATGCCGAACACCCAGCAGAGCATGCTGCTGCTCTGTATTGCGCTCGGGATCATGGCCTTTATCTGCGGCATTCTGATCCAGCGCCGCCAGATCGGTACGCTCGGCGGGCTGGTGGGCACCATCAACATCCTGACGCTGGATAACCCGATGAAGTTCAACATCAGCGTGTTTCTTGACGGGGCGCTGGGCCAGGCGATCGGCTGCTTTGTTGCACTGCTGGTGATCCTGCTGATCCGCGATACGTCGAAAGCCCGGGTTGGCCGCACGCTGCTTAATCGCTTTATGTATGCGGCGGTTTCGGCGATGACGACCAATACGGCGCGCCGCCGCGAGAACCATCTGCCCGCGCTGTACCAGCAGCTATTTATGCTGCTGAATATCTTCCCCGGCGATGTGAACAAGTTCCGTCTGGCGCTGACGCTGATTATCGGCCATCAGCGGCTGCGCGCCGCTGACGTTCCCGTCAATGCCGATCTGTCGGCTTACCACAAGCAGCTGCGCCACACCGCCGACCGGGTGATCTCCGCCAGCAGTGATGGCAAGCGGCGCCACTACTTTGAGCGCCTGCTGGCGGAGTTCGACATTTATCAGCAAAAGCTGGAGCAGTATCAGGCGCCACAAAGCGTGACCGAGCCCGTTGCGCTGCTGGCTGGCATTCTGAAGAAATATCAGAATACCCTGATCGAGATTTGATCTTGCCGCTGACGGCGCCTGCCGTCAGCATTTTTCCCGGCCATAATCCCCCCGATGATGCCCTTTTGTCACAAAACCTCGCGGTTTTGCCATCTATACTTAATCCAGCTGAAGGGTAAACACATCTGGAGAAAATCATGACGATCTCAACGCTTAAGGACAACGACCTGTTTCAGACCGGTTTCCTGGTAAACGGAAAGTGGCAGCAGGCGGCCAGCACTTTTGAGGTGCTCAACCCGGCGACGGGGGAAGTGGTTGCTGCGGTGGCTAAAGCGGGTAAGGCGGAAACGGAACAGGCGATTGCCGCCGCCGCCGCGGCATTCCCGGCGTGGCGGGCAAAAACGGCCAAAGAGCGGGCCGAGATTTTGCATCGCTGGTATCAGCTGATGATTGAAAACAAAGCCTGGCTCGGCCAACTGATGACCGCCGAACAGGGCAAGCCGTTAAAAGAAGCCGAGGGTGAAGTGGAGTACGCCGCCAGCTTTATTCAGTGGTTTGCCGAGCAGGCCAAGCGCGCCAACGGTGAGATTATCCCACCGGCCAAGCCCGGCAGCCGTATTCTGGCCACGCGCGAGCCGATTGGTGTGGTGGCGGCAATTACCCCGTGGAACTTCCCGATGGCGATGCTGACGCGCAAGCTGGGTCCGGCGTTAGCGGCGGGCTGCACCGGCATCATCAAACCGGCGAATAACACCCCGCTTTCAGCCTTTGCCCTGCTGGCGCTGGCGAAAAAAGCGGGCGTACCGGACGGCGTTCTCAATGCGGTCGCGGGCGATACTCACGCCATCAGCGACGCGATTATGGCCAGTAAAGCGGTGCGCAAAATCTCCTTTACCGGTTCCACCCAGGTCGGCAAGCTGCTGATGCGCAATGCGTCAGAGACGATGAAAAAAGTCTCGATGGAGCTGGGGGGCAACGCGCCCTATATCGTGTTTGAGGATGCCGATATAGACGCGGCGGTACAAGGGGCCATCGCCAACAAATTCCGCAACGCCGGGCAGGTCTGCGTCAGTGTGAATCGCTTCTATATTCATAACAGCGTCTACGACCGCTTCGTTAACCAGCTGGCAGACGAAGTGAAAAAGCTGAAAGTGGGCAATGGCATGGATGAGGGCGTCGTGGTTGGCCCGCTGATTGAAGCTTCGGCGCTGGAAAAAGTCGAGGAGCACGTCAATGATGCGCTCAGTCATGGCGGCAAGGTCATTACCGGGGGAGCGCGTCACGCGCTGGGCGGCAACTTCTGGCAGCCTACGGTGATTGCCGAAGCGAATGAAAGCATGAAGCTGTCACGGGAAGAGACCTTTGGTCCAGTTGCGGCGTGCTTCCGCTTTGATGAGGAAGACGAGGTGATCCGCCGTGCCAACGACACCGAATTTGGCCTGGCAGCTTACTTCTATACGCAAAACCTGCAGCGCGTATTTCGCGTCTCAGCCGCGCTGGAAAGCGGCATGGTGGGAATTAACGAGTGTGCGGTGTCCACCGAGCTCGCGCCGTTTGGTGGCGTAAAAGAGTCGGGATTAGGGCGTGAAGGCTCGGTGCTGGGGCTGGAAGAGTATATGGAAGTGAAAGCCCTGCATATTGGCGGACTTTAACCCAACGGGCGGCAGTCGCCGCCCAGCTGTGTGTCCTGCGGAGCAGACCGAATGAAAAGAGAGATTTTCGACTTTGATGTGATTGTCGATCAGGCGCATTTCTTCCGACAGTTCACTGAACGCTTTGCCCTGACGGATCGTACCATCGCCGATCTGGACAGTCTGTGGGATGCTATCACCGGGCCGCAAATGCCATTACCGTTGGAGATTGAGTTCGTCAATTTGGGCAGCGGCCAGAGGCGACGCTACGGCGCGCTGATTCTGCTATTTGATGAAGCGGAAGAGGAGCTTGATGGCGAGTTTCGCTTTAACGTTAAATAGTCAGGCAAAAAAAGGGCCCCGGCGAACGGGGCCAAAGGGTTCGTCTTGCCGGGCAACGGGTGTGCCCATCGACGAGGAATTACTTATACAGCTCGGCGGTGACATGCCAGTTATCCTGATTGCGCGCTTCAACAATTCGGTAAGCACTGGCACCTTCACTATCCGCTTTCTGTGACACCTGCTGACGGATATCCGACGGCACGCCTGCCACACCGCTTAATGTAATCGTCCCCGCAGATTGCAGATTCTCTGCCTGTTGGTTATTGACCAGCTGTGCGGCGCTGGCGCCGAAACTGACCAGTGAAAACAGGCTCAATGCAGCGATGGTTGTTTTGATTTTCATATTTAATCTCCTCATTGTGACCAACAACCTGCGGGCTTCGACTTTATGACCGCGGTCATGTCACGGACGGGCGCTGACAGCGCCCGATGTCTGTTCGTTAACGGTTATTTATACAGTTCAGCCGTTACGTGGTAGTTGCCATCGTTACGCGCTTCAATCACACGGTAGGCGCTGGCACCCTGCTGATCCGCTTTCTCAGACAGCTGATGACGAATATCCATGGTAGTGCCGTTAATGCCGCTCACGCTGACGGTACCGACTGACTGCAGGTTCTGATTATTAACCTGATCGTTAGTCACCAGGCTGGCAGCGCTGGCACCAAATGAAAGAACGGAAGCAAGACCTAAAGCAGCGATGGTGAAGGTAGTTTTCATGATATGACTCCAGAAATTGGGTTGGGCGGTAACCGAAAGGGCTAAAAAACGTTTATTATTCTTGGGGTTACCGTAATTTTTTTGTTTTTACTCTCAGACAGATACGAACTTATTTGTACAGCTCGGCAGTAGCATGCCAGTTGCCATTCACATTATTTTCGATAACGCGATAAGCGGTGGCACCTTTCTGGTCGGCTTTATCGTTCAGCGCCTGGTGGATATCCATCGGTGAACCCGCAATGCCGCTTACGCTGACAGTGCCGATTGGCTGAAGATTTTTAGCCTGTTCTGCGTTGATAGATTCAGCGGCGAAAGCGCCGAATGACAGAGCAGAAAGAAGGCCAAAGGTAGCAATAGTAGTGGTAACTTTCATGATTTGATTCCTCGTCAACTGTTTTTATCTTTTTAATTACTGTGATTTGCATCACGAAAACAAGTATAGATCTAATAACGTAAAAAATTAATAGCATGCTAATAATGTTTTGTTGGGATTCTTGTGATGTGAAGGGGTTTTTAATAACCAACCGTTATAAAAAACGCTTATATTTTACCCTCACCCCGTTAAATGCTTGGAAAAACATCAGGCTGCGTGAAATTAACAATTTGTGCGCTTATCTGCGGTTGATCACATTGCTGGAAGAAATTTAAGCGGGTGATGGCGGGCGTATTGACCAGCAAAGGCAGTGAGATCTGCTGCTGAGTACTGAATTATCAGGGGAATAGCAAAGGGCCGTATGATGACGGCCCTGAGGATTTTGTCGCATAGAACAAAGTTGTACGGAGGAGACCTACGCCACGATATGCATAAGTCTTATAAGCGGCATGCTTTACAGTTCCTGTTCGAACAGGACCAGAATGGCATCGTGCAGCTGCTTAACGGTGAACGCACGGGCTGGCGTAATAAAGATAGTGTCATCACCGGCAATGGTTCCGAGGATGCCTTCGGCTTTCCCCAGTGAATCCAGCAGGCGTGCGATCAGCTGCGCGGCACCTGGGCTGGTGTGAATAACCACCAGTGCATCATTGAAGTCGATATCCAGCACCAGATTCTTAAGCGGGCTGGTGGTGGTCGGCACGCCCAGCTCAGCAGGCAGGCAGTAGACCATCTCCATTTTCGCGTTACGCGTGCGCACCGCGCCGAACTTGGTCAGCATGCGTGAGACTTTCGACTGGTTGATATTTTCGAAGCCATCTTCCTGCAGCGCGCTGACGATTTCGCCCTGCGAGCTGAATTTTTCTTCTTTTAGTAAGGCCTTGAACGCCTTAATTAACTCTTCTTGTTTTGATGGGTTACGCATAGGTTACCGATTCGAGGAAAATAGAAGCCATGCCCGTGGCGGGATATTAAATTATTATGCAATTAAATGAATTTTTATGCAAATGGGAAATGATGCAGCCGCCGGCTAAAGCCGCCAGGGGCGTGCAGTTTAACAGAGTTTGAATGGGAAAAAAAATTTGCTGACGGCTTGCTGAAGCGGGCAAGAAGTGAACGATTTGTTATAATAATGAGGTTGTTCCAGTTAGCGCTAACGGTGTAATGTAACGCCGAATCACGATGATATCCTGTCGTGCTGAACCGCCAGCTAAACTCGCGTTTCAGCAAATCCGGATAGAGCAACATGGATTTCACGGCACAATAAATGCTTAATATAATAAGGAGTTTAGGATGAAAGTTGCAGTTCTCGGTGCAGCAGGTGGTATCGGCCAGGCATTAGCTCTCCTGCTGAAAACCCAGCTTCCGGCAGGTTCAGAACTCTCTCTGTACGATATCGCCCCAGTGACTCCCGGCGTGGCGGTCGACCTAAGCCATATCCCTACCGCAGTGAAAATCGAAGGCTTCAGCGGCGAAGATGCCACCCCGGCGCTGAAAGGTGCTGACGTGGTACTGATCTCCGCAGGCGTGGCGCGTAAGCCGGGTATGGACCGTTCTGACCTGTTCAACGTCAACGCCGGTATTGTGCGTAACCTGATTGAGCAAGTCGCCTCAACCAGTCCTAGCGCCCTGATCGGTATCATTACTAACCCGGTTAACACTACCGTCGCGATTGCAGCGGAAGTGCTGAAGAAAGCCGGTGTTTATGACAAAAACAAACTGTTCGGTGTCACCACGCTGGACATCATCCGCTCCAACACCTTTGTTGCTGCGCTGAAAGGCAAGCAGCCAGAAGAACTCAACGTGCCGGTGGTTGGCGGTCACTCAGGCGTGACGATCCTGCCGCTGCTGTCGCAGATCCCAGGCGTCAGCTTCAGCGAGCAGGAAGCTGCTGACCTCACTAAACGCATTCAGAATGCCGGTACCGAAGTGGTTGAAGCGAAAGCGGGTGGCGGATCGGCCACGCTGTCGATGGGGCAGGCCGCGGCGAAATTTGGTCTGTCACTGGTACGTGCGCTGCAGGGCGAAAGCGATGTGGTGGAATGTGCTTATGTCGAAGGGGACGGCGAATACGCGCGTTTCTTCTCGCAGCCGCTGCTGCTGGGTAAAAAGGGGATTGTTGAGCGCCGTCCGATTGGCCAGCTGAGCGCCTTTGAACAGCAGTCGCTGAATGGCATGCTGGATACGCTGAAAAAAGATATTGTGCTGGGTGAAGATTTTATCAAGTGATTAAGTCTTCCCCAAAATAATTGGCGTCGCAACAAGGCGGCAAATGTACGAATCCCCGGGAGCTTACTTTTGTAAGTGACCGGGGTGAATACATGCAGCCAACGCAGTTGCGGCGTCAAGTATGAAGGGGATTATTGCGTCTGGATCTCGTCCGGGTACTCCAGCACCGTGACCGGCATCGTCATCTTCTTCTCGTTGCGCGTGATATCGACGTTAATCACCGTGCCCGGGCGGATCTCAGCCACCTGGTCCATGGTTTCTACCGGTGATACCGCCGCCGCATTATTCACGCGGGTAATCACATCATTGACCTGAATACCGGCTTTATCTGCCGGGCCGCCGGCCTTCACCTCAGTCACCACGATGCCCTGATTATGATCCATACCTGATGTCTGACCGCTGTAGCGGCGGAATTCGCGCCCGGTAATGCCGATATAGCCGCGTATTACCCGCCCGTCGCGGATCAGTTTCTCCATCACCTTCGTCGCCAGCTTGGTAGGAATTGCAAAGCCCAGACCTTCCGGCGTTTCGCCGTTGCTGCTTTTATCAAAGGAGAGGGTGTTAATGCCCATCAATTCGCCCAGCGAGTTAATCAGCGCGCCGCCTGAGTTGCCGCGGTTAATAGACGCATCGGTCTGCAGGAAATCCTGATGGCGGGAAGGGCTGAGGCCAACCCGTCCGGTGGCGCCAATGATACCCTGCGTCACCGTTTGCCCGATGTTATACGGATTACCGATCGCCATCACCAGGTCGCCAACGTGCGCGACGCGCTGCGGATTGATCGGGATCACCGGTAAATTCACCGCATTGATTTTCAGCACCGCCAGGTCGGTCAGTGAGTCAGAACCGACCAGCATCGCTTCAAAGTAGCGGCCATCCTGCAGATTGACGATGATCTGGCTGGCGTCGTTGATTACATGCTTGTTGGTCAGAATATAGCCGCGCGGATCCATGATCACCCCAGAGCCGAGCACATCGCTGGTGCCGTTGGCGCTGCGGTTGTAAACATACACTACCGCAGGCGCGGCGCGTTTTACCCCCGCGTTGTAGCTGACCGGCTGAAGATCGGCGCTGTCGTCGGCAGTAGACAGCAGATCGCTGCCCAGCCGCAGGCCCGGCACGGCTACCAGAAGGATAGCGGCCACAATCAGGCCGAAGATCGCTGAACGCAAAAGTTTAGGAAACATGGTTTTAGGCAGTGTATGAATAAACGACTGGCAGGATAGCATGAGTTACGCGGACACAGTAGCCTGTGTCCGCGTGGCAGGGTTAACGCAGCAGCAGATAGATATTCTCATCGCCGCGCATGATGCTCAGCGCCAGCAGATCCGGTTTGGTCTCCAGCAGTTTACGCAGCTCTGCCAGATTCTGTACCGGCGTGCGGTTAAGGCCAACGATCACATCATCCTTCTGTAGGCCAAACTGCGCCGCCGGAGTCGCTTTCGCCACCTCGTCGACTTTGACACCTTTGGTGCCATCTTTGGCCGCGCCGTCGCTCAGGGTGGCCCCTTGCAGCGCTGGGGTCATCAGTTCGGCACTGGCGGTCGTCTGGCTGCTGTTATCCAGCTTAACGGTGACCGTGACCGGTTTACCGTCACGCAGCAGGCCCACTTTCACTTCCTGGCCCGGCGGCGTGGTGCCGATTTTCACCCGCAGTTCAGCAAAGTTAGCAACGTTTTTACCGTCGACGCTGGTAATGATATCGCCCGCTTTAATCCCCGCTTTCGCGGCCGCCGACTGCGGCAGCACCTCGTTGACGAAGGCGCCGTGCTGGATATCAACCTTAAAGGCTTTCGCCATATCGGCGGTCATCTCAGTGCCCTTGATGCCCAGCTGGCCGCGTTTCACTTCACCAAACTGGATCAGCTGCTGGGCCAGACCCATCGCCATATTGCTTGGAATCGCAAAGCCAATGCCGATATTGCCGCCGCTTGACGCAAGGATGGCCGTATTCAGCCCGATCAGCTCACCGTTAAGATTCACCAGCGCACCGCCGGAGTTACCGCGGTTAATCGCGGCATCGGTCTGAATAAAGTTTTCCAGCCCCTCAAGGTTAAGACCGCTGCGGCCGAGCGCCGACACGATCCCCGAGGTGGCCGTCTGTCCCAGGCCAAACGGGTTACCGATGGCCACGGTAAAGTCCCCGACCTTCAGCTGGTCAGAGTCAGCAATTTTTATCTGGGTCAGATTCTTCGCATCGATCAACTGGAGCAGTGCGATATCGGTCTGCTCATCGTGACCGACCAGCTTGGCCGTGAATTCGCGACCATCGCTCAGCTGCACGCTGATTTTATCTGCGCCATTCACCACGTGGTTGTTGGTCAGCACATAGCCTTTGGCGGCATCGATAATCACCCCGGAGGCCAGCCCTTCAAACTCCTGCGACTTATCGTCACCGGGGGCACCTTCCTCTCCATCCTGACCAAAGAAGCGTTTTAGCTGGTCGGGGATCTGCTGCTGGCTCTCTTTTTCTGTCCCTTCAACGTGAACGCTGACGACGGCCGGCAGAACTTTCTCCAGCATTGGTGCCAGGCTCGGCAGCTGCTGGCCCTGAATCTGTCCAGGAAGAGCAGCCACAGCCGCAGGGACTGTGGCCATATTGACACCGACACTCAATGCTAATGCGCTTAACAGAAATAATTTGTTCTTCATCGGAAGCAAACTCTCGCTAGCAGGGAAATGATGCCCATCGCCAAAATGGCAGGCTGTATGTGTCTTGCAGTGAACTGAACGGTGCTTGAAACGTGGGGTGGCTGGCACCCCACGAAGATGATTATTTGGTAGCGCGCTCGCCACGCAGCAGGCCAGAGGCGCTGTCCGGGTAGTCACGCGGCATCTCTACCGGCACCTGGTCGTTATCCGCTTCTGATTCTGTCAGCTGATAAGCAAACGGATTTTTCTCACCCGGCAGGTTTGGCAGCAGGTCATTAGAACCTTTCGCCATATGCTGATACAGCTGACGGTAGTCGCGTGCCATGTTGTCCAGCAGCTCGGCGCTGTGGGCAAAATGGTTAGTCAGCTCTTCACGATAATCCGCCAGCTCTGCCTTGCTCTTTTCCAGCTCGTACTGCAGGCTGCGTTGCTCGCGCAGTTTTTTGTTGCCGAAACGCATTGCTACCGCGCCAATAATAATCCCAACTACTAACCCAATAAGCGCGTATTCCCAGGTCATAATGACTCCCATATAGTCTTCGTTGTTACGTAGGGCTTTTCCATCTGATACCAGCCACTATAACCGCTAATGTATTGGAAGTGGAATCCTGCGGCAGCTTCGCTTAGTGTAGAACGACTTTTTTTTCGACGATCAACACCGGCATAGGCCTTTTTTTCAGGGAATGTGACTCAATTATGCAAACGATGTCCCCGCTGTTGCGCTATCAGCAAGCGCTGGAAAACGGCGAGTATCAGCCCGATGAAGTTCAGCGCGCCGCCATGACCCGCTTAGACGGTATCTGGCAGGCGTTAAGCCGTGTTAGCCCTCCTGCGTCTGCCGCCAGCGGCGGTCTGTTTGGCAAGCTCAATAAGCTGATGGGCAAAAGCAAATCGACGGTCCAGGCACCGGCGCGCGGTCTCTATATGTGGGGCGGCGTTGGGCGCGGCAAAACCTGGCTGATGGATATGTTTTTTCAGTCGATTCCTGGTGAGCGTAAGCAGCGCCTGCACTTTCATCGCTTTATGCTGCGCGTGCATCAGGAGCTGACAGAACTGCAGGGGCAGAGTGACCCACTGCAGATTGTCGCCGACCGCTTCAAGGCAGAAACCGACCTGCTGTGTTTTGACGAATTTTTTGTCTCAGACATCACCGATGCGATGCTGCTCGGCACATTGATGGAAGCGCTGTTCAGCCGTGGCATCACCCTGGTCGCCACGTCAAATATTCCGCCGGACGATCTCTATCGTAACGGTTTGCAGCGCGCACGTTTTCTACCTGCGATTGAGATGATCAAGCAGCACTGCGAAATCATGAATGTTGATGCCGGTATCGATTACCGCCTGCGCACGTTAACCTCGGCGCACCTGTGGATGACGCCGCTCGGTGAAGAGACCGCCAAAGAGATGGAGCGGATGTTCGTGGCGCTGGCGGGAAAACCGCGTCAAGCCCATGAACCGCTGGAGATTAATCACCGTAAGCTGCCCACGTTGGGCGTGGCTGAGGGCGTTGTGGCGATGAGTTTCCTTGCGCTGTGTGGGGAAGGGCGCAGCCAGCACGACTATATTGAACTGTCGCGCCGTTTTCACAGCGTATTGCTGTATGATGTGCCGGTGATGATTTACAAGACCGAAGACCAGGCACGGCGATTTCTGGCGCTGGTGGATGAATTCTACGAGCGGCACGTCAAGCTGGTGGTCTCGGCGGAAGCATCACTGTACGAGATTTATCAGGGCACGCGGCTGAAGTTTGAGTATCAACGCTGCGTATCCCGTCTGCAGGAAATGCAGAGTGAAGAGTATCTGCGACTGCCGCATTTGCCCTGAAACTTGAATGGGCGTGGCGGGATGAGGATTTTATCGCAGAAAACGTTCGATCTTTTTGGGCGACTTCTCTATAATCTTGCGACCCCACGTTACAGCAAAGGTTTTTTTCCCAAAACTCTTTGTGTTCCAGTAACTCTATCCGAAGGGGTGGGCTTACTGGTCAAGATGGTCGTGTGAGCTCCAACCGTTTATTCAAGCGTTTGGGATTTCACCAACGTGTAACTTAATTTGGGTAAGCTTTTAGATGAAAACTTTTACAGCTAAGCCAGAATCGGTCCAACGTGACTGGTATGTTGTTGACGCAACAGGCAAAACATTAGGTCGTTTAGCGACTGAATTGGCTCGTCGCCTGCGCGGTAAGCACAAAGCGGAATATACTCCGCACGTTGATACTGGTGATTACATTATCGTTCTGAACGCAGAAAAAGTTGCCGTAACCGGTAACAAGCGTACCGATAAAGTGTATTACCATCACACCGGTTTCGTCGGTGGTATCAAGCAAGCGACCTTCGAAGAGATGATTGCTCGCCGTCCTGAACGCGTGATTGAAATCGCGGTTAAAGGCATGCTGCCAAAGGGTCCGCTGGGCCGTGCTATGTACCGTAAACTGAAAGTTTACGCGGGCAACGAGCACAACCATGCGGCACAGCAACCGCAAGTTCTTGACATTTAATCGGGATTACAGGCAATGGCTGAGAATCAAAACTACGGCACTGGTCGCCGCAAAAGCTCTTCCGCACGCGTCTTTATTAAGCCGGGTAGCGGTAACATCGTTATCAACCAGCGTTCATTAGAACAGTACTTCGGTCGTGAAACTGCCCGCATGGTAGTTCGTCAGCCGCTGGAACTGCTGGACATGGTAGGTAAATTCGATCTGTACATCACTGTTAAAGGTGGTGGTATCTCTGGTCAGGCTGGTGCGATCCGTCACGGTATCACACGCGCTCTGATGGAGTACGACGAGTCCCTGCGTGGCGAACTGCGTAAAGCAGGCTTCGTTACTCGTGATGCTCGTAAAGTTGAACGTAAGAAAGTCGGTCTGCGTAAAGCACGTCGTCGTCCTCAGTTCTCCAAACGTTAATTTTTCCTGCTCACGCAGAAACGATTATCGGAAAACCCGGTGCCTGGCGCCGGGTTTTTTATTTCCTGCCTGTACAAAAAGCGCGAAACACCCACGGCTTTGTTATTTTCCCCCGCAATTCGACACTCCGCTCCCCACAAGCTGGCTAAAATCTGGTAAACTGTGTGTCACTTTGTGCCCATTGGCCGGGCAATGACGCTGGTATCCTGTGCAATGGACGATCGGTCAAACTTCGGGCTGATGGCAATAATGAGTCGCCGCGTGGATGGCTATTCGCAGTAATTTTCTCGATAAACTTGGAGGTTTACATGGCTGTCGCTGCCAACAAACGTTCGGTAATGACGCTGTTTTCTGGTCCGACTGACATTTTCAGCCATCAGGTACGTATTGTCCTGGCTGAGAAGGGTGTTAGTGTCGAGATCGAGCAGGTTGAAACGGATAACCTGCCGCAGGATCTGATCGACCTCAACCCGTACCGTACCGTACCCACCCTCGTTGATCGCGAGCTGACGCTGTATGAATCGCGCATCATCATGGAGTATCTGGACGAACGTTTCCCGCATCCACCGCTGATGCCGGTTTATCCGGTTGCGCGTGGTGAAAGCCGCCTGATGATGCACCGCGTCGAGCAGGACTGGTACAGCCTGATGCGTAAAGTCGAAAACGGCACGGCGCAGGAAGCGGAAGCGGCGCGCAAGCAGCTGCGTGAAGAGCTGCTGGCCATCGCACCTCTGTTCGCCCGCACCCCGTTCTTTATGAGCGAAGAGTTTAGCCTGGTAGATTGCTACCTGGCCCCACTGCTGTGGCGTCTGCCACAGATGGGCATTGAGCTGATTGGTGCCGGTTCGAAAGAGCTGAAAGGCTATATGACGCGTGTCTTCGAGCGTGATTCCTTCCTGGCTTCCCTGACGGAAGCGGAACGCGAAATGCGCCTGCAAACGCGGGGCTGATTACGATGGAAATGTCTCAACTTACCGCACGTCGTCCCTATCTGCTGCGCGCTTTTTATGAGTGGTTGCTCGACAACAATCTCACGCCGCATCTGGTCGTAGACATTAATTTGCCGGGTGTTATGGTGCCCCTGGAATATGCCCGTGATGGCCAGATCGTTCTGAACATCGCGCCGCGTGCCGTGGGCAACCTTGAGCTTGGCAATGACGAAGTGCGCTTTAGTGCGCGTTTCGGCGGCGTTCCACGTCAGGTTTCCGTGCCGTTAATGGCGGTGCTGGCGATCTACGCGCGTGAAAACGGCGCAGGAACGATGTTTGAGCCAGAGCCAGCGTATGAAGAGGCGGGCGAGTACGATGCCGCTGATGCGCAGGATAGCGCACCGGAAACGGTGATGTCGGTTATCGATGGCGATCGTCCTGACGACAGCGGTCAGGATGACGACAACGGTCCTGACGATGAGCCGCCGCCGCGCGGTGGTCGTCCGGCGTTACGCGTCGTGAAATAAAAAACGGGCCGTCAGGCCCGTTTTTTTTATGCTGCGAAGGCTTAATACACGTCGCGCAGGTAACGCTTCTCTTTCTTCAGCTGGTCAACGTAGTCGGCTGCACGCTCCGCAGACATGCCACCAAACTGAGTAATCACCTGGTACAGCGCCTTATCGACGTCTTTTGCCATGCGTGATGCATCGCCACAAACGTAGAAGTACGCACCCTCTTCCAGCCACGCAAACAGCTCTGCGCCCTGTTCCAGCATGCGGGTCTGCACGTAAATCTTCTCAGCCTGATCGCGGGAGAACGCCAGGTCGAGGCGGGTCAGTAAACCTTTCTCTTTCCAGCTGCTCAGCTCGTCCTGATAGATGTAGTCGTGTTCCTGATGCTGGTCACCGAAGAACAGCCAGTTTTTGCCTTTGGCACCCAGCGCATCACGCTCCTGCAGGAAGGCGCGGAACGGCGCGATACCGGTGCCCGGGCCAATCATGATCAGCGGCGCATCACCGTTGGACGGCACGCGGAAGGCTTTATTTGGCGAGATAAAGATCGCCGGCTTCTCACCGCGCTTCACGCGTTCGGCCAGGTAGGTCGAGCACACGCCGCTGCGCGCACGTCCGGCGCTGTGGTAGCGCACGGAGGCAATCGTCAGGTGCACCTGATTCGGGTGCGCCTTCTGGCTGGAGGAGATGGAGTAAGCGCGGTGCTGTAACGGGCGCAGCAGGGCAACGAACTCAGGAATGCTCAGCGCACGGGTGACGTCGAGCTGCAGCAGGTCGAGGGTATCTTTGCCCCACAGCCACACGCCCAGCGCATCTTTGTCATCGTGCTGCAGGACGTGGCGCAGTTCCTGATTGGTGGTGTTCTTGCCGACCCATTCGATCAGCTTGCGCGAAGGCTCGGAGATCTCGAACTGATAGGTCAGCAGATCACCCAGGCTACGTTCGAAGCCAGGAACCGGCGTGTCGTAGTCGGATTTCAGCTGCGTCAGCAGCAGGTTAACCAGCGCCGGTTCGTTCACCGGGATCACCCCCAGCGCGTCGCCCGCTTCGTACTTCAGCCCGCTGTCGGTCAGGTCAAACTCGAAGTGACGGATGTCCTTACCGGAGTTTTCACCGGACAGACGCTTGTTGGTCGCCAGCGCTGCCGCATACGGGTTATTCTTGTTGCTGCCCGGAATGACCGGCGCTTCCGGAGCGCTCTCCAGCGCTGTGCCGCTGCTGCCGGCGCTGGCGGCAAACTGAGGCATGGAAGCGGCAATCCACTCGTTGGACGGCTCTTCAAAGTCGATGTCGCAGTCAATGCGGTCGTAAACGCGTTTCGCACCCAGCTGCTCCAGGCGCATATCAATAAATTTACCCGCCTGGCAGAAGCCATCGTAGCCGGTATCACCGATAGCCAGAACCGCGAAGTGCATCTGCTCAAGGCGCGGCGCGGTGCTGGCAGAAATTGCCTGCCAGAACAGCTGGGCGTTGTCCGGCATCTCGCCTTCACCGTAGGTGGAGGTGATCACCAGCACGTGACGCATGGTAGCGAACACTTCGATATCTACCTCGCCCAGCCCCTGAACCACGGGCACCAGACCTTTGGCGCGGGCGGCTTTCGCCGCGCTCTGCGCTAAGGCTTCAGCATTACCGGTCTGTGAACCAAACAGGATATGCAGCTGGGTGTTGGCAGCCGACGCTGCCCCGCTTGCCGCCTGCGGCTGGTTTTCCAGCACCAGCAGGCGTGAATGTAACCCGGCAAGAAAGCCCGCCAGCCAAAATTTCTGTTCGCCATTGAATGGCGCATCTTCAGGAATGTAAGGAATCTTCATCGCTTTTATCTACTCAATCCCGTTCTCATTATTTATCAGGCTAATTTGCCAACCGCCGCCGCCAGTTCTGGCAGTGCAGCGCGCGCAAACAGCTCTTCAAAGTCAGGCAGACGTCCCAGCACTTCCCGGTTACAGGCATCCTGATACATGATCCAGCCATAGGTTGCCAGGCTGTCCATGGAACGGATATTACGCTGCGTCAGGGCGGCTTTATAATCCGACATACGCTTAGCGCCAATCAGGCAGGAAAGCTCTTCATCGCTGTAGCTTTCAATCGCTGCACGACCGTGGCGCTGCAGCTTGCTGATCAGGGTGAAATCTTCCGTCATCAGCAGGTTGCGCACCGCTTTCTCAACGGCTGGATCCTGCACCGGCGTGCCTTTCGGCAGGCGGGAGAGCGCCAGCTGCTGTGCCGAACTCAGCACGGTGTAGTTGTTCAGCAGCACCAGCATTTCAGGGGTGTCGGTCGCGCCGTAGCCCGGAACCGCACCGTTAGCGATCGCTTTGCCCTCGCGCCATGCTGCTTTAAACTTCGCCACCTGATGGCCGGCCAGCGCGGTAGATAACTCCTCCAGCAGATCCTTACGGGTCTTGGCTTTCAGGATCTCAGCGCCGTCCTGGTAGAGCAGCAGGGAGCGCGGCATCACGTAGACAAAATGCTGGCTCTCGCTCTCCCAGTGATCAAGCAGCCACTGCGCACGCGGCGAGCGGGTCGCCTCCAGATGCCAGTTCAGCATCGTCAGCACCGCATCTTTGTGTACGCGCGCCATCTCGTTGTCGTCGGTGATGGAACCCAGCATCACTGAGTCAGCCGCCACGGAACCCGCCAGCGTGCCGTACGGATCATACTGATAGGCGAAGCCGCCGCTCATGCCGTTGCCGAAGCCGGTACCGTAAGTGCCGAGGTTCAGCACTGCGCCGTTGGTCATATATTCGCAGCAGAAATCACCGACGCCTTCGACGACCGCCGTGGCACCGGAGTTACGCACGGCGAAGCGGTCACCCGCCTGGCCCTGAGCAAACAGACGCCCGCCGGTGGCGCCGAACAGCGCGAAGTTACCGACCAGCACGTTGCCTTCGGCATCCTGCGAGCCGCCGCCCGGCGACATCACCACGATTTCACCGCCGCACTGGCCTTTGCCGACACCGTCGTTACAGGTGCCGTAGTGCTCAAGGCGCATGCCGTCATTGCAGAACACGCCGTAAGACTGACCGGCAGAGCCGGACGTGGCGATGGTGACGGTGCCCGGCGCCAGATAACGGCGACCGCGATCGTCCAGCAGGGCAGCCGGAATCGCGCTCAGCTGCTCCGCATCCAGCTGATGGTTCAGCAGGCGTTCGATATCAATCGCCAGCTGGCCGCCGACGCTCTTATTACGGTTGTTCAGGATGATGCCATCGCCAAGGGCGATCGCGGTCGATCCCTGGTTGAGCAGTTGATCTTTCATCAGCTCGACCCAGCTATCGTCCAGCTCGAAATCTTTTTCCAGATAGACCGGGCGGGCAATTTTCAGCTCCGGCACCACGGTTAACATGGCGCGCAGATCCAGCTTGCCGACTTCCAGCGGATGATCCATCAGGTGCAGCAGGTCAGAGCGTCCACGCGCTTCGCGCAGAGAGCGCAGGCCGAGGCGCGCCAGCATTTCACGCACTTCGTGTGCGACGTTGATAAAGTACTGCGCCAGCTGGCGTGGATCGCCGTCAAACGCTTCGGCGTTGGTGGTTAAACCGGCCGGGCATTTCACGTTACAGTTTTTCGCCATCACGCACTTCAGCATCATCAGCGCGGTGGTACCGAACTCGAAGCTGTCGCCGCCCAGCAGCGCGGATTTCACCACGTCGCTACCGGTCTGCTGAGCGCCGGAACAGCGCAGCAGCACTTTTTCGCGCAGGCCGTTGGCACACAGCGCCTGGTGAACTTCGGCGATGCCGATTTCCGCCACGCGGCCAGTGTATTTCAGGCTGGTTACGGAAGCCGCACCGGTGCCGCCGGTGTTACCCGCGACGTTAATCACATCGGCGCCGGCTTTCGCCACGCCAACCGCGATGGTGCCGATACCTTCGGATGACACCAGCTTCACGATCACGCGCACGCGCGCCGCTTTACAGTCGTGGATCAGCTGTGCCAGATCCTCGATGGAGTAGGTATCGTGGTGCGGCGGTGGTGAAACCAGCTCAACGCCCGGTGTGCCCCCGCGCGCAGCGGCGATCTCAACGGTGACTTTCGCCGCCGGTAACTGACCGCCTTCGCCCGGTTTTGCCCCCTGGCCGATCTTGATCTCCAGCTCTTCCAGCATCGGGTCCGCCAGATAGGCTGCCCAGACGCCAAAGCGGCCGGAAGCCAGCTGCTTGATGCGTGAAGCGCGAATGGTGCCGTGACGCGAGTAGTGCTCGCCGCCTTCGCCGCAGTTGCTCATGCCGCCAACCATGTTGGTGCCGTGCGCCACCGCCTCATGCGCCGGAGCCACCAGCGCGCCGTGGCTCATCGCACCGGAGGCAAAGGTACGGGTAATTTCATGCGCAGGCTGCACTTCGCTCAGCGGCAGCGCCGCAGAGATGGTGAAGATGCGTGACAGGTAGTCAGCCGCTTTGCCGCTGGCGCTGATGTGCAGCGCATCCGCGCTGATTTCGCTGTGCTCAATGGCGTCGCCGAAACGTTTTTTCAGCACGGCGGACAGGGTGGTCAAGCGGTCGTGCTCGCTTTTCAGGCCGACGATGGCATCGGTCAGGCGCAGCGTGAACTGGCCTTCGCGGCCTTCGACCGGCTGGCACACCATGCCGCGCACCGCAAAGCCATTGTTCACCAGCGAGTAGCGGCCCAGCTTACGGGTAAATTCGGCTTCGCTGTCGACGTGGGTCAGATCCGCCGGGAAGGCGAGAATGTCACGCAGCGCCGCAGGACGGCGTTTACGCTCTTCCAGCATCAGGCTGGAGAACTGACGATAGTCCGGGGTGATAGCAAAGTTATCGATCACCTCATTCGGGATGCGCTCAAAGCTGCTGTCCTTAAAGGATTTGGCTTTGATGTTAAAAGCGTTATCCAGCTTGGCCAGCGTCATCAGGCGGATAAAGTTATCCTCCTCACGCGGCTTGTCGGCGAAGCGGATCGGCTGCTCGGTCATATCGATGAAGGTGCGCACGGCGATGGTGCCGTAGGAGTGGCCGGCCCCTTCCGCGCGCTCTTTAAACAGGCCGAGCAGCGGCACTTCGTTTTCGCCTTGAATGCGCAGCGCGCTCTGATGCCAGTCCACCGCCATCTGCGCAATGCTGGCAAAGCCTGCGCCGCCGACCGGAGTCTTGATGTTCGGGAAGTACTTCTTCAGCACGCGATCTTCGGTATCAAGGAAGTTAGGCTCGAAGAACTCACCGCAGCTATAGCTCTCAACGGTACACAGGCCGACTTTGCCCATGGTTTTCATCAGCGCTTTTTCTGCGGCTTTGGCATAGCGTTTAAAGGCTTTGTTGCCGCCTTCGCCTTCACCGTACTTCTCTTCCGCACGCATCTGCACGCCGAGCGGATAGACCGCGGAAGCGCCAAACCCAAGGGTGGCCGCAATATGGTGTGACGAGATGCTCTGGCCGCTCTCCACCACCAGCGAGACGTCGAGGCGCAGACCTTCCTGCACCAGGCGCTGGTTAATGGCGGAAACCATCAGCAGCATGGGAATGCTGGCGCGGGTTGAGGAGATGTGGCGGTCGGTGATCACCGCGATGCCGCCCTGTTCGCGGGCGAAATCGACCACTTCCTGGGCTAAATCGTCGATGGCTTTTTCCAGCGCGTCCGCATTGGCGGCACGATTCAGCGGGTCCACGCCAATTACCGGGGTGTAAAGCATCTCAAAGCGTTTGTACGGAGCAACGGTCTGCTCACGCAGCTGCAGCATATCCAGGTGGGTCAGGATCGGGCTTGGTACCACGATCTGCTTGCCTTTGCTGCGGCCGAGGTGCGGTTTGGCACCCAGCGCCACGCGCAGCGTCATGCCGTCGGCTTCACGAATGGAGTCGAGCGGCGGGTTAGTCACCTGCGCAAAGCGCTGGGAGAAGTAGTGCGCCATGCCGCCTTCGTGGTCGGACAGGGCGTTGATGGCGTTGCCGTAGCCCATCGCGGAGATTTTCTCTGCGCCGGTGGTCAGCATCGGGTCCATCATGAACTTGAAGCTTTCCTGGTTGTAGTAGTACGCCACAAAACGCTGATAGGTTTTGAGGTCGCCGCTATAACGCAGTGGGGAGCCTTGCTGCTCCGCCGGGATCACCGGCAGCTCTTCCAGGGTGACGCGCGACTGTGCCAGCAGCGCCGGGTAATCCGCCACCGCTGCCAGTTTTTCCAGCGCTTCGAGCGTGGTGTAGCTGCGCTTTTCACGGTGATCGTAATACAGCATCCCGCCCGCTTCGATACGGCCACGGCGCAGCACGCTCTCCGGTGGGAAGGCGATCTGACCGGCTTCAGACATAGCACCGATGTACTCGGCGGTTTCAACGGAACGCAGCGGGCGCAGGCCCAGGCGGTCCAGACGGGCACCAATCACTTCACCGTTGCCGAAGATCAGCGCAGCCGGACCGTCATTCTTCTCTTCATACAGGGAGAAGTACTCCAGCATCGCGCGCACTTCCGCAGACAGTGAAGGGTCATTTTCCCACGCAGGCGGCATCATTGAGACCACGGCGGTGATCAGGTCGAGGTTATCTTCCATCAGGCGGCTGTGGATGCTCTGGTCAAGGCGTGAGCTGTCGGACTGGCCTTTCGGGCGCACAATCTTCTTGCCACGGGCCAGCGCCAGCGCCGACTCCGCAATGCGGTTTTTACGGTCGGTATTCAGCTCGCCGTTGTGCGCCATCAGGCGGAACGGCTGCGCCATGGTGGTATGCGGGTCGGTATTGGTCGAGAAACGGGTATGGAAGAACAGACCGCGCACCTGATGATCGGCATCGGTCAGATCCTGGAAATAGGGGATCACTTCGTTTGAGTTCAGGCGTGCTTTAAATACCTGAGTGCGCGAAGAGAGCGACAGCGGATACAGACCGCCAAATTCGCTTTCGGTAAAGGCGCGTGCTTCGATGTCCAGCAGCGCGCGATAGATGCGCTTCTCGAATTCGATCTGGTTGGTGATATCGGCCGGGGCAGTAAACACCCACTGCACGATAGGCAGCTGGAACGGGATCGCCGCCGGGCGCAGCACGCTGGTATCCAGCGGCATGTCACGCTTGATAATAATGGCAAGATCATAAGTGGCCAGCGTCTCTTCTACCAGACGCTCGGCGTTGGCACGCAGCGCAGCATCTTTCGGTACGAAGAAGTTACCCACGCCAAAGCGCCCGGCTTCTAACGACAGCCCGGTGACTTTGCGGAAGAAGTGCAGAGAGAGGTCAACGTTCACCCCGGCTCCGTCACCGACGCCTTCAGCAGACATGCCTCCACGGTGAGGTACGGTGCAGAGTGCGCTGTGCGCCATTTGCAGAACCTCATGAGTTTGCTCGCCGTCCTTACGAGTAATGAAACCCACACCACAACTGTCACTGTCTTTTGATGGATCGTACAGTCCATAAGGATAAGGTTTTGAGTTGGACATCGAGGGCCTCCTTAACTGCTTTGACATTACCACTATTCTTCAGGCACAGAGGGCGCTCGGCATCTCTCCAGGCTCTGTATCCTATTTTTGCCGCTGTTTGTTACGGACACCGTGAATCCGGGCATCCTTCGCCAGATATTTTCTAAAACATCCTTGAAGGGGACCGCTCACTTTAATTCCGGGTCTCTGGGTGGAGATAACTTGCATCACAAGGGAGTCTGGTTGCTGCATAGATATGCCAAGACGCTGACCCCTGAGGAAATCTTCCAGCGGATTTCCAACTTATCGGTAAAGCGTACTCAGGTCAAATAGCGTTCTTACTTATGCTTTTTGACGCTTTGTGTGAGTTATATTATTGATATATATAACTATCATCGCCATTTTTAACGCTGTTCATGAGGAGATGCCAGGGGGCGAAGTGTGAGCTGACTCACTATAGGGCAGGCGCCAAATCTCTGCACCATGCTGGTGCCGGAGGTAATGGCAGCAGAATGTGCTGTAAGAATGGGTATAACCGCAGGAACGCACTGTTTTTAATTAGTGGGGTTATTTGAATAAAATAGGGGGTGTCATTAGTAAAATTAATCATGCCAGGTGTGATTAATATTTCATTAATTGTGAATGGTTATTCGTTTGGATGAGACAAAAGAAGGCGAGTGATTTCCATCATCGCTAAGAAAAACATCATCTGAGAATGGCGCGGCGAACTGGCAGCGGCCCTACAGATTATGCAGTTATAAAATTTAGTCAATATGCTGAGGCGTAACTTTTTTTATCCGGGCGAAATGCGGACCTGGCGCGGGATAGCAGCGATCCGCACCCGTTGCCCGACGGCGACGATAATCCCGCCATAAGCGGCCGCCGCCTGTGGGTGGTGCTGCACTATTACCGTGCAGCTGCTGGCAGTGTCCTGCGGTCAATCGTGCGTTGGTCTTTTGTCCAATTCCGGTATGATTGCGGCTATCAGGCGGAAGGGATCCTTTATGAAACAAATTCGTTTATTAGCGCAGTACTACGTTGATTTGATGGTGAAGCTGGGGCTGGTGCGCTTCTCGTTGCTGCTGGCCTCTGCGCTGGTGGTGCTGGCGATGATTGTGCAGATGGCCGTCACCATGGTGCTGCGCGGCCACGTCGAAAGCATTGATATGGTGCGATCGGTGTTTTTCGGCCTGCTGATCACCCCGTGGGCGGTCTATTTCCTCTCGGTGGTGGTGGAGCAGCTGGAGGAGTCGCGCCAGCGCCTGTCACGGCTGGTGGATAAGCTGGAGGAGATGCGTAATCGCGACCTTGAGCTGAACCAGCAGATGCAGGGCAATATCACCCAGCTCAATCAGGAGATTTCCGACCGTATCAAAGCCGAAGAGGCGCGCCTGCAGGTGATGACCCGGCTGAAAGAGGAGATGGCGCGGCGTGAAGAGGCGCAGATTGAGCTGGAACAGCAATCCTCCTTTCTTCGCTCGTTCCTTGATGCTTCCCCCGACCTGGTTTTCTATCGTAACAGCGATCAGCAGTTTTCCGGCTGTAACCGGGCGATGGAGCTGCTGACCGGCAAAAGTGAGAAGCAGTTAATCGGCCTGACACCCAAAGAGGTGTATGACGACGATGCCGCCACCAAAGTGCTGGAAACGGACGAAAAAGTGTTCCGCCACAACGTCTCCCTGACCTACGAGCAGTGGTTGCAGTATCCTGACGGGCGCAAGGCTTGTTTTGAGATCCGCAAAGTGCCTTATTACGATCGCGTGGGCAAACGCAGTGGGCTGATGGGCTTTGGACGCGATATAACCGAGCGTAAGCGCTATCAGGATGCGTTAGAGAACGCCAGTAGGGAAAAGACCACCTTTATCTCTACGATTAGCCACGAGCTGCGTACGCCGCTTAACGGCATTGTCGGCCTGAGCCGCATTCTGCTGGATACCGATCTCAATCAGGAACAGCTGAAATACCTCAAAACTATCCACGTCTCGGCGATCACCCTCGGCAATATTTTCAACGACGTGATTGAGATGGATAAAATCGAGCGGCGCAAAGTGCAGCTGGATAACCAGCCGATCGACTTCACCGGCTTCCTCGCCGATCTGGAAAACCTCTCCGGCCTGCTGGCGGAGCCGAAAGGGCTGAAGTTTGTACTGGCGCCTGACTTGCCGCTGCCGCACAAAATTATTGCCGACGGCACGCGCCTGCGTCAGATCCTGTGGAACCTGATCGGCAACGCGGTGAAATTTACCCAGCAGGGCGAAATTGTGGTGCGCGTTGGCTACCTGGAGGATGACTGCCTGCGCTTTGAGGTTGAAGACTCCGGCATGGGCATCCCGCAGGACGAGCAGGATAAGATCTTCGCGATGTACTACCAGGTGAAGGATCAGCGCGGCGGCAAACCGGCGACCGGAACCGGCATCGGGCTGGCCGTATCCCGCCGCCTGGCGCAGAGCATGGGCGGAGACATCAGCGTGCGTAGCGCCCCGGGCCAGGGCTCCTGCTTTACCCTGACGCTGAACGCCCCGCGTATCGCGGAACAGGTGGAGGATGAGCAGCCGGAAGACGACCTGCCGCTGCCTGCGCTGCATGTGCTGCTGGTAGAAGATATTGAGCTGAACGTGGTCGTCGCGCGCTCCGTGCTGGAGAAGCTCGGCAACAGCGTGGAAGTGGCGATGACCGGCCAGGCGGCGCTGGATATGTTCAACCCGGATGAATTTGACCTGGTGCTGCTGGATATCCAGCTGCCGGACATGACCGGGCTGGACGTGGCGCGTGCTATTCATCGGCTCCACGCGGGTGAGCAGCTGCCGCCGCTGGTGGCGCTGACCGCTAACGTGCTCAAGGACAAGCGTGAATACCTGGATGCCGGCATGGACGATGTGCTGAGCAAACCGCTGGCGGTGCCTGCGCTGACGGCGATGATCAAAAAATACTGGGATTATCAGGAAGTCGAGCTGCCAACCCCAACGGAGATTGACATGGATGAGAAACAGCTGGCGCTGCTGGATGTGCCAATGCTTGAGCAATATATCGAACTGGTCGGGCCGAAGTTGATCCATCAGAGTCTGGAGATGTTTGAGCAGATGATGCCGGGCTATCTGGAGGTGCTGGATTCCAACATGATGGCGCGCGATCAGAAAGGGATTGCCGAAGAGGGCCACAAGATCAAAGGGGCTGCAGGATCGGTCGGTCTGACTCACTTACAACAGATTGCCAAACAGATTCAAAGCCCGGAACTGCCAGCATGGTGGGATAACGTGCAGGAGTGGATTGATGAGCTGAAACAGGAGTGGCGCAATGACGTTGAAGTACTGCGTCAATGGGTTACGGATGCTGAAAAAAAATGACCCCGACCGAGGCCGGGGTGCGCGAATACTGCGCCAACACCAGGGAAACTGGAAACCTGCGCTATTCTGATAGGAATCGTCGGGAGCGCAGATTTGGTATTGGGTGAACCACTAATAAGCTCAGGGACTACTTTAGCAAATCTCACATCACATGTTACCAGATTCATTAAAATGTGTGATGTGGAGCAGCCTTGGCAAATAGAAGACCTTAATTTTACTTCTCAGTCAAGTAACGAATGCAATTGATTGCGGATTTGTCTTATTTTTGACCATATGTGCTTTTTTTTTCGCCAGTCAGATTGACGCAAACTTTTTACCGCAGGGCCATTTTCACATAAGCTTATGCGGTAATGGATTTTGGCCAACTACGTGTTACTAACTCAATGTTTTATGGTTGTTTTTAGGTGTTTTTAAACAGCCTTTCCGAAACGTTTAGGTTTCTGCTAGCACAAATCCTGAGTGGGCCTTTCTGCATAAGTCAAAAGCTGACTCCGTTCAGCAGGGTATCCGATGGCGATGACGTCACTCCGCGGGTGAAAAAACGGTCAAACCGGCATCATTTGCGAGTGATTTTCTTTTGTAGCAGATCGGTTTTCGAATACGACAGGGCGAAATTTATAAGCGCGGCGAACCAATCAGGTGGTAACGCTTTCATCCTGTGCCAGGTCCAGCGCATAACAGAGCGAAATCAGCTGGCGTGATGGAACCGATTCCAGTTACATCGCTTAACTAAAGGCATTCGGATATTTCGGGTGTATTTCCGTACTAATCATTTTTTAAAACAGGTTCTGGCATGAGTCGTCGTAATAACAGCGTCACCGCACGCATCAAATCGGGTTTGCTTCGCCTCGTTCTCAGCGTACTGGGTTTATGGCTTACCGGCATTATTGCCTTTGCTTTTCTTCCGGTGCCATTTTCTGCCGTGATGGTTGAGCGGCAGCTGGGTGCCTGGTTTAGCGGCAACTGGAGCTATGTTGCTCACTCGGACTGGGTAGGGATGGATGAAATATCACCGTGGATGGCACTGGCGGTGATCGCTTCCGAAGACCAGAAATTCCCGACCCACTGGGGCTTTGATGTTGCGGCGATCCAGTCGGTGCTGGACAGCGAAGGTGAGAAGGCCGGAATGCGTGGGGCGTCGACCCTGTCCCAGCAGACGGCAAAAAACGTGTTCCTGTGGGACGGCCGCAGCTGGATACGTAAAGGGCTGGAGGCCGGGTTAACGGTGGGGATCGAAACCGTGTGGACCAAACGCCGCATTCTCACCGTTTACCTTAACGTGGCGGAAATGGGCAAAGGGGTATTTGGCGTGGAGGAGGCTTCACAACGCTATTTCCATAAGCCAGCCAGCCGCTTAAGCATGTCCGAAGCCGCGCTGCTGGCCGCGGTACTGCCTAATCCGATTCGCTTCCGCGCCGATGCGCCATCCGGCTATGTGCGCCAGCGCCAGCAGTGGATCCTGCGCCAGATGCGTCAATTGGGCGGTGAAGGTTTCCTGCGCCAGCATAAACTGGATTAGGAACATCCCTGTTTTTATGGGCAGCGGAGAGAGACCACATTTTTAGCGGGATTTTTGTGCTAGCGTGACCCTGTTGTAACATATTGTTAAACAGGGATAAATTATAATGAAACGCATTGATGTGGTCTGCAAGGAGTTGGAGCGTCTGACGCTGCAAGCGGGAAATCCACAGGCAACCGCACAAAAAATCGGCCTCAACCTGGGCTTGGCGCGTAACTCCGTCAGCAAAGAGCTGAACCAGCTGTGGGGTGAAGGCCGGGCAATCAAGATTAAATCCCGCCCGGTCTATTTTCTGCATCGTGCGTCACTGGAGGCCCAGGCCGGGCATCCACTCCCCGCGGAATTCAGCGATCTCGATGCTCTGAATCAGCGCTTAAATCCGCATACCGTTGTCGTCAGCGATCCTTTTCAGGCCATGATTGGCCATCAGCGCAGCCTGCGCAGCGCCATTGAAAAAGCCAAAGCCGCCGTGCTCTATCCTGCCGGGCTGCATGTGCTGCTGACCGGGCCTTCAGGCGTGGGGAAAACCTGGTTTGCCGAGCTGATGCACCAGTTCGCCAGCCATCATCAGCCGGGCATTGCTCTGCCGTTCATCTACTTCAACTGTGCGGAGTATGCGCATAACCCGGAGCTGCTTTCATCCCACCTGTTTGGCCATCGCCAGGGAGCCTTCACCGGTGCGGGCAAAGATAAGGTCGGGCTGGTGGCGCAGGCTGACGGCGGCTATCTGCTGCTGGACGAGATCCATCGCCTGCCATATGAGGGGCAGGAAAAGCTGTTCTCCCTGCTGGACCGCAACGAGTATCGGGCACTGGGGTCGAGTGGGGAGGCGCAGCGAGTCAACATTCGCCTGATCTGCACCACCACTGAAGCGGTGGATTCGGCACTTTTACGCACCTTTATGCGCCGTATTCAGGTCAGCATTACGCTCCCCGCCCTGCGTGAACGGTCACTGGAAGAGCAGATAGAACTGAGCAGCTTTTTTCTCCAGCGTGAAAGTGCCAAAACGGCACGTACGCTGCGGGTGGATAAGACGCTGATGAAGTGGCTGCTGGCGAAGCCGCTTGCCGGAAATGTCGGCCAACTGAAAAGTGATATTCAGTTTATCTGCGCCCAGGCCTGGGCGGCGGATATCGCACAGCCGCAAGGGGCACTGACGCTGGATAAACGCTTTGCCCTACCGGCCGTGGTACCTTCTGCGGCGCTGCGCCAGCGCATTGATGCGCTGTTTGCCGACCGCCCATGGCTGGAGATTGGTGCCCGGACCAGGCTCCCGTCATCTGCCGCGCTGCCCGATGCCCTCGAACAGGAAGAGAGCGATCATTTTTATCACTTCCTCACCCGCGAATATGTCAGCCTGCGCAACAGTAATGTTCCGGCGCTGGAAACGCTGGCAATTCTGAAAAACAAGCTGCGCTCAATCTTCAAATACGGCCTTTATAGCCGCGACAGCGCCACTATCGGCACTAACGTTCAGCTTGAGCAGCGGCTTTCGGCCCTGATCCAGCGCATTGAGCAGATTGCCAGCTTTAGCCTGCCGGAGAACATGGTCAATCATCTGCGCAAGCATATTCTGGTACTGCTGGACTACGTGCAGCGCGGAATGATCCCGCAGTTATACTCCTCCAGCCTGATCCTCGACCACTGCCAGGATGAATACCCGCACGCGGTACAGCTGGCGCGTTGTATCGAAGAAGCCTTTGCCATCCAGTGCCCATCCACCGAGATCGTCTATCTCTGCCTGTTCCTCAAAGCCTGCCGTCAGTACCGCGAACAGCTGGCAACCAGCCCGGATCTCGGCGCGATCCTGATCGCCCACGGTGCAACGACGGCGACCAGCATGGCGCAGTATGCCAACCAGGTGCTGGAACAGGATCTGTTTAGCGCCATTGATATGCCGTTTGAGCAATCGGTGCACGACACGTTAGATCAACTGACGCAGCGTATCCGCCAGCGCGGCTACGATCGCCTGATCCTGATGGTCGATATGGGATCGCTGGTGCATTTTGCCAGCACCGTCAGTCAGCTATTCAACATCAATGTGCTGCTGCTGCCGTGCATTAGCCTGAGCAGCCTGCTGGAAGTGGGGCTGGATCTGACCTACGACACCCGTGACTTAACGCAGCTGCATCAGTTGATGCAGGACAAAGGTATTGACTGCCAGCTGTGTACCCCGGAGCAGGTGGCGGGTGGCCGGGTGCTGGTGGTTTCGTGTATTACCGGCATGGGCACGGCGGAGAAGATCCGCAAGGTGCTGCAGGAGAGCTTCGGCGAGCTGATGGGGCAGGATTCACGGCTGCTGATGCTCGACTATGCCGAAGTGCGCAGCCTCGAGCGCCTGCGCCAGTCGCTACAGCCCGGCGAACGGCTGGTCGGCATTGTCGGCACCTTCCAGCCGGGGCTGCCGGATATTCCGTTTATCTCGCTGGAGGAGCTGTTTTCTGAGCAGGGGCCGGAGCTGATCCTCGGCCTGTTTGACCCGGATTTGCACCGCGCCGAGCGCCGTCAGGAGGTGGAGCGCTGCGCGCTGCGTTTTGTCAGCGCGCTGACGCTGGAGAGCATTATCAACCAGATTTCGCTGCTGAATCCGCGCCGCATCCTGCAGGAGATGGAGCAGATTTTACAGCAGCTGTGCCAGCAGCTGGATATCAGCCCGGGCCGCCAGGTGACACTTCGTTTCCTGATCCACTGCTGTTGTATGGTTGAGCGTATCGTGATTAGCCGCAAACCGTTACAGATGAGGCTGGAAAGCACCAGTGGGCAGGAGGCGGCGGCGATAACTGTCATCAAAAGCCAGTTTGCTGTGATTGAAGCGGCATATTCCATTCAGCTTTCCGATGCTGAATATCACTATATCTATCAGTTGCTCTACAGCTGAGGCCAGCAACGGCGGGCCTCTGCGCCCGCTATCACCCTTTCTTCAGCGCGCGTGACAGATTCTCTGGCACAGCCGTTGCAATAGTCACCTCACCACACTATTGAGCGGATGAATCACGTGACGGAAAACCCAACGGCGCTGCCAGAAATATTAATCCTCACCCACGGAAGCTGGGGCGCGGAGCTGTGTAACAGCCTGCGCATGGTGGTCGGCGACATTGCCGGGGTGCATACCCTGGCCCTGATGCCGGTGGATACCTTCAGCGACTTCTACCTGTCGGTGCAGCAGGTGGTGGCACAGATGCCAGCCGGTTCGCTGATCCTGACCGACTTTATCGGCGGCACCACCTCAAATGTCGCCGCCCGCGTCAGCCTCGACCATCCTATCGCGGTGGTTTGCGGGCTGAACGCTACGCTGCTGCTGCAGGCGCTGGATCTGCGCGAGCAGGGCACCCTCACCGCGCAGGTTGCCGGGCTGGTTGAAGCCGGGCGCGAAAGCTGCCGCGACGTGGTGGCTCATATTCAACAACAACCTTAACCATCACTCAGGGAGCATTCTCATGGCCACAATTACCTTATGCCGAATCGACAGCCGCCTGATCCACGGACAGGTGGTGACGAAATGGGTTGGACAGTCGCAGTCCAACCGTATTGCGGTGGTCAGCGACGAGCTGGAAGCCGACCCGTTTATGAAAAATATCTATCTGATGGCCGCACCGCCGAGCGTCAAAGTGGACTGCTACAGCAACAGCAGCTTTGCCGCAGCCTGGCAGGAAAACCAGCTGGGTGAGGGCAACGTGCTGGTGCTGTTCCCGTCGCTGGCAGCGGTACTGGAAGCGGTACAGCAGGGCTTCTCGGTCGCGACCCTCCAGGTTGGCGGCCTCGGCGGTGGGCCGAAACGCAAAGCGGTGTTCCAGAACATCACGCTGGATGACGCTGACGTAGCGATCCTCGGCGATCTGCAGGCAAAAGGGATCAAAGTCCTGTTCCAGACGATCCCGGAAGATAAGCCGCAGTCGCTGGAAGATATCCTGAAAAAATACTAAGCCTCTCACTCAAAGGAGCACGCTATGGATACGCTATGGATCGCTGTCTGTATGGGGTTGTACTACTGGTTTGCCCGCCTGCGGCTCGGCTACTCCTTCTCGGGAATGCTGGTGCAGCCGATTGTGATTGCGGTGTTTGTTGGTCTGATCCTCGGCAATATGCAGACGGCGATGATTATTGGCGCCGGGATGCAGCTGGTGTATCTCGGCGTCACCTCGACGCCCGGCGGTAATGTGCCGTCCGATCCGGCGCTGGCCGCCTGTATCTCGATCCCGATTGCGGTACAGGCCGGCATGGAGCCGAACCTCGCCATCGCGCTGGCCATTCCGTTCGGCGTGATCGGGGTGTTCCTCGACCAGCTGCGCCGCACGCTGAATGCTGCCTGGGTCCATATGGCGGACGCCCACGCGGAAGAGGCGAATATCGGCGGCATTATGCGCTGTGCCTTCCTCTGGCCCGCGCTGCTCGGGCTGGCGATCCGCTTCCCGGTGGTGTTTGCCGCCAACTATTTCGGCCAGAACGTGGTGGAGAAGTTCCTCGCGCTGATGCCGCACTGGCTGACGCATTCGTTTGAAATAATGGGCGGCATCCTGCCCGCGCTCGGCTTCGCCATTACCATAATGGTGATTGGTAAAAAGAGCCTGCTGCCGTGGTTTATTGGCGGATTCTTCGCGGTGCTTTACCTGAAGGTCGATATCATGGCGATGGCGATTTTCGGCACCTGCGTGGCGTTCCTGATTAAAGGCCTGGGCAAAACAGAAGGGGCTTCCTCATGAGCAATACCGCTATTCCACAAGAGCTGCTGGATCGCGCCCGCGCAAGCAAAACGCTGACGCGCCGAGACATCACCAAAGCCTGGTTTATCTACTGGCTGGGTGCGGAGGTTTCAAACTCTTATGAACGCTTACAGAGCCTGATTTTCTGCGCCTCCATGACGCCGATCATCAAGAAACTCTATCCCGAAAAAGAGGAGCGGGCTGAGGCGTTGAAACGCCATCTGAATTTCTTCAACAGCGAGCAGACCTTCGGCGCGGTGATCCAGGGCGTGGCCATCGCGATGGAAGAGCAGAAAACCCGGGGCGAAGCGATCTCCGATGCCTCAATCACCGGGATCAAGACCGGATTGATGGGGCCGCTAGCGGGGATCGGCGACTCGGTGATCTGGGTCGCAGTGATGCCGCTGCTGATCGCCATCTTTATCCCGTTTGCCGCCAATGGCAGCGCGTTCGGCGGCATTATGCCACTGGTGCTGTACACCGCCATCACCCTGGCGGTGAGCTATGGGCTGGCACATAAAGGCTATACGTTGGGGCGCGAGTCGATCATCGGGCTGTTGCAGGGGGGCAGGATCAAAGAGCTGATCTACGGTGCCAACGTGCTGGGATTGATCATGATGGGGGCGCTGTCCGCCAGCTACGTCAAGATCACCACGCCGTTTAAGATCGTCGCTTTTGAAGGATCGGAAGTGGTATTTCAGCAGATCCTCGATTCGATCGCCCCGGGCCTGCTGCCACTGGCGGCGGTATTTTCCATCTATTTCTACCTGGTGAAAAAAGGACCGCGTTACACCACTATTCTGCTGTCGGTGGTGGTGATTAGCCTGCTCGGCTCACTGACCGGTTTGTTATAAGGAGCGCCTCATGACAGGGAATATCTATCAAAGTCTGGGCCTGAAAAGGGTGATTAACGCCTGCGGAAAAATGACCATCCTCGGCGTTTCCAGCGTGCCCGCCAGCGTAATGGCGGCGGTGGCGCAGGCCGCAGGCAGCTTTGTCGAAATTGATGCGCTGGTGGATCGCGTGGGCGAGCGAGTGTCTGAGTTTACCGGCGGGCAGGACAGCTACGTGACCTCCTGCGCCACCGCGGGCATTGCCATTGCCGTCGCGGCGGCGGTCAGCCGCGGCGAGCCGGATCGCGTGGCGCAGCTGCCGGACAGCAGCGGCATGGCGAATGAGGTTGTGATGCTGCGCGGGCATAACGTTGACTATGGCGCCTCAATAATGAGCGCCATCCGCCTGGGGGGCGGGCGCATTGTGGAAGTGGGTCACAGTAATCTGGCCTACCTGTGGCAGCTGGAAAAAGCCGTTACGTCACAGACCGCCGCGCTGCTGTATGTGAAGTCGCACCATGCGGTACAGAAAGGGATGCTGACGCTGGAGACCTTCGTTGAGGTGGCGCGCAGCCACCGGCTGCCGCTGATTGTCGATGCGGCGGCGGAAGAGGAGCTGCGGCGCTACGTAGCGGCCGGGGCTGATATGGTGATCTACAGCGGGGCGAAGGCGTTTAATGCACCGACCTCGGGCTTTATTACCGGGGGTAAACATTGGATCGGCTGCTGTAAGGCACAGCACAATGGCATTGCGCGGGCGATGAAGATTGGCAAGGAAAATATGGTCGGGCTGGTGAAAGCGCTCGAGCTGTATCACCAGGATCAGAATCATGCATCGGCAGATGCGCTGCTGCCGGCAGTGGCGGCAATCAACGCGCTGACCGGCTTTGCCGCCGATATTGAACAGGATGAGGCCGGGCGTGCGATCTGGCGCATCCGTATCACCGTGGATGCCGGGCAGCTGGGACTGAATGCACGCGAAGTGGTCGAACTGCTGCACCATGGCGACATCGCGATTTACCCACGCTGCTATGCACTGCATCTCGGCGTTTTCAGCCTCGATCCGCGCACGCTGGCGCCGGGCGAGCTGAGTCTTATCGTCGAGCGGCTGGCAGAGATTGCCAAACAGCAGGGAGAGTGACATGCAGCATATTAATTTTTATCGCGGACGCGTGGCAATCAACGTTTTAGCCCGTGATCCTGAAAACGCAAGGGAAGTCTATGACGCGGCCGAAGGCCATGCAGTGATTGGCGTGCTGTCGTCGCAGTTTGCGGATGTCGGGCAGGGCGTGCAGGAAGTGGAGCGCTGGACCAGCGCCATTCCGGCGATCTCCGTTGGGCTGGGGGCAGGCGACCCGACGCAGTATGCCAAAGCTGCGCTGATTGCTGCCGCGACGCGCAGCGCGCACGTCAACCAGACGTTTACCGGGGCGGGGTTTGCTGCCGGGGCGCTGACACTGGCGGGCAACGCGCATACCTGCATTAATGCGCTGGTCAGCCCGAGCGGGCAGCCGGGCAGGGTGATTATCTCTACCGGAGAACGCAGCGGGCAGCAGCAGCCGATTCTGGCGGATTGCGATAGCGCAGTCTGCATGATGCTGGATATGGGGGCACATGCGGCGAAGTTTTTCCCGATGGGCGGTGAGAAGTCGCTGGCGGAGTTAAAAGCGCTGGCAGAGAGCGCGGTACGCCAGGGGATGACGATGATCGAACCGACCGGCGGCATCGATCTGGCAAACTTCAGCGTGATACTGGAAACCTGCCTGCGCGCGGGCGTGCCGAAAGTGATGCCGCACATCTACAGTTCGATTATTGATAAGCAGAGCGGCAGAACGCGCCCGGAAGATGTGGCAAATCTGATGCAGCAGGTGAAAGCGCTGCTGTCGTGATGCTCTTGCTATCTTGAAATGGCCTGCTGCCTATCGTTTAAGCATGCTTAAACGATAGGCAGTGGCCCTGATTTTCCGCCAGAAGCGATTTTTCCCACTCATTCATTCATGGCGAACGCCGGTGACGATAACCAGCGTCAATGACGGTCATTACATTAAACAGTTAACATAAAGTGATAATACTGGCGGGTTGATGCTGTTTGTTCTGATGCTGGTTGCTGACGAATCCTTTAGTTGTTCCGATAATATCGATGAGTTTTTCGCTATCCCATTCAGCTGGTTAACTCAATCAGATAAGAAAAAACCTATAAAAATCAGACAAAAAATCCCCATTCAAAATATTGCAGTCGCTAAGTTGGTTACTATATAGTCGCCTCTGAATACCCATGGAGGGTACAGGTGCCTCTGCCCTGATATTCATTTTCTACAGCGGTAATTATGAATATTTCTTATGGTAACGGCGCGCACACGGCAGCGGAAGATAAGGACATCACCATGAGCAAAAATCCGGTCTCTTTTTTCAGCCACAGCCACCACCTGCTGGCGGTGCGTGACTGTCAGTCCCGGCCCGACGTGCTGGCGTTTAAGGGGGAGGAGCGCCTGAGCGAGCCGTTCCGCTGGCGCATTGAGTTCACCAGCGCCGACCATGCCATCACCCGCGAGGCGATGCTGATGAAAGCGGCTTCGCTGACCCTGCAGGCCCCGGTTGACCAGGGCTGGGGCATTAAGATCCAGCAGCCGGTGCGCGTGGTGCAGGGCGTGGTGACCGGCTTTGAGCGCCTGAGCACCAGCGCCGACCAGACCCACTACGCCGTCACCCTGCAGCCGCGCCTGGCGCTGCTGTCGCGCAGCCGTCAGAACGCCATCTATCAGGATATGTCGGTGCCGCAGATTGTGGAAAAAATCCTGCGCGAGCGCCACGGGATGCGCGGGCAGGACTTTGTTTTCACCCTCAACAACGCGTACCCGCGCCGCGAGCAGGTGATGCAGTACGGCGAGGACGACCTGGCGTTTATTACCCGCCTGCTGGGCGAGGTCGGCATCTGGTTCCGCTTCACCACCGACACCCGCCTGCACATCGACGTGGTGGAGTTTTACGACGGCAGGCAGGGCCACGTGCAGGGACTGACGCTGCCCGCCGTGCCGCCTTCCGGCATGCACGACGCGGCCAGCGACTCGGTGTGGGACCTCGCCAGCCGCTTTGCGGTGGTGGAGAAAAGCGTCAGCGGGCGCGACTACAACTACCGCAACGCCCTCGAAGATATGAACGTGAAGGCCGACGTCACCGGCGGCGACGACACCACCTACGGCGAGTCCTATCGCTGGGCGGACAACTACCTGACGCCGGGCGACGGCTACAGCCATAACCCGGCCCCGGAGAGCGGTGCGTTTTACGCCCGCCTGCGCCACGAACGCTACCTGAACGGCCAGACGCGGGTGGCAGCAGTGACCAGCTGCCCGGCGCTGACTGCAGGCTGCGAGCTGAAGGTCAGCGGCGGTGCGGACGTCAGCGAAGTGTTCCAGAGCGGCGTGCTGGTCACCGCCATCGTCAGCACCGCGCGGCGCGACCGCAGCTTTGAAACCGCCTTTGACGGCATCCCGCTCAACAGCCGCTACGGCTTCCGCCCGGTGCCGCTGCCGCACCCGGTGATGGCGGGAACCCTGCCGGCGCGCGTCACCAGTACCACGGTGAACGATGCCTACGGCCATATTGACCGCGACGGGCGCTATCGCGTCAACATGCTGTTTGACCGCGCTGGCTGGGAAACCGGCTTTGAAAGCCTGTGGGTACGCCAGGCGCGCCCCTATGCGGGCGACACCTACGGCCTGCACCTGCCGCTGCTGGCGGGCACCGAAGTGGCGATAGCCTTTGAGCACGGCAACCCGGACCGCCCGTACATTGCCGGGGTGCTGCACGACTCGGCGCACGGCGACCACGTCACCATCCGCAACTACAAGCGCAACGTGCTGCGCACGCCGAAGAACAATAAGCTGCGCCTCGACGACACGGCGGGCCAGGAGCATATCAAGCTCAGCACCGAGTACGGCGGCAAAAGCCAGCTGAATCTCGGCCACCTGGTGGACAGCGAGAAGCAGAAGCGCGGCGAAGGGTTTGAGCTGCGCAGCGACGGCTGGGGCACCCTCCGTGCGGAGAAAGGACTGTTTATCACCGCCGACGGCCAGCAGAAGGCACAGGGCGAACAGCGGGAAATGGCTCCGGCCCTCGCGCGGCTGTCGGCGGCACTGGTGGAGATGCAGTCGCTGGCGGCCAGCGCACGGCAGGCGCAGGCGCTGGCGGCGGACGTGGGGCGTCAACAGGCGCTGCTGCAGAAGAAGCTGGAAGGGTTACAGCAGGAGGTGTTGCTGGGCAGCGCGCCGAAGGGCGTGGCGCTAGTGAGCGGTGAGGATATGCAGCTGTCGGCTCAGGAGAACCTGACGCTCACGGCGGGCAGGCAGCTGGACGTGGGCGTGCACAAGGACTTTACGCTGGCGGCAGGTAAGCAGCTCAGCCTCTACAGCCGTGAGGGGGCAAAGCTGTTTGCATCAAAAGGCAATATTGATATACAGGCGCAGGGCGGGAACCTGAGCAGTTGGTCAACGCAGGACACGCACATCAGCAGCGGCAGGAAGCTGGTCGTCACGGCGCAGGACGAACTCATTCTGATCTGCGGTGGCGCTTACATCAAACTAAAAGGCGGCAACGTTGAAATTGGTGGCCCGGGTAAGGTGCTGGTAAAGAATGCGGGCATCAAAAAGGCGGGGTCGGGCAGCATGCAGGGCGTGATGAAGTCGTTTGAACCGGAGAGTTTTGACGAGAAATTTATTGTGACTAACGCCCTGACAGGTCATCCCATCGGCAATATGCCCTATCAGATCAGGATGCCAGATGGAAAGATCATTAAAGGCATTACGTCTGCCAGCGGCGAGACGGAGTTATCCCAGTCAGAAGTGGTAGACAATATGATCTTATCGCTGTCCCCCAAAGGAGTTTGATTGATATGTATATACTGATGATTATTTTGTATGTCGTGAGTGGTCGCGCCCTTTTTAAGGAGAATTTCATTTCTGTACTTGTCTGGCTTTGTTCAAAAAAAAGTAAATGATATTGGTTCATTTGTTATTGCCTGGTTTTGTTCCGTATTGATCTCGTACGTAATTATTATTCTGGCTGGAATTTTGGGGTTACGGGTTTTATAGCTCCAGTTATAAAGTGAGTTAGAAAATGATGTCAAGCTCACAGGCGGTCGCGAAAAATGGCGGCGTTAAAAGGAAAAGTTGGGGTTTATTATGGAAAGGGATAATAAAAACAGCATCAGTACAGGTTTAAAACTGGCCTTGGCTGGCGTTATCTTGCTAGTGGTGGTGCTGGTCGCTGGCGTGGTGCTGTTGCCGATGCTGCAAACCGTGGGCGGCAGTTTTGGTTACGGCTTTCCAAGTGGTAAGGGCGGGCGTGCAATCAGAAATGTCGAGATCGATGTTGAACCGCAGGTGGTTTATCGCATCGACGATCATCGTTTCTTTACCTTCGAGAAATATCTGGATTGTAACAGCGGCGGCTTTGTTTATTACAATGACACAAGGAAAGGAATCAAAAAATACGCGGGAATTAAAGGTCAGGATAAAACTCAGGATGAAGTTTCAATTATGAAGAAAAACAATGTCTTATCGTATAATGGTAAGTTTATTTATGCTGCAGGTGATGATGTAATTGCTTACCCAGATCGGGATGTTAATTATAAGTACGGTGGTTCAACATACTTTATTATTTATTCTGATGCTGAGAATAAATCAAAAGAGTCATTTATGAAAATATCTTACTCAAGCATTCCAATCATAGTTAAGGATGGTTCTGTAATTACTAAGGTTAGCACTTCGAGTAAATATTACCATGAGTATAAAATACCTTTAAATTCAGAGGTTTATGATCTATTGAATGATGGTGATTTGAAATTTAGGGCCGTGTCTATAGATGATCACTTCCATTGTAATGATGAAATAAAACCAAAGAGAATAAAGTATATCAATAATTGACATGGATGTAATAAATATGACAAATCATAAAGAGCCTACTCGGGATGCAGAGTGTTTTTTTGATGATAATGGACGTCCTCAGTTTCGCAGCAGCCTGTCACCCAAAAGCGTCAAGGTCAGGGCTGAATGTAAACACCCGCCGCATTATCCGGGGATTATCATTCTTGTACACGGTGTAAATTCTACAGGGGAATGGTTTTCCTCTGCGGAGGAGAATATCTGCAAAGGACTAAATATACGTTTAGGTTTAGAAGATACCCCCTATGTGCTAAAACCTAACAGATATAACTGCGATGATGTATTTGATTTTGCCAACTATAAAAAAGATCGCCAGTGGCTAAATGCCAGTGAAGCCAACTCCCCGATAGTACGTTTTTACTGGGGTTATCGCGCCGCCGACGGCGAGGAGGACAGCTATCAAATCCCGCTGGTTAACCGCCAGAACGAGGATTATCACCAGTTAAAAGAGCAGGGGTTGCAGCCCGAAGCATTAAAGGCAAAAGGCCCGTGGTTCTGGGGCGGCGGACCGTTCCAGAACGGCACCAATAACCTTGCCTCCCTGTGGAGCGAGCACGGCTTTAATCAAAAGATGCGTTATCTGGGTTTTTTTGGGGTAGAAGTACAAACTTTCGCCCCGGACTTTGACCGTTTATTAACCAGCGCGCCGCCGCGTAAATATTATGCCCATGCTGCCCAGCGCCTGGCGGGTCTGCTCGATTTGATTCGCGAAAAATATCCCAGTGACACCGTCAGCGTGATCTCCCACAGCCAGGGAACCATGATTGCGCTGGCCGCCACGGCGCTGGCAAAACAGGCACCGGACAGCCTGTTTATCCTGAACTCACCCTATGCGATGTCTACTAAGACAGCGGATTATTTTTCCCTGCCGGATAAAGAGCTGCTGTCAGACCGGGCGCGCGAGCAGACGCTGGAAGCCATAATCAATAAGGTCGCCGAACGGGCGGGCGTGCTGCCTGCGGATAAGTACCCTGAGCTTTTTGTTGGCAAGTCGGCAGACAACCAGCCCTGGACACCGGCGATAAGTCATAAATCCGAGCTGCTGCAAACCACGATCACCACTACCGCAGAATATGACTATGTATCCTCCGGGCAAACCTATCCCTCGGTTGTTAAGGCCCCGCGCAAGGAAACCACCACCTCTGAGCGCTGGATCCACGAGCGCGATAACCACGGGCGTTTTTATATTCACTGCAACCCCCACGACCGGGTGATGGGATCATCGCCCCTGTTAAGCCTCGGCTGGCAGGGCTTGCCCAACAGCGGGCTGGACCAGCAGCCGCACCGCTTAATCAGCGCGCATCAGGGCCAGCTGTTTCAGCGCATGATGGCGCGCGCCACCCCCTGTGGTGCCGCCCCTGATGCCAAAACAGCCTTCTGGCCGCTGCCGGATAACAAGCCCTTCTGGGATGACGGCGGGGATTTACTGACCTATCACACACCTGACTATCAGACCCTCGATATCAACGCGGAGGAGGTGCCCAATCCCATTCTGGCTAGCGAGATGGTTGATTTTGATGAGAAGCGTCCAGGCGATGGCGTGCACTGGAATAAAAACCTGAAATCAACTGCGAATACTGGCTGGGGGCAATCCTCCCCTCATCGTAAAAAGCAGACTGACCAGGAGGAGATAATGGTCCCAAATGACGATACCTTTGACAACTATGTGGTGCTGTACCCGAAAATTGAGGTACCCACCGGTGGCTATCGTCCAACTGGACGTGATTATCCCAAAGTTGAACCAGTAATGCGTCTGGAAACCGATGAAGAACGGCGCATCCGCGTTGGTGCCTTTATTTCGCAGCCCACCGACCACAGCACCTTACCGAAAAGCCCGCAATTTATGGAAAGGGTCGTGGCCTATGATTTGCCCGTTGGCTTCTGCGATGCCACCTGGGACAAAGCCTTTATGGCCAAACTGCGTGATATGGCCGACTGGACCAAAGGCTATGACCCCTATTTTAATACGGGTACATTACCCGACGTGCCGATGCCTGCTGAAATTTCGACAGAAACCGTCTCAGACGAGGAGCGGGCCATCAACCAGGCCAAACTGGACGAGATTAAGAGCCGATTTTAAACCGTGGCGGAACACCACATTAACTGACTAAGGGATTGAATAGTTATGGCTAAGTTTGCAGTGGTTTTGGGGGATGCCACATCCCACGGTGGCAAAGTCACCTCTGCCTCATCCACCTTTGAAATCCAGGGCAGAAATGCGGCCCTGCTGAATGACACCGTAAGCTGCCCGCAGCATGGCAATAACCGCATTATTGAGTGTGATATCGCGGCCTATGAAGAGCATGGTCGCGGCATTGTGCTGCACGGCTGTAAAACGCAGTGTGGTGCGCTGGCGATTGCCAGCCTGCAGGATATGGAGGTCGGCTGATGGGATGGTCAATACCTCAGGTGCCTGCGCGGGCCGCGACCAGCGCGTGGTCGCCGTGGGTGTGTTTATTGATTATTCTTGCCGGCGTGCTTGCCGGTCTTGGCTGGGCGATATTTTCTGCCGCCGGCAGCGGATTGTCTTCCCTGTCATCGGGCGCGTGGCTGCCGCTGACCGGGGTGGTACTTGCGGGTATTATGGCGGGTATCACGCTGTATCTGCTGGGGTGGGAGGTCCAGGCCCTGGGCAGCTGGTACTGGAACAGCTGGCGGCTGAATATGTACACGGCCTGGCAGCGACAGGCACATCAGCATCTGTGCGTTGTCAGCCTGGTGACATTAACCCCGGATACACAATGTATTCCCCGTCTGATTGGCCTTGCCAGCGTTGACGATAGCGAGAAACCTCCCACCACGTTACTCCCCGGTGAAGCCCTGACTCCGGGGATTTCCCGTTTCGGGCAGCTTTGCCAGGTGCTGATTAGCCAGGCCACCTCATCGCTGGCGAGTTGGTACCCCACTGGCCACATAACGGTGGTGATTCAGACTGCTTCTGTTGCTGAAGACTCTGCGCAGGAACAGCAGCAGCGCATTAGCGCGCTATGGAAGCAGCAGTCGCTGCCGTGGACCTTAACCTTGGAGGTTTTACCGGCAGAGTTCCCCTTCGAATACTGGAATAAGCAGCTGCCGGAACTCAAAAACCCGCTGCTTGTACTGGCTCTGCACTACCGAGTACCCGATGAAAATCAGGCTGAATTTACCAGTGCGCTGTTGCTGTCTCCCCCATCTCTGCTCCCTTCTGCGCTGCAGAAGGATGCCATGAGGCTGTTTCGCGCCATGCCGCTGAAAATCGCCAGACTCACTGCAGAACTGAAAGAGCTGCGGGATATGGCACAGCAGCCAGTTGAAGCCATCCGGCTGGTGTGGTTCAGCGGGCTGACTCCCCCCCAGAGCCAGCAGCTGCTGTCGGCCGCGAATGAACAGTCATTGTCTTTGTCCCGTTCTGCCCCAATGGCCGGGATCATCGATTTTGACAAAGGCAGTGAACGTTACGGACCGCTTGCCAGCTGGCTGATGATGGCGGCAGCGGCAGAAGCGGCAGATTACGATATGGGAAGCCACTGGCTAGTATGGGCGGATGATAAGCAGGCCTGGGCAATGGCGGCAGGTAATCAGCCTGCGGTAGTTCATCATCCGGCTGAATCAACGCCAGTGGCTCCTTTTCCCGCAGGGGGGATGATATTGGCGGTACTGCTGAATTCACTGCTGGTATGGTTTTTAGCCAGTGCTTACCCTGCATGGTTATTTTCCTGGCCGGGCGTGTTCTGCGTACTGCTGATACTGGGGACCACGCTGCCGGGGATCGCGCTGGCTTTACGAAAAATAACGGCCCGTTTACTGCTGCCCGGCTTTATCTGTGCTGCGGCTGAGCATGACAGGGATGTTAAATAATGAAAAAATTTCTTCACTTACTGGGGACTGGCCTGCTGGCCGTGGCGATATTGCTGCTGGTATTGTTCCTGCTGTCCCAGCTGAAAGTGTTACAGGTTGAAGCAACCCTCCTGGAATTCTGGCTTCCTCTGACCGGATTTCTTTTCCTGGCTTGCCTGCTGTGCACGCTGATCTTTTTTATCTTCACTCCTGCGGCAGCGGGTACACCGGTCAGCCCTCCAGGCAATGACGGAAGGGAAAAACGCGCTTCTTTAGCTTTCCTGACAACATCCGTTGGTGAACTTAACAGACACCTCCGCGCCCGCTACCACCTGCTCTGGCGCTACAAGGTGCGCCTGCTTTTGGTGGTCGGCGATGATGCCGCGCGCGCCGCGCTGGTCCCCGGTCTGCAGGAGCAGCAGTGGCTGGAAGGCGATCGCACCGTGCTGATTGACGGCGGCAGCCTGAGCGCGGCGCCGGACGCCGACAAATTAGCCGCGCTGCGCCAGCTGCGCCGCGGCCGCCCGCTGGACGGCATTGTCTGGGTGCTGGCAGACGGCCAGCTGCTGACCCCGCAGATGCAGGATAACGGCCTGCGCAGCCTGGAGAACATCTCGCAGGCCCTGCGCTGGCAGCCCCCGGTGTGGCTGTGGCAGCTGCGCGGCAGCGAGTGGCCGCAGGATGGGCGCGAGCAGCAGACGGTCGGCGCGCTGTTTTCCGCGCGCGCGCGGCCGGAAGAGGTCAGCCAGCAGCTCGACAGCCTGGTTCCGCAGCTGCGTGAGCAGGGCATGGCGCAGATTGCGCAAAACCTCTCCCATGACTTCCTGCTGCGGCTGGGCAGCGAGCTGGAGCAGGGCGCAAGCCTGCAGTGGCAGCAGCGCCTGAGCCGCTGGCTGACCACCCGGCAGGCGCGCATTCCGCTGCGCGGCCTGATGTTCAGCCTGCCCTGCGGCGCTCAGGTCTCCGCCAGCCACGACCATGCGCTGACCCTCTCCAGCAGCTGGGACGGCATCGTGGCTGCCTGCCGCCGTCTGTCCGGCCGCCGCGTCGGCATGCCGTGGCAGCAGACGCTGGCCTGGGCGCTGATGGCGCTTATCGGCCTGTGGGGCACGGGGCTGCTGCTCTCCTTCGCGCTTAACCGCAGCCAGATTGTCAGCGTGGCGCAGAAGGCGCGCGCGCTGGTGCAGGCTCCGGCGGTGTCCGACCGCCAGCTTACCGACCTGCACGCGCTGCGCAACGACGCCGGGCTGCTTAAACACCGCCATCAGGACGGCTCGCCGTGGTACCAGCGCTTCGGCCTTGACCACAATACGCCGCTGCTGGAGGCGATGATGCCGTGGTACGGCGTGGCGAATAACCGCCTGCTGCGCGACCCGGCCAGCGCCGCGCTGCAGCAGCAGCTGAGCGCGCTGGCCGACCTGCCGGCCAGCAGCCCGCTGCGCGCCGAACGCGCAAAGCCTGGCTATGACCAGCTGAAGGCGTGGCTGATGATGGCGCGCCCGGATAAGGTCGACGGCGCATTTTACGCGCAGGTGATGAAGACGGTGCAGCCGACC
>Ga0308163_10000458_pt1 | contig 73800 bp, 57 predicted proteins | sample PhyTR1_FD_201037 | JGI IMG/M metagenome (GOLD analysis project Ga0308163, IMG submission 201037) | Phyllosphere microbial communities from UC Gill Tract Community Farm, Albany, California, United States - DLSLT.R1 | ecosystem: Host-associated > Plants > Phyllosphere > Unclassified | place: USA...
ACGCGGGTGTAAGCCAGATTGAGCTTGGCGGCCTCGTACTGCGCCTGGGAGGCGCGGGCATCGGCGTCCAGCTGTTTCTGGTTCGACGCGCGTTCGTCGTATTCGCGCTGGGCGATGGCTTTATCGGCCAGCAGCTTCTCGGCGCGATTCAGTTCCAGCTTGGCCAGTTCGGCCTTGGCGCGTGCCGAGCCGGCGGCCGCTTCGGCGCGATTGGCTTCGGCTTGATACGGACGCGCATCGATGACGAACAACACGTCGCCTTTCTTGACCTGGCTGCCCGGCTTGAAGTTGATCGCGGTGATGAAGCCACCGACGCGCGGGCGAATCTGCACCTGCTCGACGGCTTCCAGGCGACCCGAAAACTCCTGGGTCTCGGTGATGGTTTTCTCGACCACGGTGGCCGCCGAAATCGGTGGCCCGCCGCCGCCCGCCGCCGGCGCTTCAGTCTTGCCCTTGGCGTCGTCGCAACCCGTGAGGCCGAAAGCGGCCAGTCCCGCCAGCGCCATAGCGGCGGCCAACGGCCGGGCCACAGCGGTTAATTGCTTAATGTTTTTCATTTTAGTTCCTTTTTGTATGAAAATATTTAATAGAAATGGCGGCACCGGCTGCCTCGACGGAAATCGAGAAAACACGGTACTAGCGCCCCGCTGGCAAGCCAGTGGGGACGTGACTACTGATACTGCTAATGGTTAGGAGTGCCCCCTAGTGGGCTATGAAGCTGGCGGCGTCTCGGACCGATCCAGGCCAGTGATGAAACTGGCGATTTCTCCCAGCGCGGCACATTTGCACGCGCATTCGTTACGGGCCCCGGGTTCCTGCAGGGGTTGTGGCGCCATTCTGATGACGGTGGTCTTGACACCGCACGAAATCAGCTTGGCGCCATATTGTTCCGCCTCGTCGCGCAGCGGATCGTCCTGCGACGACAGGATCAGCGCGGGAGGCAGGTTTTTCAAACGGCTCGATTGCAGCGGCGACGCGTACGGGTGCGTGCGGTCGGCGGCGTTGGGCAGGTAGCCACGGTAGGCCGCCGCGCAGGCGTCGGCCACGTCCAGCAGCTCCGGCGCCTGCTGCATTTCACGCATCGAGCAGGTCGTCAGGCCCGGGTCCAGCATCGGCATGATCAGGATTTGCCCTGTCAGCGCCGGGCCGCCGCGGTCGCGCGACATCAGCGCGCACACCGCCGCCAGATTGGCGCCAGCCTCGATGCCGGCCACCATCAGCTGCTTGCCGGTCCAGCCGATTTTGCCCTTGTTCTTTTTAGCCCACGTCAGCACGGCGTGGGCGTCTTCCACAGCGGCGGGGAACGGGCTGACGCACGCCAGCGTGTAACCGGCGGCCAGCACCGCCATGCCCGGATGGTCGTCGGCCAGATGGCGCAGGAAGCTGTCGGCGTCCTCCAGATCGCCGCCGACGAAACCCCCGGCGTGGAAGAACACCGTCAGCGTATCGCGCTTGGCGCCGGCGTCGCCGCTGGTGTACAGGCGTGCCGGCAGCGGGCCTTCGGCGCCGCGCACCTCCAGGCTGCGGATCTTCAAGCGATCCGACAGCTCCGGCAGCGCCTTATCCTGGGGCTTGATCGTCACTGCTGCACCGTGCCAATCGCGTCGGCGGACATCAGCGACGCGTCGATGCACGCCAGCGCGTCGCCGCTGGCCACTTCGGTCAAGGCACGAACGCCGCTCACTTCAGCCTTGGCCGTCTGCGAGTAGGCATCGGTATAGACGACGCCCGCCAGCGCAAACGCTGTCAGCGCGATCGCAACCGTTGAAAAAATTCCGTCCCGATTTTTCATGATGGTTTCCCTTCCTGCGTGGTGTAACAACTTGCCTCTGCCCCGGAACAGCCCATGCTTTCCTTGGTGCAGTACAGCAATCTTAAACTTGTTCTACAATCTGATAAATAGCTTAAATTCGAATTGATTGTTCAGGAATACGAACAATGGAGGTCACAAGTGAATAAACTGCAAGCGATGGAAGTGTTTGTGAACGTGGTCGATTCCGGCGGCTTCACGCGCGCGGCCGAAATCCTGCAACTGCCCAAGGCCACGGTTTCAACCTTGATCCAGTCGCTGGAGGCGTCGCTGGCGGTCAAGCTGCTGCACCGGACCACCCGCCACGTCAGCGTCACCGCCGACGGCGCGGCCTATTATGAGCGCTGCCTGCGGATCTTGTCGGACGTGCGCGACGCCGAGGAATCGCTGTCGCGCACCCGGCTCAGTCCCAGCGGGCGGCTGCGGGTGGACGTTCCCACAGGGCTGGCGGCCAGCGTGCTGGTGCCGGCGCTGCCTGACTTCTTCACCCGCTACCCCGACATCCAGATGGAGATGGGCTGCAGCGACCGCCCCGTCGACCTGGTCGAGGAAGGCGTCGATTGCGCGGTGCGCGGAGGGCATCTGGTCGATTCGAGCCTGATCGCGCGGCGAGTCGGCATCCTGCACTTCGTCACTTGCGCAACGCCGGCGTATCTGGACCGGTACGGCCGCCCCACGCACCCGGACGAATTGACGCGCCACCTGTGCGTTAACTATTTTTCATCGAAGACCGGTAAAATCATCGACTGGGACTTCTCGCGCGGCGTTGAGCGGGTGCAGGTCGCCCTGCCCGGCAACATCGCCCTGAACGACACCACCGCCTACACGGCGGCGGGGCTGGCCGGGCTGGGCATCGTGCAGATGCCGAATTTTTTGCTCGAACCGCTGCTCGCCGACGGCAGCTTTGAAAAGGTGCTGCCGGAATGGAGCTCGGACTCGATACCGGTGCACCTGGTCTACCCGCAGAACCGCCACCTGTCGGCCAAGGTGCGCGTGTTCGTCGAATGGGTCGCCGAACTGTTCTCCAATCATCCAGGCATGCGCCTGCCGAAAGCACCACCACCGGCGGCACGCGCCGCAACCTACGAGGTAGCCATATGACAGAACCAGTGCAGGACACCCAGCGCATTGTTTTCCTCGACCGCGACAGCGTCATCGCCAAGGTCCGCAAGCCATCCTTCGCGCACGAGTGGAGTGAATACCCGGCCACGCAGGCGGCCGACGCGGTGCAGCGCCTGCGCGACGCGCGCGCCACCATCGCCATCACCAACAAGGTGCCGCTGCGCGCCGAGGACCTGGCGCAGCTGCCGGACCTGAAGATGGTCGCGGTGGCAGCCACCGGCACCGACATCATCGACCTGCAGGCCTGCCGCGAGCGCGGCATCGTCGTCGCCAACATCCGCAACTACGCGGTGCACACGCTGCCCGAGCACACCTTCGCGCTGATTCTGGCGCTGCGCCGCCAACTGGTGGCCTACCGCGAGGACATTGAAGCGGGCCTGTGGCAAAAGTCGGAGCGATTCTGCCTGTTCGGGCATCCGATTGCCGACCTGGCCGGCAGCCGCCTTGGCCTTGCGGGCTATGGCGCGCTGGGCAAATCGGTGGCGCACATCGCCCGCGCCTTCGGCATGGAGGTGGTTGTGTTCAACCGCTCGCCGGTGACGGACGACGGCATCAAGCAGGTCTCGTGGGACGAGCTGCTGGAGACATCGGACGTCCTCAGCCTGCACCTGCCGCTCAACGACCAGACGCGCAACATCATCTGCGCCAAGGAACTGATACGCATGAAAAGCTCCGCGCTGCTGATCAACACCGCGCGCGGCGGCCTGGTGGACGAGGTGGCGCTGGCCGACGCGCTGCGCACCGGCGTGATCGCCGGCGCCGGATTCGACGTGCTGGTAAAAGAGCCGCCGCCGGAAGACAACGTGCTGCTCAACCTGCGGCTGCCGAACTTCATCCTCACGCCGCATTCGGCGTGGGCCAGTTCGCAAGCGATGCAGGTGCTGGCGGATCAGCTGATCGACAACATCGAAGCGTGGCAAGGCGGCGCGCCGCGCAACGTCGTCGGCTAACACCACAACGTCTAAAAACCACGAAAACACGTAGGGCGGATTAGCGAAGCGTAATCCGCCAAGCTCCGCCCGCGCCTAATCACTACTAGTTCAGACTTGACCTGGGCACAGTGCGTGCGGGAACCGCTCAACCCGCACTGCGGCGCACAGGGGTCGTACCCCGTACGGGGTACGACCCCGCCTTTCCGGGTTACCGCCCGGCTCAATCCACCGTCGTCACTGCTGCGGCCAGCGGCGGCATCTGGCCGCTCGCGGGCCATGAGAACTATCGCTCATCTGACAGTTCGTGTCAGGTCACGCGTGAGCTGGTACATCTAATCATCCAACCCCTTCCCGCTCAAAATGTCCGGGATGGCCTTTAACACTCGCGCAGTACGCGTCTTCGACTGCTTGGCTGATGAAAAGTGCAGCAGGTAGGCCCGCCTGCGCCCCGGCGTCAACGCCTCGAAGGCGCTGCGAAGCTCCAGCATCTCATCGAGCCTGGACTGAAACTCTTCGGGCACTGAAAACTCCTCGGTCTTCTTGAACTCGACCTTGACGCCGGACTGCTCCACCTTCGCCGCTTCCGCGATATACGCCTTCAACACGGTTTTCAGCTTGCGGATTTCTCCGACATCCTTGAAGCGCACCTGCCGCGCCGCCTGCACATTGTCGGTCTGCTGGATCAGGATGCCCTTGGCATCCTTCAGCAAAGCGCCCTTGAAAAACAGCAGCGCGCAATACTCCTTGAACGAATGGATCAGCACCACGTTGCGCCCGTCCAGCGTATAGCACGGCACGCCCCACTTCAGATCCTCGCCAAGTGCGCTGTCGAGACAAATCGTGCGCAATTCGCGCACCTCTTCCACCCAGTTCTTCAGCCGTTCGACATAGGTATCGACTTTCGGATTCAAGGTGTGGCCTCTCAATAGGTCCCGGGAAGAAGGATGTTGCGGTCGACGTGCTGCAGATCGCGCAGTCCGCAAAAAGCCATCGTCAGATCGGCCTCGTTGCGGATGATCTCCAGGCACTTGCTCACGCCCTGCTCGCCCATCGCACCCAGGCCATACAGGAACGGACGTCCTATATAGACGCCTTTCGCGCCGAGTGCCACCGCCTTGATCACATCCTGACCGGAGCGGATGCCGCCGTCCATATGCACCTCGATCTGCTTGCCGACCGCCTCCACGATGGCCGGCAGCGCGCCGATCGACGACTGCGCGCCATCGAGCTGACGGCCGCCGTGATTGGAGACGATCAGCGCATCGGCGCCACTTTCGACGGCGAGCCGCGCGTCCTCCGCATCCATGATGCCCTTGATGATCAACTTACCGCCCCAGCGCTGCTTGATCCACTCCACGTCCTTCCACGACAGGCTCAGATCGAACTGCTGGCTGGTCCACGACGACAGCGACGACATGTCCGACACCGACGTCGCGTGGCCGACGATATTGCCGAAGCTGCGACGCTTGGTGCCCAACATGCCAAAGCACCAGCGTGGCTTGGTGGCCAGGTTGATCATATTGGCGACGGTCAGTTTGGGCGGCGCCGACAGGCCGTTGCGCAGATCCTTGTGACGCTGGCCGAGCACCTGCAAATCCAGCGTCAGCACCAGCGCCGAGCAACGCGCGGCCTTGGCGCGGTCGATCAGGCGGTTGATGAATTCACGGTCCTTCATCACGTAGAGCTGGAACCAGAAAGGCTTGCTGGTGTTGGCGGCGATGTCCTCGATCGAGCAAATGCTCATCGTCGACAAGGTGAACGGCACGCCGAATTTTTCTGCCGCCTTGGCGGCCAGGATTTCACCATCGGCGTGCTGCATGCCTGTCAGCCCGGTGGGCGCGAGCGCCACCGGCATCGTCACGGCCTGGCCGACCATGGTGCTGGCCAAGGTGCGGTTTTCCAGATTGACGGCGACCCGCTGGCGGAATTTGATCTTCGCGAAGTCCTCGTTATTGGCGCGGTAGGTCGATTCGGTCCAGGAGCCTGCATCGGCGTAATCGTAGAACATGCGCGGAACGCGCTTCTTGGCGAGAACGCGCAGGTCTTCGATACTGGTGATGATGGTCATGCGCACTCCTTGGGCGATAATCAACAAATCATCGGGCATTTTGGTGAAAATGCCAATAGGAATGTGAGGCTACAATAGCCATCCAGGCAGGATAATCAAGGAGATGATTTTGGCGCGACCAGGTAGCAAGGGCGGTACGGTGATCGTGGTGATAGCGGCGGCTTTGCTCTGCACCCTCGCCTACAAGACAATGACCAGGGTGCCGGCGCCGCCAACGGCGACGACCAGCAACTGCACGTCCGAGGCGATCCGTCAGGTCGACGATCCGGTGGAACGGGCAATTCTGTCCGGGCGATGCGCCAAACAAGCGGCCAAGACCAATTAACGGTGGCACAAAGCAAAAAGGCCTGAAGATTTCTCTTCAGGCCCTTCTACTTACGAATTTTGGTGCGGCTGGCAGGAATCGAACCCACGACCCCTTGGTTCGTAGCCAAGTACTCTATCCAGCTGAGCTACAGCCGCGAAAGACAACATTATAGCAGCGCAATCTCGATTCGAGAAGGTCCGAAAAGAGAAATGTTCACACATTATTTCATAGTGCAGAGCCCGTGTAGAAATGGTGGACCTGACCCCGGAGTTGTCGCCGGGCGTTGGAAAGAAAAAAGGCCTGAAGATTGCTCTTCAGGCCTTTCGTCTTACGAATTTTGGTGCGGCTGGCAGGAATCGAACCCACGACCCCTTGGTTCGTAGCCAAGTACTCTATCCAGCTGAGCTACAGCCGCGAAAAACAAGATTATAGCAGCGATTTTCCGATTAGAGAAGCGTTCCTATTAGGAAATTTTAATCCGGTAATATGAATGCGCTCGCGGCAAAGCAAAAGGGCCTGAAGATTGCTCTTCAGGCCATTCGTCTTACGAATTTTGGTGCGGCTGGCAGGAATCGAACCCACGACCCCTTGGTTCGTAGCCAAGTACTCTATCCAGCTGAGCTACAGCCGCGTTGGCAACATTATAAAGCATTAATTTCGTTTTGCAAAGTTCGATTTTTTCTATCGTTTAGTTGGCTAGTCGTACTGCAGACCAAATCAACTTCTTTGCAAAGCACTCGCTTCATGCTTTGTTGCACCTCTTTCAACCGGCATGCCGTTCGAAAGAAGCAGCATTATAGGGACACTTTCCTCACTTGTCTAGCCCACGCCGAATTCGGCCGCCGCCTTGGCCGACCATAACGCTTCGTTGTATGAAGGGTACGGTATACCGTAGCAATCGACCTGCCCGTCCTCACCGATAAACTTCACCCACCAGCCCGCGTCGTCGGAAATGATGCCGATATCGCCAGTCTTGCAGTGACTGGCAAGTTGCTCGTTTTGCTCCAATACAACAATATTCACTTTCCGGTGACGGACGACGGTAACCATGGCTAACCTCCCTGTATGCGGCCTGTGCCGCTATGAACACGCTGCAGCAGTGTAGCCCAGGGGCCCTTCCAGATGCACTGCAACATAGATAAAAACTCCACTTTTCCGGCCTTATTCACCACTGTGATCTCGATCATCATCAATAAAAATTTGCATTCGATTGCGCATTGCAGCATCATTGACCTGTCTCCTCTATTCTCCTCCAAGGAAATAGATTTAGCCCGCTCCTGTAGCGGGCTTTTTTTTTACCGTGTAGGATTCGATCAGCTTTGCCTTTTCATAAGAACAGATAACAGATCATAAACAGGCCGTCCATAACGTATGAATCGAACCGACCCCGCGCCGTCCCCCACTACCCCTGACTGGTCACGCACCGCCCTTGGCGCCCGCGACGGTTGGCCCCCCTGCCTGCGTCTGACGGTCGACATTCTGCTTAATTCGCCGCTGCCCATGGTGCTGATGTGGGGTCGCGAGCAAATCATGGTCTACAACGACGCCTACGCCGCGCTGATCGGCCTGGCCAGCCTGCGCGCGCCCGGCGCCAACGTGCCGTCGATGCAGCCGGCCGCTTGGAGCTGGAACGCTGCCGCCATCCGCCAGGCCTGGGAGGGCCACAGCGCCAGTTACCTCGGCAACAACCTGCCGGTGTGGCGCAACGGCGGCGTCGCCCAACTGGCGCTGGACCTGTATTACACCCCGATCCGCGACGAAAGCGACCACGTGGCCGGCATCTTGTGCGCGCTGTCGCCGGCGCTGGCGGTGCCGCCCCCGGTCGCCGACACCCGCCCGCTGCGCCTGCTGGTGGTCGAGGACAACGCCGACGCCCGCTACCTGGTGTGCGAAACGCTGCGCGCGCTCGGCCACGAGGTGCACCCGGCCGCCTCCGCCGAGGAGGCGCTGCCGGAATTGTCTCGCCAATCGTTCGATGTGCTGTTCACGGATGTCAGTCTGCCCGGCATGTCCGGTGTCGACCTGGCGCGCCGGGCGCTGCAGCAGATGCCGGAACTGGAACTGATGTTCGCCTCCGGCTATGGCGACGAACTGACCCGGCATTTGGAATTTCCGGCAAGATCGTTGCAGAAACCATACGACATCGAACAATTGCAGAGCGCACTCGACCAAATCGCCCTGCGCTTGCGCGCGCCAACCCCGTCATAGCGACCGGAGGGCCAAGCAACGGCCTTTGATAGCGTCAACCGTGCGGTGCCGGCGTTAGCAAAGCGTTACAATGAAGACACCGTAAACCGTCAAGCGTTAGCCTGGCGACCCTGCGGCCGCCACCTGGCGGCACAGGCCGCGCGGCAGCCTGAAGCGACACATGATTCTTCCCAACGAGCCCAACGACGCCATTCCGCCCGCCCCCCTGGCGCGCGACGCCACGCTCGCCACCGAGCCCAACGCCCATGAGGAATTGCTGAGCGCGCGCGAAGCGCTGCGCCAAAGCCAGCTCGAATTGCGCGCGCTGGCCAATTCCATGCCGCAACTGGCCTGGATCGCCGAGCAGGACGGCACCATGATCTGGTACAACCAGCGCTGGTACGATTACACCGGCACCACGCCCGAACAGATGGCCGGCGGCGGCTGGCGCGACGTCTACGCCCCCGATTGCCTGGACGCGATGGCCGACCTGTGGGAGCAATGCCGCGCCAGTGGCGCGCCGTTTGAACTGGAAGTGCCGATCCGCAGCGCCGACGGCGAGTTCCGCTGGTTCCTCACGCGCGCCAACCCGGTGCGCGGCAGTAACGGCCTGATCCTGCGCTGGTTCGGCACCTGCACCGACGTCGACCAGGTCAAGCGGGCGCAGGAGGCACTGCGCGACGAAACCGCCGTGCTCGAGCTGGTCAACCGCACCGGCACCGCGCTGGCCTCCACCCGCAACTTGCATCCGCTGTTGCAGGAACTGACCGACGCCGCCACCAGCATCAGCGGCGCGCGCTTCGGCGCCTTCTTCCACCAGGGCCTCGACGGCGAAGGCGCCGCGGCGCTGCTGCACACGCTGTCGAGCGGCGCCCCGGCCGGGTTCGCGGACTTTGGCGCACCGCGCGCCGCCACCCTGCTCGGCCCGAACATGCGCGGCAAGGATCCGGTACGCAGCGACGACCTGCAAGCCGAGACTGGCCAGGCGCCGCCCGGTCAGCCGGCGGTGCGCAGCTATCTGGCCGTGCCGGTGGCGCTGAGCTCGGGCGCGGTGATCGGCTGCCTGTGCTTCGGCCATCCGGAACCGGGCATGTTTTCCGAGCGCACCGAGCGCATCATCGGCGGCGTGGCCGCCCAGGCCGCCATCGCGATCGACAACGCCCGCCTCTACCAGGCAGCCCAGCAGGCGGCCGAGGAACGCAAGATATTGCTCGACAGCGAGCGCCAGGCGCGCGCCGAGGCCGAGCGCACCAGCCAGATGAAGGATGAATTCCTGGCCACCTTGTCGCACGAGCTGCGCACGCCGCTGACGGCGATCCTGGGCTGGGCCCAGGTGTTGCGCCGGGGCAGCCGCGACCAGGCAGACTTGCACCGCGGCCTGCAAACCATCGAGCGCAACGCGCGCGCACAGGCGCAGCTGATCGAGGATTTGCTCGACATGAGCAGCATCGCCTCCGGCAAGGTGCAGCTCGAAATGCTGTCGCTGTCGCCGTCGGCGATCGCCAGCGCCGCCATCGAGACGGTGCGCCCGGCCGCCCAGGCCAAGCACATCCACCTGCACACCGAGTTCGAGGCGCTGGCCGGCATGGTCGCCGGGGACGCCAACCGCTTGCAGCAAATTATCTGGAACCTGCTGACCAACGCCATCAAATTCACTCCGCACGGCGGCATGGTGACGGTTGGCGTGCGGCGTGAAGGCGACCAGATCGCCATCTTCGTGCGCGACACCGGCATCGGCATCGCGCCCGGCTTCATCGCCCATGTGTTCGAACGCTTCCGCCAGGCCGACGCCACCACCACCCGCCAGCATGGCGGACTGGGGCTGGGCTTGTCGATCGTCAAGCACCTGGTCGAACAACATGGCGGCACCGTCAGCGCCGAGAGCGCCGGCGAAGGCCTGGGCGCCTGCTTCACGGTACGCCTGCCACGGCGCAGCGGCAAGAACGAGGCGGCCGCCGGCGCCGGCGGCAACGGCGTGCTATCTGCTGCAACGCACGATTTATCCGGCTTGCAAGTGTTGGTCGTAGACGACGAAGACGACGCCCGGGAGTTGATCAAACGCATACTCAATGACTGCAACGCCGACGTCCTGACCGCCGCCACGGCCACCGAAGCGCTGACCTTGCTGCAGCACGCGCGGCCCGATCTGATGGTTAGCGACCTCGGCATGCCGGAGGTCGACGGCTACGGCCTGCTCGACCGCATCCGGGCGCTGGGCCCGGCGCACGGCGGCAATTTGCCGGCCATCGCGCTGACCGCGTTCGCGCGTTCGGAGGACCGGGTGCGCGCGCTGTCGAGCGGCTTCATGGCGCATATCTCCAAGCCCGTCGAACCGAGCGAGCTCATCTCAAAAGTGGCGGCCATGGGCGCCGCCCACCGCCACGCGTGATATCCTTTGTGAACAGCAGAGGAACCGCGATGACTTACGATAAACATACGTAACCATTATTGCCACTCGGTACATATTTCCTCCTACTTTCAGACGCGGTCCTGTCCTACAAGCAATCTCAAGAAGCCTTGTTACACTACAAAAATGCGCTGGAACGGGGTACAATTATTTCCGTACAGCAATAAGTTACAGATGTGTGCGCCGCAGCACTGCGGTTTGCTATATTATCGATTTATTATGGGCGTTTTCCCGGCCACCCCGGCCGTTTTCAGAGACAGACAGAGACAAATATGCCGAGCCGAGACGAAATTCTGCACGCCAAGATTCTGGTGGTGGATGACAGTGCCGACAACGTCGACCTGATGCTGGAGATCCTGCGCGAAGCCGGTTATACCAATGTCGCGTCGACGATGCTGCCAGAACAGGTGTGCCCTATGCACCGCCAGCAGTGCTATGACTTGATTTTGCTCGATCTGCAAATGCCGGGACTCAATGGTTTCCAGGTCATGAAGGGATTGAAGGAAATTGAACAAGGCGGCTACCTGCCGGTGCTGGCCTTGACCGCGCAACCGAGTTTCAAGATCGCCGCGCTGGAAGCGGGCGCGCGCGACTTCATCAGCAAGCCGTTCGACCTGCTTGAGGTGCACAAACGCATCCACAACATGCTCGAGGTGCGCCTGCTGTACAAGGAACTGGCGCAGTACAGCCGCCAGCAGCAGGAACTGGCACTGCACGATCCACTGACCGGCCTGCCTAACCGCCGCCTGCTCGAGGACCGCATCGCCACCGTGCTGCAACATGCGACGCGCCAGCAGAACAAGGCCGCCGTCATGTATCTGGACCTGGACGGCTTTAAAGCCATCAACGACACCCACGGCCACGCCACCGGCGACGACATCCTTAAAATGGTGGCGCAGCGCCTGGTTGGCTGCGCCCGCAAGGAAGATACCGTGGCCCGTGTTGGCGGCGACGAGTTCGTCATCGTCATGGGCAATATCGCGCATCTGGGCGACACCCAGGAGCCGGCAAGCAAGCTGATCGAGGCGGTCTCCGAGCCCTACCTCCTCAACGGCCTGACGTTGCAGCTGTCGACCAGCATCGGCATCGGCATCTTCCCGGACGACGCCGACGCGGTCGCCTCGGTGATCGCCATGGCCGACGCCGCGCTGTACGAGGCCAAGCGCTCGGGCAAGAACCGTAGTTGCACCGCGCAGACCTTGCGCAACCAGCCCACCCGGCAACACGTCCGATCGCCAGCGCCGGCGTGAAAGCGCCGCGGGAAAAAAAAGGGCGGGTAATACCCGCCCTTCTTCTATTGCACAGTACAAACCCGGCATGTGTATCGCGCTGAACCTGGATCAGCACTTGGGGCCGGACCCGCAAGGGTCCGACCCGGCCCGGCTGTGCGGGCTCAATACTGTTAGTGCGCCGCAGCCTTCTGCTTGCCGCCGGCTTTGCCGCCGGTTTTGCCGCCCTCGTCAACATTGTTGGCGTGCTGATGGTCGGCTTTGGCGTTGACCATCTCCGGAGGGACTTCGATGCGCGTGATGCCCGAATCGACCGACACCGGATCGCTGGCCGGGAACGTCATCTCGATGCCGCCATCGAGCAGCGTTTCCTTGGCCTGCTCTTCAGGGGTTTCTTGTTCCTGGTCGGCCAGCGTGGCGATGGCTTGTGCCCATTTGACGAACTCCAGCTTGGACAGGTCGCGCACGCTATGCACGTCGAATGCCTGGGCCAACGCTTTGGCGTCCTTGGGGCTGATGCCGCGCAAGGCGCTCACCGGCGCTTCGGCCAAGGCCCGGAAACTCAGCCCTACATATTCCTTGTCGACGATGGTATCGATATTCATGATGTTTTCCTATAGTGGGGTTACGGCTTCACTGTAACAGGCGCGCAACGGCGAGTCTGTGCGGAATCAAACATTGGCGTGGTCGACCACCAGGAAGGTTCGATTGCCGCACGGGCTTTTGACATTCATATAAGCAATTGCTATGATCCCCAGGTGCTTCTCTGGCTGCGTTTACGCCGCGAAGATTTCGCAGTATCAGCATGAACAGAGACCCCGTGCCTAAGACAGAAAAACCAAAGATACTGGTCGTCAACGACGACGCGAACAGCCTGTTCGCGTTGACGAGTCTGCTCGCCCAATGGGCCGAGCAGGAGTGCTATGAGGTGCTGGCGGCGCGTTCCGGGCAGGAGGCGCTGCGGCAGGTATTGATGCACGACTTCGCCGTCATTCTGCTCGACGTCAACATGCCCGGCATGGACGGCTTCGAGACGGCCGAGGCGATTCACCAGCGCGCCCGTTCGGCCGACATTCCGATCATCTTCATCACCGCCTTCCTCGCCGATGAACTCGACCGCTTGAAAGCCTACCAGCGCGGCGCCGTCGACTTTCTATTTACGCCGGTGATCCCGCAAATCCTGTACGCCAAGATCGCCGTGTTCGTCGCGCTGGCCGTCAAGAACGAGGAACTGAAGAAGCAGGCCCGCCAGCTGAGCCAGCGTACCACCGAACTGACGGCCACCAACAAACGGCTGACGCGCGAGATCGAGGACCGCCAGGTGGCCGAGCGGCAGAACCATGCCAAGGACGAGTTCCTGGCGATGCTGGGCCACGAGCTGCGTAATCCGCTCAGCGCCATCAGCAGCGCCGCCTCGCTGATCGGCCTGCCGGGCGTATCGACCGACGGCGTGCAGCGCGCCAAGAAGATCATCCAGCGCCAGAGCCAGCACCTGGGCCGCATCGTCGACGATCTGCTCGACCTGTCGCGCGCCATGTCCGGCAAGATCCTGCTCAACCGCACGCCGCTGGACCTGTCGGCCCTGGTCGCGCACACCCTCGAAACCTTCCGCGCCACCGGCCGCGGCGGCGACTACCAGCTGATCCAGGACCTCGATGCCGGCTGGATCGAGGGCGACCCGACGCGGCTCGAGCAAATCGCCAGCAACCTGATCGACAACGCCCTCAAATACACGCCGGCCGGCGGACGCATCGAAGTGCGCACCTGGACCGAGAACGACGACGTCGTGCTGAGCGTGCGCGACACCGGTGTCGGCATCTCGGCCGACCTGTTGCCGCACGTGTTCGACGTCTTCGTCCAGGGCTCGAGCACCCTGGACCGGGCGCAAGGCGGCCTGGGCATCGGCCTGTCGCTGGTGCGCCGCCTGACCGAACTGCACGGCGGCAGCATCGAAGCGGAAAGCAAGGGCCCGGGCGGCGGCAGCACGTTCACGTTGCGCATGCCGCGCATCGAGCACCAGGTCGCGCCCGCCACACTGCCGGCGCCGGCCGCGCAGGAGCGCGAGCACGGCAAGCCGAGCGTGCTGCTGATCGAAGACAACGAGGACGGCCGCGAAATGATGGCCATGATGCTCAGCTGCTACGGCTACGACGTGCGCTACGCCGAGGACGGCCTGCGCGGGCTGGAGGTGGCGGCGCAGTTCGGGCCCGACCTGGCGCTGGTCGACATCGGCCTGCCCGGCATCGACGGCTACGAGGTCGCGCGCCGGCTGCGTGCCGACCCGGCCACGCGCGACATCAAACTGATCGCACTGACCGGCTATGGCCAAGCCGAAGACCTGCGGCGGGTGCTCGACGCCGGCTTCGACCGCCATCTGGTCAAGCCGGTCGACATCGAACACCTGATGGGAGTCATCGGCAGTTGCACCGAGCTTCCCGTCAAATGATGTGCCGCAAAGCGCCGTGGTAGAACGCCGGAGCCGCCGCGCCACGGTGCGCCATGCTTTGCTAAGCTCGGGTATCATCCGAGCACGATAAGTCTGCCGGAGAAAACGGTTACCCCCACTTCATCCGGTCCGCTAACATCACTTCAGAGAAAATCATGTCCTTACCGGCTCCACAAGAACATCAGGATGCGCTGCGCAGCGCGGATTTGAGCGAACTGCTCGGCCACGTCCATACGTGTTGGGATAACGAAAGGCGCTCGCTGTCGCGCCAGCTGCACGACAGCCTGGGCTCGTCGCTGACGGCGCTGACCATGCATCTGGGCCTGCTGATGCAAAAGATGCCGCAGGAACCGGCGCTGCAGGACCGCGCCGCCCACATGAAGCAGCTGCTGATGCAGATCGTCGAGACCAACCGCCAGATGCAGGTCAAATTGTGGAACGACAAGCTGGAGTTCCTGGGCGTGCGCGTGGCGTTGGGCGAGCTGGTCGAGCAGTTCGGCGAGCAGCGCCAGATCACGGCCCGCTGCAGCCTGCCCGACGACGAACTCGATTGTCCGCGCAGCCACGGCATCGTGCTGCTGCACACGCTGGAGGAAGCGTTGCGCAATATCGCCACGCACGCCAACGCGACCGAGGTGGACGTGATTGTCGACGACAACGAGGACGAGGTCATGATGACCGTCAAGGACAACGGCGTGGGGTTGGGTGGTCCGGAGACGCCTGTGCCGGGGCAAGTGAACGGCAAGTTCGGGTTGCGCATGGCGCGCGAGCGTGCCGCCTATCTGGGCGGCACGCTGACCCTTTCGTCCGGCGCCAACGGCGGCGTCACGTTGACGATGATTCTACCGAAGCCGGTCAACGCGCAGTAGTGCGGCGAACACGAACGTCGAAACCATCTAAATCACGTAGGGCGGATTAGCGTAGCGTAATCGGCCAATGCCTGCGCCGCCGGCGGCTCATCGATGGCGGATTACGGCGTTCCGCCTAATCCGCCCTACGGCGCCTTGGAAATATCACCGGCATTCGCCGGCGCGCTCACGCCTCAATGCAACTTCACCAGCGGCGTGCTGCGCTTGATCAGGAACCGCGCCACCGCCAGCACGCCGGTGCGTATCGTCCCCAGCACGGCCTGATGGTGCATCAGATGCAGGCTGGCATACATCAGGCGCGCGACAAAGCCGTCGACGAACCAGCTCAATCCCTTGAGCGATCCCATCAAACTTCCCACCGAATTGGTCTGCCCGAACGACACCAGCGAGCCGTAATCGCGGTACACGTACGGATGGCTGCGCGGCGGCTTGCCCTTGTGCTGGCGCACGAAAGTGGTCAACAGGTAATCGGCCTGCTGGTGCGCGGCCTGCGCGCGCGGCGGCACCAGTTTGCCGTCCGGCCCGGCGCACGCGGCGCAATCGCCCAGCGCATAAATATAGTCGAACCCCTTGACCGCCAAATCCGGGCCGACATCGATCTGCCCCGACTTCACCGTCGGCAAACCCAGCTCCTTGAGGAAATCGGGCGCCTTGATGCCGGCCGCCCACACCACGATTTGCGCCGGATAGGAAACCTCCCCTGCGCTGACATGCGTGGCCGATATCGCCGTCACCCGGGTATTGGTCACCACGCTGACGGCGCGCTGATGCAGCAGCTCCAGCGCGGCTGTCGACACCTTCTCCGGCAGCGGCGCGAGTATGCGCGGCGCGCCCTCGATCAGCGTGATGCGCACATCGCGTTCGGCCTGCAGCTGACGGAAGCCGTAGGCGGCGTAGACCCCGCTGGCCTCGCGCAACTCCGCCGCCAGCTCGACCCCGGTGGCGCCGCCGCCAATGATGACGACGTCGATGCCGGCATCGGGCTGCGCGCTCTTTTTCAACGACGCCAGCGTCAGCAGCTTGAGCAAGGTGAGCCGGAAGCGCTCGGCGTCTTCGGTGGCGTTGAGCGAGATGGTATGTTCGGCCGCGCCAGGCACGCCGAAATAGTTGGAGGTGCTACCGACGGCCAGCACCAGCGAGTCGAAGCGAATCTGCCGCTCGGGCAGGATCAACTCGTTGGTCGGTTCGACACCGCGTATCGCACCGACGGTCAGCATCCGCTGCGCGGCGTCCAGCGCCACCATCGGACCATAGGCGAACGTGAAACCATTGTCGTGCGCCAGCATCTGGTAGGACAAGCCTTCCTGGTGCACGTCCAGGGTACCGGCGGCCACCTCGTGCAGCGAGGGCTTCCAGATATGGTAAAGACGGCTATCGACCAGCAGCACCGCTTCGGGACCCAGCTTGCGGCCCAGTTTGCAGGCGAGCTCAAGCCCGCCCGCACCGCCGCCTACAATGATGATTTTGCTATGCAAATGGCTCTCCTTGTAGCGGCGGCATGCACCGCATGGTGGTGTTATCGGTCGCGGCCGTTGCCGTTGCCATGACCATTGCCGTGGCCTTTACCGTTGCCATGGCCCTTGCCATGGCCGCGGTCGTCGTCGCGGCGGTCATCACGTCGGTCGTCGTGGCGGTCGCCACCGTGGCGGGTGCGATAGGCAGGCGCGTACTGGTTGTTATACCAGCTGTCTTGAACAAAATACACCGGCTGACCGCAGGCGTTGTAGGCGGCGCAGTGCTTCGACCATTTCTTGGCGTGGCCTGGCGGCACGCGCAAATAGATCGGCGCGCGCTCGATGTAATGGGTTGGCCGCTGAACGATCAGCGGCTCGCGATAAATCACCTGCGGCTGCGGATAGTCGCCGATGTCGATGCGGCCGTAAAACCCCGGCTGGCCAACGCTGACCGAAACATTGGTGCTGGCGGCAAAGGCGCTGGTAGACAAAACCAGCAAGCTGGCCGCAATGAGTTTGGCTTTCATGATGTGCCCCATATTCTTCTGTGTTACCGAGCGAAGTTGCTCAACGAACATACTAACAAGTCCGGAGCACTGTTTCCGTTCGCTAACGTACATACTTTCAGGCAAGTAGCCATTGCCATCGGCTACACATCGACGCTACAATAATGGTTCGAGTCCTAACCATTAGCTACCAAATCATATGTCCTCTATCGAAGAGCGCTTCTCCGCCGCCCTCCACGGCAGCGCCCGTGCCTGGCGCCAGGCCATCGACCGCCGCCTGCGGCATCTCGGCATCAGCCAGGCCAGCTGGATGGCGATAGCGCTCACCGCCAAGGAAAAAACCCCGCCGTCGCAAACCCAGCTGGCCGCGCGCGTCGGCGTCGAAGACCCGACCATGGTTGCCACCATCGACCGCCTGGTCAAAGCCGGCTACATGGTGCGCACGCCGTCCGAGACCGACCGCCGCGTCAAACTGCTGAGCCTGACCGACGCCGGCCAGCAAATTTACCTGAATGTCAAAAACGAAGCCAAAGTCGTGCGCGAGGAACTGCTGGGCAAGGCCGATCCGGCCGTGCTGCGCATCGTCACCGAATTCCTGGAAGCGTTACAGGCCGACATCGAGTCCGCTCCATGAGCGCTGGGGTGGCCCTGAACCGCCGCATGATCACCGTCTCGATCATGCTCGCGACCATCATCCAGGCGCTCGACGGCACCATCGCCAACGTTGCCCTGCCGCACATGCAGGGCAGCCTGTCGGCCTCGCAGGACCAGATCACCTGGGTGCTCACCTCGTTCATCGTCGCCACCGCCATTGCCACGCCGCTCACCGGCTGGATGTGCGACCGTTTCGGCCAGAAGAACATTTTCATGACCGCCGTGGCGGGCTTTACCCTCGCCTCGGTGCTGTGCGGTTTGTCCAGCTCGATCACAGAGATCGTCGCAGCGCGCATGTTGCAAGGCGTCTTCGGCGCCGCGTTGGTGCCGCTGTCGCAAGCCACCTTGCTCGACATTAACCCGCGCGAGAAACACGGTTCGGCCATGGCCGTCTGGGGGATGGGCGTGATGATCGGCCCCATCCTCGGCCCCACCCTGGGCGGTTGGCTGACCGACAGCTACAACTGGCGCTGGGTGTTCTTCATCAACGTGCCGGTCGGCGCGCTGGCCTTCTACGGCATCTGGCGCTACATCGCCGGCACCGCCGCGCCGCGCAAGATGCGTTTCGATGCCTTCGGCTTCGTCACCCTCAGCCTGGCCATCGGCGCGCTGCAGATGCTGCTCGATCGCGGCGAGCAGAACGACTGGTTCGCCGCCGCCGAAACCTGGGTCGAGGCCATTCTGATGACGCTCAGCTTCGCCTGGTTCGCCATCCACACCGCCATGCGCCCGGCGGGCCGATCGTTCTTCGACTACCGGCTGCTGCGCAACGCCAACTATGTCGGCGGCCTGCTGTTCATTTTCATCGTCGGCCTGGTGTTGTTCGCCACGCGCGCGCTGACGCCGACGATGCTGCAAAGCCTGATGGGCTACCCGGCTGCCGTGGCCGGCCTGGTGACCGCCCCGAGCGGCCTGGGCACGATGATCGCGATGATGCTGGTCGGCCGCCTGGTCGGCCGCGTCGACCTGCGCCTGCTGCTTGGCGCCGGCTTCGCCATCACCGCCTTCTCGCTGTGGCAGATGACGCGCTACACGCTGGTGCTGTCGCAAAGCGACATCATCTGGCCCGGCGTGATCCAGGGTCTGGGACTGGGCCTGGTGTTCGTGCCGCTCAGCGCGGCCACCTTCGCCACCCTGTCGCCGGAGATGCGCGCCGAGGGCACCGCCATCTACAGCCTGATGCGCAACATCGGCAGCTCGATCGGCATCGCGCTGGTGCAGACGCTGCTGGTGCGCAATACCCAGACCGTGCACAGCGCGCTGGCCGAGAAGATCACCAGCGCCAATCCGGCCTTGCTGGACAACCTGGCCACGCCGCAGGCGGCAACCCTGCTGAACAACGAGATCACCCGCCAGGCCTCCATGATCGCCTATGTCGACGACTTCTGGCTGATGCTGATCCTGACCTTGGCCGTCTTGCCGCTGCTGCTATTGATCCGTCCCGCCAAAAACCAGGCGCCGGGCGAGGCGGCGATGGCTGCGCACGCGGACTAACAAGCGGACTAACAAGCGGACAAACCATAGGACCTCCACATGAAACAACTACCGCAAAAGCTGCTGCCGATGGCCTGCGCGCTGGCCCTGCTGGCCGGCTGCGCCCACATCGGCGCCGACACGCATCCGGCGCAACGGCGCGACCCCGCCACCGTCCAGCTCCCGGCCGACATCAAGCTGGCGCGCGAAGGCTGGCCCGAGGCGCAATGGTGGACCGCCTACCATGACGACCAACTGAACGCGCTGATGCTGGGCGCCCTCGCCTCCGGCCCCAGCCTGGAAGTGGCGGCAGCCCGCACCGGCAGCGCGCGCGCGGCGCTGTCGCGCAGCGCCGCCGATGTCGGCATCGACGTCTCGACCTACGCCAATGCCAACCGCCAGCGCTACTCGGGCACCGGCCTGTTCCCGGCGCCGATCGGCGGCGCCTACTTCACCTCCGAAACCCTGCGGCTCGACGTGCACTACAACTTCGACTGGTGGGGCAAGAACCGCGCGCAGGTGGCCGCCGCCATCGGCAGCCTCAACGCCGACCGCGCCGCCTACGCCGAAGCCGAACAGCTGCTGGCGGCGCAGATCGCGCAAAGTTATTTCCGGCTGCAAGGCGGCTGGGCGCGCATGGCAAATCTCGACCAGCTGGCCGCCGCGCAGCAGGCGCTGGTGCGCGACAAGGAACGGCGCATCGCGCGCGGCCTGGCCACCGCAGACGAACAGCGCGCGGCGGAATCGGAGCTGAGCCTGATTGGCAAGCAACAGGCCCAACTCGACGCCGACATCGGCCACGAACGCGAAGCGCTGCGCGCGCTGGCCGGCGCCGACAACACCGCGCTTGCCGATCTCAAGCCGCAAGCGGCGGCCGACGTGCCGCACGCGCTGCCGGCGCGCCTCGGCATCGAACTGCTGGCACGCCGCCCCGACCTGCAGGCGGCGCGCTGGAAGGTGGAATCCTCGCTCAGCAGCATCGACGCGGCCAAGGCGGCCTTCTACCCGGACATCAACCTGACCGGGTCGATCGGCCTGGATACGATCAAGGTCGAAAACCTGTTGCAGGCGGCCAGCCGCACCTTCTACCTGGGCCCGACATTGACGTTGCCGCTGTTCGACAGCCGCCGGCTCGACGCCCAACTCGACAGCGCCCGCAGCGCGCGCGACGAGCGCATCGCCGAATACAACGCCGCCATCGTCGACGCGGTGCGCGAGGTGGCGCAAGACGGCGTGCAGTTGCGCGGCATCGAGCGCCAGATCGCGCAGCAGGATGCCGCCACCGGCGCCGCCCGCGCGCAGCTGGCGTCGGCTAAAGCGCGCTTCGACCACGGCCTGGCCGACAACAGCGCGCTGCTGGCCGCGCGCATGGCGCTGTTCAAGCAGCAGGACGCCGACCTGTATCTGCGCCAGGTGCAGCGGCTGGCCGAAGTCGCCTTGACCAACGCCCTCGGCGGCGGCTACCGCGAACAAGCGCCCCTGGCGACCGTCATCAAATAATCGAAAGTCCATCATGAACGAAACTACCACCAACCCAACAGAACAACCGAGCAACAGGAAGCGCAACATCGTCCTGGCCGGCATCACCCTGCTGTTCCTCGCCGCCGGCGCCGCCTACGGTATCTATTACCATCTGGTGCTGTCGACATTGCAGGAGACCGACAACGCCTACGTCGGCGGCAATCTGGTCAACCTGTCGTCGCAAGTGAGCGGCAACGTCACCGCGATCCGCGCCGACGAAACGCAGATGGTGCGAGCGGGCGCGCCGCTGATCACGCTCGACCCGGCCGACGCCGACGTCGCGCTGGCCCAGGCCGACGCCAAACTGGGCGCCGCCGTGCGCGAGCAGCGCCAGCGCTACGCCGACGTCGAGCAATACGACGCCACCGTGGCGCTGCGCAAGCTGCAGCTGAAAAACGCCGAGGACGATCTTGCGCGGCGCCAGCCGCTGGCGGCCGACCACACCGTCTCCGGCGAAGAGGTCGAGCACGCGCGGCAGGCGGTGGCCAACGCGCGCGCCGCGCTGGCGGTCGCGGCGCGCCAGGAAGCGGCGGCGAAGGCCGGCGTGGCCGGCGTCGGCGTGGCCATGCATCCGCAGGTGCTGGCCGCCAAGGCCGACTACGAACAGGCGTGGCTAACGGCGCGCCGCAACACCATCGTCGCGCCGGTGTCGGGCTATGTGGCCAAGCGCAGCGTGCAGGTCGGCGCGCGCGCCACGCCGGGCACCACGCTGTTGTCCATCGTGCCGCTCGAGCAGTTGTGGGTGGACGCCAATTTCAAAGAGTCGGAATTGCGCGACATCCGCGTCGGCCAGCCTGCGACGGTGGAGGCCGACATGTATGGCGACAAGGTGGAATTCCACGGCAAGGTGGTGGGCCTGTCGGCGGGCACGGGCAGCGCGTTCTCGCTGCTGCCGGCGCAAAACGCCAGCGGCAACTGGATCAAGGTGGTGCAGCGGCTGCCGGTGCGGATCGCGCTGGACGCGCAAGAGTTGCGCGCCCATCCGCTGCGCATCGGCTTGTCGACCACGGTCAAGGTCGATATCAGCCAGACCGACGGTCCGGTGCTGGGCGCCGCCATGCCGCAGGCGCCGGTCTACACCACGCAAGCGCTGGCGCAGCCGATGACACAGGCGGTGGTGGCGGCCGACAACATCATCAGCCGCAATCTGGTGCGGTGACTTTTAACTTTTAACCCGCACGGCCACGCGGGGTCGTACCCCGTACGGGGTACGACCCGTAACGGTGACGCGGGCTTTGCCGCGAAAGGCCTGTGGGTTTGTGCTACCTCAGCTCGGCGTCGAGCTGGCGGATCGCCGTCTGCGCCTGCGTGATCACGCGGTCGGCGATGCGCTGGCGCATGCCGGGCACGCGCGCGGCCGCCTCCGCTTCCAGCAACAGCGGTGTCAGCAATTGCAGCGCGGACTCGTGGAATCCCTGCTCCACCACGCTGAGCTGGTCGTTGAACGATTGCTCGGCGGCCTGCAACTGCTTGCGCAACTCCTGCTCGAACGCGGCGCGCTTGTCGCGGATCTCGGTGCGCTTGCGCTTGCCGCCATCGGTGAACCACTTGAAGGCGCCCGCCAGCAACACCGCGCCGCCGACAAACGGCGCCGCCGGCGCCACCACCGGCAACACCACCGCCGCGCCGATCAGATAGGCGGCCGTGCCGGTGCCGGCCGCGACCACCGCCCCGCTCATCAACGTGACATTGGCGGCCGTGTCGACCTTGTTGACCAGACGCGTGCCGATGCGCAGGCGCGGCATCAGCTTGGCCAGGGTCGAGTGGTGCTGCCGCTGGAACACCGACGACTGGTTGAGCCGCATCGCCGACTGGAACAGGCGCAAATCCTCCTGCAGCAAATGCAGCGACTGCTCCTTGCGGCGCACGATGCGGTCCAGGCGCCGCTCCATCTCCTGCCCGAACTGCTGGCGGCCGATGCTGGCCCAGACCTCTTCCTCCTTCCATTGGTCAGTATTGAGGCGGTCGCCGATGGCCAGCTCGATGGCGTTGCCGGCGTCGTGCACGGCGTCGTCGATCTCCTCGGCCAGCAGCCGGCGCTCGTGGGCGATGCGCTGGTCGACCAGGGTCAGCCGCTGCAGCACCTGGTTTTTCAGGTCGGTCGCCGCGCTCACCAGCGTCGCGGCGGTGGCCTCGCCCATCGACAGCAGGCGCGCCTGGTCCAGGTAGGCGCTGATGTCGCTGGTGATCGCCGCGGTGGTGCTGCTCACCAGCTGGCGCAACTGGCCGTGGTCGATGTCGCCGGACTGGAAATTGCGCGCGTGCTCGACCAGTTCCGGCTGGCCGGCGTTGCGGCCGAACTCGGCGACGGTGTCGGCCAGCGAGCGCCCGCGCACCAGCCGCCGCGCCTGCTCGCCCAGATTGGCCAGGATGCCGCGCTGCTCGGTCACCGGCAGCTTATGCAGGTCGTCGGGCGACAGCCGCACCGACAGCGCCTTGGCCAGCCGCTGCGCCAGCAGGCGGGCGTCGCCGCCGTGCAGAGCCAGCAGCGGAATGGTCATGCCGAGCGCGTTCTCGCGCGCGGCCTGGTCAATGCCGGCGCAGCTGCGCGCCAGCGCGTTGAAGGCCCAGTCGACGTCGATGCCCGATTCGATGGCGTTGAGCACCAGCGCGGTGAACACGGCCGAGGACTTGCCGTCGCCGGCGATGTCGGTAACGGCGGCGAACTGTGCCAGCGTGAGGCTGCCTTCATTGCCGGCGATGGCGCCGACCGCGCGCGCGTAGGCCGAGCTGAAACTTTGGTCCGACGACAGATGCTCGTCCAGCGAGCGGACGCTGACGACGTGGGCGGTCGGTGGAGTACCGTGGTGACTATTCACACTTGCTCCGATTCGTAAAATTACCTGGCCCCAATTTTAACTGAAGCGGCGCCGCGGCGCGTGCCTGCTACGGTGTCCCGGTCGCCAGGAAAAGGGTTTCCTTGATCTCTTCCATGACCACATAGCTCTTGGACTGCGCCGCCCCAGGCAGGCTCAGCAACATGTCGCCCAGCAACTTGCGGTATTCGGCCATTTCGTGGATGCGCGCCTTGATCAGGTAGTCGAAGTCGCCCGACACCAGATGGCATTCCTGTACCTCTGGAATACGCAGCACCTCGCGCCGGAATTGCTCGAATACGGGGCCGGACTTCTGGTTAAGCGTGATTTCAACGAACACCAGCAGCTTAGCGCCCAGCGCCGGCGGATCGATGCGTGCGTGGTAGCCGGTGATGACGCCATCGCGCTCCATGCGCTTGACCCGCTCGATGGCAGGCGTGATCGACAACCCGACCTGCTCGCTCAGGTCCTTCATCGAGATGCGGCCATCGCTTTGCAGGATGTGCAGGATCTTGCGGTCGAGCTTGTCCAGGGCGCGGACGGATTCTTTCTGAATTCGCATGATAATCCACTAAATAACCGGTTTTATACAGTAACAAATACTAGCAAGACCAGCATACCATAGTGGAATATCTGGTCACTAAATAATAGGGGTTCGTATGCGCGTTGTCATTCTTGGTAGCGGTGTGATCGGCGTCACGAGCGCCTATTATTTGGCCCAGGCCGGTCACGACGTGACCGTGCTCGACCGTCAGCCGGGCCCCGCGCTGGAGACCAGTTTCGCCAACGCCGGCCAGATTTCCCCCGGCTACGCGTCCCCGTGGGCAGCGCCCGGCATCCCCCTCAAAGCCATGAAATGGATGCTGCAGCGCCACGCGCCGCTGTCGATCACACCAGACGGTACGCTGTTCCAGCTGCAATGGATGTGGCAAATGCTGCAAAACTGCACCACCGAGCGCTACGCGGTCAACAAGGAACGCATGGTGCGCCTGGCCGAGTACAGCCGCGACTGCTTCAAAACGCTCCGTGCGGCCACCGGCATCGAATACCAGGGCCGCCAGCAAGGTACCACGCAGCTGTTCCGCACCCAGAAGCAGCTCGACGACGCCGCCAAGGACATCGCCGTGCTCGAGGAAACCGGCGTCGCTTATGAACTGCTGAACCGCCAACAGCTGGTCGGCGCCGAGCCGGGCCTCGACCAGAACAAGCTGGTTGGCGGCCTGCGCCTGCCCAACGACGAGACCGGCGACTGCCAGCTGTTCACCACCGCGCTGACGGCGATGGCCGAAAAGCTCGGCGTCAAGTTCCGCTACGGCGTCGACATCACCGGCCTGATCGCGTCGGGCGACGACATCAAGGGCGTGCGCTGCGGCGCCGAGGTGGTGACCGCCGACTCGTATGTGGTCGCGCTGGGGTCGTATTCGACCGGCCTGCTCAAAAACCTGGTCAGCATCCCGGTGTATCCGCTCAAGGGATACTCGATCACGGTACCGATCGTGAACGCCGACGCCGCGCCGGTGTCGACCATTCTCGACGAGACTTACAAGATCGCCGTGACCCGCTTCGACGACCGCATCCGCGTTGGCGGCATGGCGGAAATCGCCGGCTTCGACACCCGCCTCAATCCGCGCCGCCGCGAGACGCTGGAAATGGTGGTCAACGACCTGTTCCCCGGCGCCGGCGACACCGCGTCGGCCAGCTTCTGGACCGGCCTGCGGCCGATGACGCCGGACGGCACACCCATCGTCGGCCGCACCGCGCTGCGCAACCTGTTCATCAACACCGGCCACGGCACCCTGGGCTGGACCATGTCGTGCGGTTCGGCGCAACTGCTGTCCGATATCATTTCGGCACGTCGTCCGGCGATTCTGGCGGATGATTTGTCAGTGGCGCGGTATAGCGGCGTGGCGGCGCCCCGTCAGCCGCGCCTGGCGAACGCTTGACGCTAGCATCGCCACCTTGCATGCGCCTTCGGCGGCGCATGCATGGCGGATTACGCGCTGCGCGCTAATCCGCCCTACGTGCCTCCATGGTGATGCGACGTCAGCTTTCCTCCGTCCGCATTCCCCATCCCGCCCCCCTGCACTGTCGCATCCCCGCCTATATCGCGCCCGGAACCCGAAACATCGTCATCATGGCGTTGAGAATGGGCCTTAGCGTGCGTATAATTTTAATCATGAATAAACTTGAAGCTTTCGGCCATATCGCGGCCTTGGCCATCCGCGGCGAACTGGTGTTCCCCACCAGCGTAAATGCGGCGCTCCGCGTTCAATTGGCATTGGACGATCCGGAATGCCCGGTCGATAAGGCGATCGGCCTGGTGCTGGCCGAGCCGCTGCTGGCCGCGCGCACCGTCGCCATCGCCAACTCGGCGATGTTCAACCGCTCCGGCGCGCCCGTCATCACCAACGTGCGCGGCGCGATCATGCGCATCGGTTACCAAAACCTGTTCGCGCTGGCCGCCGCCATGGTGGTGCGCCAGTTCGGCAGCAAGATCACCGATCCCAAGCTGCGCGCCAAGGCCGAGGCGCTGTGGGACCACACCATCGCCGTCTCCGCGCTGGCGCGCCTGATCGCCCGCCACGTCACCGGCGTCAACGAGGACACCGCGCTGTTCGCCGGCATCGTGCACGAGGTGGGGGGCTTTTACCTGCTGTCGCGCGCCGACGAGTTCCCCGGCCTGCTTGAGGAAGATCCGGAGAACTGGCATTCGGCCAGCGAGGAGATCATCACGCGCGAGGTAATGCGCAAGCTGTGCATCCCCGAGCCGGTGGCCGAGGCCGTCGAGGGCCTGCGCGACAGCTTCATGTCGATCCCGCCGGACTCGCTGCTCGACACGCTGCTGCTGGCCAACCACCTGACGCCGGTGCGCTCGCCGCTGCAGGAGCCGCAGCGCGAGCTGCCGCCGCATTCCGACTCGGCGATCGACCTGTTCATCGACGAGGACAAGCTGGCGCTGATGCTGAAGGAAGCGGCCAACGACGCCGCCGAAATGAACGCCGCGCTGCTGGTCTGAGCGCGACCGGGCCGGCGTGGCGCAGTCGCGCGCCCGGCCCTCCCCATGGAGATGACGCATGCAGACTGCCCCCCCGTCCTACGGGTCGGACCAATCCGGCCTGGTCTGCGGCTATGTGTTCGGCCGCGAGATCGACGGCACGGGCCGGCCGCTGGACACCGAAGAAGCGCGCGTATGGCTCAAGAACCGCGCCCACCATCCGACCGAATTCATCTGGCTACACTACAACCTGGCCAACACCGCCAGCGAGAAGTGGCTGCACGAGCACACCGCGCTGCCCGAGGAATTCTACGAAAGCCTGCATGAAGGCCCGCGCTCGACCCGCATCGAGCTGGCCGACAACACGCTGATCGCGGTTGTCAACGACGTGCTGCACGACTTCACGTTCGAGCCGTCCGATATCTCCACCTTGTGGCTCAGCGTCGACAAGCAGGTCGTCATCAGCGCGCGGCGCAAACCGCTCAAGGCGGTCGACGTGCTGCGCAACGCCGTGCGCACCGGCGAGCCGATCCGCTCGTCGGTCGAACTGCTGATCCACCTGCTGCGCGACCAGGCCGACGCCCTGATCAAGATCGTGCGCGACGCCATCGCCACGGTCGACGGCATCGAGGACAATCTGCTGGCGGGCAAGCTCAACACCAAGCGCGCCAGCCTCGGGCACCTGCGGCGCGTGCTGGTGCGGCTGCAGCGCCTGCTGGCGCCGGAACCGGCCGCGCTGTTCCGGCTGCTGCAAAGGCCGCCAGCCTGGATGGCCGAGATCGACGCCCAGGAGCTGCGCCAATCGACCGAGGAATTCTCGATGGTACTGGCCGACATGGCCTCGCTGCAGGAGCGCATCAAGCTGATCCAGGAAGAGATCGCCGCGCTGGTCAACGAGGGCAACAACCACAGCCTGTTCGTGCTGACGGTGGTCACGGTGCTCGCGCTGCCGATCAACATCATCGCCGGCCTGTTCGGTATGAACGTCGGCGGCATCCCGCTGGCACAGGCGCCGCATGGTTTCTGGGTGGTGGTGGCGATCGTCGCCAGCTTCACCGTCATCGCCGGCTTCCTGGCGTTCCGCCGCCAGCGCGACATTGGTTAAGGAGTCTTGCATGCACGGTCCGTCACCCGACAACCCGGCGCCGATGGCCGGCTTTCCGCAAGTCTGCTATCTGAAGAACATCGTCACCAATCCCAACATCGTCGTTGGCGACTACACGTACTACGACGATCCCGAGGACACCGGCAATTTCGAGCGCAACGTCATGTACCACTTCCCCTTCATCGGGGACAAGCTGGTCATCGGCAAGTTCTGCGCGCTGGCGCGCGGCGTCAAGTTCATCATGAACGGCGCCAACCACAAGCTGTCGGGCATCTCGACCTACCCGTTCCAGATCTTCGGCAACGGCTGGGAAAAGGTGATGCCGGCCGAGGGCGAGCTGCCGTACAAGGGCGACACGGTGATCGGCAACGACGTCTGGATCGGTTACGACGTGCTGATCATGCCGGGGGTGACCATCGGCGACGGCGCCATCGTCTCGTCGCGGGCGACGGTGGTGGCCGACGTGCCGCCCTACACGGTGGTCGGCGGCAATCCGGCCAAAGTGATCAAGGAGCGTTTTCCGGCCGGCGTGGCGGCGCACTTGCAAGCCATCGCCTGGTGGGACTGGCCGATCGAACATATCACCGAACATCTGGCGCTCATCGCCGGCGGCGACGTGGCGGCGCTGGAGCGGGTGCGGCCCAGCCCCTGAGCAGGTACAGGCGGCGGGTGCCGAACGCCGTGAATACCAGGCCCAGCACCAACGCGATCAGGTTGTCGCGGCGATGGGCGGCGCGCACTTCGTCGAAGGCGACGACATCCTTGCCGCCGACGGCGACGCCGAAGGTCGTATAGAAAAAACCGGGCAGGAAGCCTGGACGCGTGGTCCGGCGCGGGTCGAACCTGACCGTGACCGGATACAGCATGGTGGCGTCGCGCACGGCAGCGCGCATGCGGCCGTCGGGATCGCCTTTCTCCAGCAGCGCGAACTGGCGCGCGTCACCGGCCAGCGTGTAGTACAGCGCGCCCATGCTGGCGTAGCTCCAGGTCACGCGGCCGGTCGCGGTGTCAAGCCGGCCGGGCGCCGGGAAGCGCCATTCGAGCGCACCGTAGACCAGCAACAAGCCGATCCCGAGCAGCAGAAAAAAATAGCCGCCACGGCGGTCCTGGTACCACTTTCTCATGATGCGTCGGTCTGATTGGGATGACGTCATGATACATGGACCGACGACAGCGCAGCAGCATGGATTTCACCCGGCAAGCCTTTTGTGGCAACGCGCGCGCCGCCGCAGGGGGTCGTACCCCGTACGGGGTACGACCCCGCCTGGCAGTGCGGGTTGGAGAGGAATCACCAATTAATAAACATTTTCGTTTACTTAATAGCCGAGACCGCTTAAAGTATCGCTACCCAACACCGACCCCAGCCCCATGAAAACACCGCTCTTGATCAGCGCCGCCTGCCTGCTGGCCCTGCTCTCCACCATCGGGGCCGCGCTGCCCTACCCGATCCTGCCGCCGCTGTTCGCCGCCGGTGTCACAAACGATCTAAACAGTTTCCTCGGTTTGCCGCCCAAGTTGCTGTTCGGCCTGGCGCTGATGATCAACCCGCTCGGCCTGCTGATCGGCTCCGCCCTGCTCGGCCCGATGTCGGACCGCTACGGCCGTCGCCCGGTGCTGCTGGTGACGCTGTACGGCGCCGCGCTCGGCCACGCCATTACCGCGCTGGCGCTGTTGTTCGAATCCTACCCATTGTTCATCGTCGCGCGCTTTTTCACCGGTCTGCTCGAAGGCAACGGCTCGGTCGCGCGCGCCATGCTGGCCGACCGCCTCGACGGCGACCTGCGCCGCAAGGCGCTGTCGTGGCTCAACGGCGCCTTCTACATGGGTTGGCTTGCCGGGCCGCTGCTGGCCGGCTTCACGCTGGTGTTCGGCATCACGGTGCCGTTCTGGATCGCCGTCGCACTGCTGCTGATGACGGCCGTGCTGGTGGCCATCGCGCTGCCGGCGGAGGCGCCGTCGGACGCCACCACCTCGTGGTGGCAGGTGGCGCGCGACCGCCACGCACTGAACCTGCTGCGCGAACCGGATCTGCGCAACCTGTTCATCGTCACCCTGGCCTACACCAGCGGCGTGACAGCTTTCTACGAGTTCTATCCGCTGTGGCTGGTGGAAGTACCCGGCTACGGCTCGCAAGGCATCGCCTGGACCACGGCCGGCCTGTGCGCCGTGATGACCGCCACCACCGTCTTTGCCGGCCGGCCGTTCAACGGCGAGCCGCTGCTGCGGGCGCGCCGCTTCGCCTTCGTCACGGCCGCGCTGATCACGTTGCTGGCCGCCAGCAACGCCACGCTTGGCATCGCCGCCATCGTCCTGTTCGGCATCCCGCACTCGTTCTACAACGGCATCGTGCCCACCTGGTGTGCGGAACGCTTCGGCGCCCACGGCCAGGGCGCGGTGATGGGATTGATCTCGACCACGTTCTGCCTGGCCAACATCCTCATGGCACTGGTCGGCGCGGTGCTGACGCTGATCGACACGCGGCTGATCCTGTTGTTGGGCGCGGCGTTGACCACGTGGTCGGCATGGCGCATGGGCGGCTGGCACGCCAGCATGCGCGCCAGGGACGGCGACGCCGATCGCCTCAAGGAAGCGATGCCATGAACACCGCCGAACAGACGCTTTTCCTCATCAAGACGCGCGGCCCGCAAACGGCGCAGCAGCTGGCGGCGTTGCTGGACCTGACGTCGATGGGCGCGCGCCGGCAGCTCGAGGCGTGGCAGGAAAAAGGCATGCTGACGTACGAGGAGGTCGCCGACAAGCGCGGCCGCCCATCGCGCCGCTGGCTGCTGACGGAAGCCGGCCACGCGCGGTTTCCGGATCGCCATGCGGACCTGACGGTGCAACTGATCGACCAGGTGCGCGGCCTGTTCGGCGACGCCGGCCTCGACAAGCTGATCGCGGCCCGCGAGGCCGTCAGCGAGCAGCAGTATCGCGTGCATTTGCGCGATGCCAGCGCGCTGCCCGAGCGCGTGGCCGCGCTGGTGCAGGCGCGCAGCAGCGAAGGCTATATGGCCGAAGTCGAAACCCGCGACGACGGCACCCTGCTGCTGGTGGAGAACCATTGTCCGATCTGCGCGGCGGCGCGCAAATGCCAGCAGTTCTGCCGCTCTGAGCTCGATCTGTTCCAGCGCGTGCTCGGTCCGGATTGCTCGGTCGGCCGCGTCGAACATATGCTGAACGGCGCGCGCCGCTGCGTGTATGTGATCAAGCCGGTGTGATGCCGGAGGACCGCGTGATCCGCCATGCGTTTTTGGGAAATCATGTTCATTTTCATGATTTCAAATTCGAAAGAAAGCCTTATGGAATAAGGTCGCAAGGCATTTCAAAAGAAAACAAAGTGGAATAGGAAACCCGGAAGTCAAGCGGTAGTGCCGGCGACGCTCGGCCGTTTGATCGCAGTCAAGCCGCAATACGCTGGTCAGAAGACAATCAGTGCATGCCACGCACCATTGCGTTGGCAATCACACCAATTGCTTCGTTGAAGGTATTGCGCACCATGCTCTATTTCACTTACAGCCCCGCCCCCCTCGCCCGCGTCGTCAGCGCGAAACTGATCGCCATCAGCCGCGCCGGCAAGAGTCTATTGATGTTCGGCGCCGACTGCCTGGCGCTGCCGCTGTGCCTGCAGCTGGCGTTGCTGGCCAGCGCCGACGCCGGCGCCTATATCAGTGCGCCGCCGGCGCTGATGCTGCTGCTGACGGCGATGTCGATCGCCGCGCTGGCCATGAGCGACCTGTATTCGGCCGTGGTGCGCTACCTGGACCAGCGCATGCTGGCCATCGCCGGCGTCGGCCTGGGCGGCGCGGTGCTGGCGGTGTCGGCGCTGACCATGGACCGCGACGGCCAGGCGCTGCCATCGGGCGCGCTGGTGAACTACTGGCTGATCGCGATGTCTTACCTGGTGGCCTCGCGCGTGGCGGTGCGCGCCTTCCTGCGGCATCACACCCGCTTGCCGACGCAGGCGCGCGAACCGGTGGCCATTTACGGCGCCGGTGAAACCGGCGCCCGGCTGGCGCAGGCGATGCGCGGCGACAACCGCTACTGTCCGGTATGTTTCATCGACGAGAAGTGCGGCGACGAACAACGCACCGTTGGCGGCCTGCGCGTATTCCCGCCCGAGCGGCTCGGCGAAATCGTAGCCGCCTCGTCGATCCGGCTGATCGTCGTCGCGCTGCCGGCCACCTCCGGCGAGCGGCTGGTCGCGGTGCTGGGCATGCTGCGTACCTCCGGCGTCAGCGTCAAGTTCCTGCACGGCCTGCTCGATCTGGCCGACCACGCGCTGCGCCGGCAGTCGCTGCCACGCGGCCCGGCTTGCGCGCCCTTCCCCGACATTCCGCTGGAACAGTTGCTGGGCCGCGCGCCGGTACAGCCCGACAGTGCGCTGTTCAGCCGCTGCGTGCGCGGCAAGAGCGTGCTGGTGACGGGCGCCGGCGGCTCCATCGGCAGCGAATTGTGCCGCCAGGTCGCCAGCCTCGGCCCGCGCCGATTGCACCTGCTCGACCATTCCGAATACGCGCTGTACACCATCCGCCAGGAGCTACAGGCGAACTGGCCCCAGCTGTCGGTGCGCGCCCACCTGGGCTCGGTATGCAACGAGCAGCTGCTCGAGCGCGTGATGCAGGAGGACTGCATCGACACCATCTACCACGCCGCCGCCTACAAGCACGTGACGATGGTCGAGACCAATCTGGTCGAAGGCCTGCGCAACAACGTCGTCGGCGCGCGCGCCGTCGCCAACATCGCGGCCAAGTACCTGGTCGAGACCTGCGTGCTGGTGTCGAGCGACAAGGCGGTGCGCCCCAGCACCATCATGGGCGCCAGCAAGCGCCTGTCCGAGCTGGTGTTCCAGGCAGCGGCCCAGGCGTCGGCCTGGCACAGCGGCGAGCGCCGCACCACATTCAGCATGGTTCGCTTCGGCAATGTGCTGGGTTCGTCGGGATCGGTGGTGCCGCTGTTCCGCCGCCAGTTGCAGCAGGGCGGGCCGCTGACCATCACCGACGCCGCCATGGAACGCTACTTCATGCTGATCCCGGAGGCGGCGCAGCTGGTAATCCAGGCCGGCGCGATGGCCGAGGGCGGCGAGGTGTTCGTGCTCGACATGGGTCAGCCGATCCGCATCGTCGACCTGGCGCGCAGCATGATCGCGCTGGCCGGCCTGACCGAGAAAACGGCCCAGCATCCACAGGGCGACATCGAGATCAGCTATGTCGGCCTGTTCCCCGGCGAAAAGCTGCAGGAGGAACTGCTGACCGCCGACGGCGCCGAGCCGAGCCGCCATCCGCGCATCCTGCGCATGAAGGAGCAGGCGCTGCCGCCGACGGTGCTGGACCAGTACATCGAGTTGCTCTTGATCACCTGCGAGACCAACGACCGCTGGCTGATCGAGGCCATGCTCAAGACCATCATGAACGAGTTCACGCCGCAAACCGGGGCCCGTGCCGGCGACGGCGAGGCGGCGCTGCGCGCGATCGCCCAGCTGAGCATGGCGGCGCCGGCGCCGGTGCAAGCCCAGGCGTCCTGACGACGCGCGCGGCGTGCGGCCCCGCGCCGGGGCCGCACGCGCCATCCCTGTCCATCCATTGCAAGGAGCATTACATCATGCGCCAGTTCACCCCCGCCGTGGTCGGCCGCAAAATGCGCTTCGCGCTGGTCGGCTGCGGCCGCATCGCGCAAAACCATTTCGCCGCGCTGGCCCAGCACGCCGACCGCTGCCAGCTGGTGGCCGTCTGCGACGTCGATCCGGCGGCGCTCGCGCGCGCCGCCGCGCACACCGGCGCCACGCCCTACTCCCGCCTGGACCAGATGCTGGCCCGGAGCGAGGTCGACGCGGTCATCATCACCACCCCGTCCGGCCTGCATCCCGAGCAGGCCGTGCAGATCGCCGCCGCCGGGCGCCACGTGATCACCGAGAAGCCGATGGCCACGCGCTGGGAGGACGCCAAGCGCATGGTGGGCGCCTGCGACGCGGCCGGCGTGCGCATGTTCGTCGTCAAGCAGAACCGCCGCAACGCCACCTTGCAACTGCTCAAACGCGCGGTCGACAAGAAACGCTTCGGCCGCATCTACATGGTCAACCTGAACGTGTTCTGGACCCGGCCGCAAAGCTACTACAACAGCGCCGGCTGGCGCGGCACCTGGGAATACGACGGCGGCGCGTTCATGAACCAGGCCAGCCACTACGTCGACCTGATCGACTGGATCGTCGGCCCGGTCGAAAGCCTGCAGGCCTACACCGCCACCCTGGCGCGCGACATCGAGGTCGAGGACACCGGCGTGATCAGCCTGCGCTGGCGCAACGGCGCGCTTGGCTCGATGAACGTGACGATGCTGGCCTATCCGCACAACCTCGAAGGCAGCATCACCATCCTCGGCGAAAAAGGCACGGTGCGCATCGGCGGCGTCGCCGTCAACGAGGTGCAGCAATGGGACTTCGCCGAGCCGGACGAGGACGACGCGCTGGTGCGCGAGGCCAGCTACGCCACCACGTCGGTGTACGGCTTCGGCCACCCGCTGTACTACGACAACGTGATCAAGGTGCTGCGCGGCGAGGCCGAGCCCGAGACCGACGGCCGCGAGGGTTTGAAGTCGCTCGAGGTGCTGATCGCCGCCTACCGCTCGGCCCGCGATGGCCGCCGCGTGGCGTTGCCGCTCGATTATTGATATGCACCACTCCAGGGGGAACGACATGGATTTGGCGGTACATCCCAGCGCCATCGTCGACGACGGCGCCGCCATCGGCGCCGGCACGCGCGTCTGGCACTTCAGCCACGTGTGCGGCGGCGCGCGCATCGGCGCCGGCTGTTCGCTGGGCCAGAACGTCTACATCGGCAACGACGTGCTCATCGGCGACAACGTCAAGATCCAGAACAACGTCTCGGTGTACGACGCCGTCACCATCGAGGACGACGTCTTCTGCGGCCCCAGCATGGTGTTCACCAACGTCTACAACCCGCGCGCGGCGGTCGCCCGCAAGCACGAATACCGGGCCACACTGGTGCGCCGCGGCGCCACCATCGGCGCCAACGCCACCGTGGTATGCGGCGTGACGATCGGCGCGCACGCCTTCATTGCCGCCGGCGCGGTGGTCAACCGCGACGTGCGCGACTTCGCGCTGATGGCCGGCGTGCCGGCGCGCCAGATCGGCTGGATCGGCCGCCACGGCGAGCGGCTCGAACTGCCGCTGCGCGGCGACGGCAGCGCCCGTTGCCCGCACGGCGGCGACTTCTACGTGGTCCGCGACGGCGTCTGCGCGCTGATACCGGCCGACTGATCCCGCAGCCATGCAACCATCCCGACCACCCGTTCATCCCACAGCCCGGCCACGGAGCCCCCCATGGAATTCATCGACCTGAAAACCCAGTATCAACTGCTGCGCGCAGACATCAACGACGCCATCCAGCGCGTGCTCGACCACGGCCAGTACATCATGGGGCCGGAGGTGGCGCAACTGGAGCATCAACTGGCCGCCTTCAGCGGCGCGCGCCACTGCATCACGGTTGCCTCGGGCACGGAAGCGCTGGTGATCTCGCTGATGGCGCTGGGCATCGGGCCCGGCGACGAGGTCATCACCACGCCGTTTTCCTTCATCGCCACCGCCGAAGCCATCGTGCTGCTGGGCGCGCGGCCGGTGTTCGTCGATGTCGAGCGCACCAGCGGCAACCTCGATCCGGCGCTGGTGGCCGCCCGCATCGGCGCGCGCACCCGGGCCATCATGCCGGTGTCGCTGTACGGCCAGCCGGCCGACATGGACGCCATCAACGACATCGCCCGCCAGCACGGCCTGGCCGTGATCGAGGACGCGGCGCAAAGTTTCGGCGCCACGTATCGGGGACTGCGCAGCTGCAACCTGTCGGCCATCGGTTGCACCAGCTTCTTCCCCAGCAAGCCATTGGGCTGCTACGGCGACGGCGGCGCCATCTTCACCAGCGACGACGAGCTGGCGCGGTCGATGCGCGAAATCCGCGTCCACGGCCAATCGCAACGCTACCGCCACACCCGCATCGGCGTCGGCGGCCGCATGGACACCTTGCAGTGCGCCATCGTGCTGGCCAAGCTGGGCGTGTTCGAACAGGAGCTCGGGCGGCGCCGCCGCGTGGCCGCCATCTACGACCGGCTGTTCGCCGGCCACATCGAAACGGCCGCGCCCGCGCCCGACCGCGACAGCGCCTACGCCCAGTACACGGTGGTGCTGCAACGCCGCGCCGCCGTGCGCAGCGCGCTCGAGCTGGCAGGCATTCCCAGCGCCGTCCACTATCCATTGCCGATCCACCTGCAGCCGGCATATGCGCGCTTCGACGACGCCGCCTGTCCGGTGGCCGAATTGCTGGCCGAGCAAGTGCTGAGCCTGCCGATGGGCCCCTACCTGGCCGGCGCCGACGCCGAAAAAGTGGCGGACGTGGTGCTGTCGGCGGCCGGACGCTAGGACCGCGCCATGCCCGCCTTGCCCACATTCTGGAAACACCTGCTCACGGTGATGAGCGGCTCGATGGCCGCGCAGGCGCTGCCGATCCTGGCCGCGCCGCTGATCACGCGGCTGAGCACGCCGGCGCAGATGGGGGCTTTCAGCGTCTGGTTCGGCGTGGTCGCCATCGCGGCGGTGGTTGCCACCTTGCGCATGGAAAACGCGATGATCTTCGATCAGCGGCGCCAGCGCCAGCATCTGTGCTTCAGCGTCGTGGCCTGGTCGGCGACCTGGCTGGCGCTGCTGATGACGGTGGCCGCCGTCTTGATCAAGCTGTGCTGCCTGACCGGCATGTCGTGGCTGGGCGCGCTCACCCTGGGCATGGCCGCGTGGCTGACGGCCACCATGCAAACCACGCTTGCCTACGCCGCTTCGCACAACGCCTTCGGCCCGGCAGCCAAGGCCAGGATCGTCGCGGCGGGCGGCATCGCGCTGGCGCAACTGGCCATCCTCGCCTTCGGCGTCGGTTCCGGCGCGCTGATGGCCGGCCATCTGATCGGCCTGGCGATGGGACTGGTGGCCGCGCGCATGCTGCTCAAGCCGCCACTGGGACGGCGTGCCGGCAAGCGGCCTTCGTGGCGGGGATGGCGGCAGTCGCTGACGGGGCTGCAGTGGCGCAGCTGGCGCGGTTGGCGCGACGCCCTGCGCGACAAGGCGCTGGCATACGCGTGCCGGCTGTCGCGCCACGGCATCCCGGCGCTGTTCCCCTCCAGAACCCAGCGCGCCTTCCTGCTCACCCACCGCGCGCTGTGGAACTTCACGCTGCCGGCCAATCTGCTCAACACCGGCGTCGGCCAGCTGCCGCTGCTGATCATCGGCGCGCGCCACGGCGCCATGGCCGCCGGCCTGTTCGCGCTGACGCAGCGCGTGCTGGCCGCGCCGATTTCGCTGCTGGCGGCGTCGGTGCACGAGGTGTTCAAGCGTGAATCGGTGCGCCAGTTCCAGGACACCGGCAACTGCCGCCCCGCCTATCTGCACGCGCTGCGCGTGCTTCTGTTGCTGGGCTTTGTGCCGTCGCTGATCTTGCTGGTGGCCTCGCCGGCGCTGTTCGCCTTTGCCTTTGGCGAGGCCTGGCGCGGCGCCGGCGAGCTGGCGCAGATCCTGGCGCCGCTGTACTTCCTCAACTTCCTGGCCAGTCCGCTGAGCTATGTCTTCTTTGTCGCCGGGCGCCAGAAAATCGAACTGGTGTGGCAGATCGCCCTGTTCCTGATGACCGTCGCCGTGTTCACCGCCCCGCTCACGCTCAAGCAAAACGTGCTGGCCTACACCATCGGCTACTCGCTGCTGTACCTGCTGTATCTGCGCATGTCCTACCGCTACAGCGTCAACCGCAACCCGGCCGGGGGCCTGCATGCTGCCCGTTGACCGCAGCGCCGCTGGCGCCGCCCCGCAGGCGCTGGTGCTGGCGCTGCCGGCGCCGCAGCCGATCACGCTGCCACGCCGCGAGTCGGCGCGCGCCAGGGCGGCGCCGGCCGGCCTGCTCGGCCCGGGCTACGCGGAGCTGGCCTTCTTCCTGCTGTTCCCCGGCTTTTTCGCCTATCAGACCTTGCTGGGGCTGGGCATGATCCGCGCCTTCCTGGGCGGCTACTTCGCCATCGTCGCGCTGCTGATGTTTCCCATGCTGCTGCTGTGCTACCTGCGCCGCCTGCACGCGCGCGGGTTCCAGCTGCACGGCGTCGATGCCGCCTTTTTCGGCTTCCTGGCCTATTTCGCGGTAGCGGTCGCCTGCAACGCGGCCAGCGCCAACGCCGCCATCGTCGGCTCCCACCTGCTGGGGATGGTGTACATGCTCAGCATGTTCTTCATGTTCAAGATGCTGGACTTCCAGAGCCGGCGCTTCCGGCTGACACACTTGACCAGCCTGGCCGCGATGTCGGCCGTGGTGTTCATCTTCTCCGTCGATGGCGCGTTCTACCTGGCCGTACTGGGGGCGGCCCGCGACCCCGACAGCGTGGCCACCTACCAGGGGTTCTCGCGCTCCTACCTGATGCCGCTGATCGTCATGCTGGCCTGCACCGGCCACAGGGGATGGCGTTGGGCGCTGTACGCGCTGGGCTTGCCGACCTTGTACATCAACACCGCCCGCAGCGAGTTCGGCGCGCTGCTGTTCCTGATCCCGCTGATCGAATTCCACGCCTCGCGCCACCGCATGGCCATGGTGGCCGCCTTGCTGCTGCTGTTCCTGCTGCTCAAGTTCAACCTGGACACGATCCTGGCCGCCGTGCCCAGCAACCGCACGCTGGAACTGCTCGACCTGTCGCATTCGTCATCGGTCAGCGCGCGCCACCACCTGACCGAGCAGGCGCTGCGCACCATCGACCTGCACCCCGTCCTCGGCGATTACGCCAGCTATCCGCCGGGCAATTACGCGCACAACATTTTGTCGGCGTGGGTCGACCTGGGACTGTTCGGCTTTCTCGGGTTGCTGGCGTTGCTGGGCTACCCGCTGGCGCAGATGGCGGTGCACGGCTACCTGCTGGGTGGGCGCGCCAGCCGCGACCAGCGTTTCGTGCTGGCGTGGTCGATGCTCGGGGTCACCTTACTGCTGCTGTGCATGTCGCACTATTTCAGCGACATGATAATCGGCGCCGCGCTTGGCGCCTATGCCCGCTACCGCTCCGGAGGCCATGATGCGTAACGCTGTCCATCTGCGCGCGGCCTTTGCGCGCGACCATCCCCACCCCGCGCTGGCCGGCCACCGGCCGCGCGACGCAAGCAAGCCGATCCGATTCCATGAACCTCTCTGACCACGTCGAACGTCTGCGCGGCGCGCTGCGCCTGGCCGCCGAGATCGCCCGGCTGCCGCGCGCGCGGCTGCGCTTCCACACCGCCCTCAACCCGGAGCTGGTGCGGCGCACCCATCGCCTGTTTACCATGCCGCATCCGCGCTACCTGTTGGTGCGCAACAAGTCGCTCGGCATCGCGCTGATCGACCTGCGCGCCTACGACAGCGGCAAGGCCTATCTGAGCGCGTTGCGGCGGCGCGACTACGCCGGCTACCACAGCCGGCGCGCCCGCGAACGCGGCTACACGGTCGTCGAGATCGACCGCAACGACTACATCGACGCCATCCACGACATCAACACCTCCATCGACCAGCGCCAGGGCCGGCCGATGGACCCGGCGTACGCCACCAGGACCACGCACTACGACAGCGTCGACGGCCTGCGCCACTACGGCGTGCTCGACAAGGATGGCCGGCTGGTCGCCTACGGCGATGTCGGCGTGTATGGCGACTTCGCCGCCACCGACCGCCTGCTCGGCTACAAGAACAACGACGGCGTCATGTACCTTCTGCTGGCCGACATCGCCTGCCGCCTGATCGATGACGGCCGCCTCAATTACCTGATGTACGACACCTATCTGGGCGCGCTGCCGGGCTTGCGCAATTTTAAGAAAAAGCTCGGCTTCCAGCCGTACCGTATCCGCTACTCCATCTGCTGAGGATTTCATGATCAATAAACTCGCCAATCAATGCAAGCTGGTGCTCGACGTGGTCAGGCTGCCGGTCGCCAAGCTGTGTTTCGACACCAGTTTCAACCCCGACGATGTCAGGGAAACGCACCGGCGTTTCACCAGTCCCCATCCGAAATACAAGGTGTTCGGCTACAAGCAGCTGGGCGTGGCCCTGATCGACCTGCGCCGCCTGGACGGGCCGGTCGCCTACCTCGACAGCATCACCGGGCAGCGCGGCGCCGCCAGCTACGTCACCAAGGCGCGCCGGCGCGGCTACTCGCTGGCGCAGATCGACCGCAACGACTACATCGACGCCATCCACGAGATCAACACCAGCATGGCCAGCCGGCAAGGCCGGCCGATGGACGCGAACTACCGGGAAAAGAAATCGCACTTCGAGACGCAAAGCCACTACCGCTACTACGGGGTGTTCAGCAAGCAAGGCAAGCTGATGGCCTACTGCAACATCGGACGCTACGGCAACTTCGCCGCCTTCTCGCAACTGATCGGCTACCGCAACAACGACGGCGTCATGCACCTGCTGGTGACCGACATCGTCAGCCTGTTGTTACGGGAGCTGCACGACGGCCACGGGCCGGAGTTTTTAATGTACGACACCTTCTTCGGCGCGCAACCCGGAATGCGGCAATTCAAGACCATGCTCGGCTTCACCCCCTACCGCGTCCGCTACAGCCTGCGATGACCATGCGCACCGTCCTCAATCGCCTCTACAGCGACTATCTGATGCCATCGCGTCTGCGCCACTACGAGGCGCTGCTGCAACACGCGCGCCACCAAGGCTACCGGCAGACCTCGGTGCGCGCATGGCTGGCGTCGTTGCGGGGCGGACGGGCCGGCGGCGGCCGGGTGCTGGTGCACCGCCACGACATCGACACCGACCTGTCGACCGCGCGCCGCATGTTCGCGCTGGAGCAAAAACACGGCGTGCGCGCCAGCTACTATTTCCGCCTGTCGACGCTCGATTTCGGCCTGATGCGCGAGATCGAACGCTATGGCAGCGAAGCCAGCTATCACTACGAGGAGATCGCCACCTACGCCAAGCGGGCCCACCTGAAGGACCCGGCCCAGGTGCGCGCGCGCATGGACGCCATCCGCGCCGATTTCGAGCGCAATTTCCGCCACATCGAGCAACAGCTGGGCAGCAAGCTGCACACGGTGGCCAGCCATGGCGATTTCGCCAACCGGCGCCTGGGCATGATCAACCACGAGCTGCTGGAGGACGCCGCGCTGCGCGCGCGCTGCGGCATCGCCTGTGAAAGCTACGACCGGGAACTGCTGTCGAGTTTTGACCTGTACATCAGCGACCGCCCGTATCCGCAGTATTTCCACCCGATGCCGCCGCAGCAGGCGCTGGGGGCCTACCGCCGCATCTACCTGCTGACCCATCCGGCGCAATGGCACACCAACTGGACCGCCAGCAGCGGCCACAACCTGCGGCGCCTGGTCGAGGACTGGCGCTGGTGAGGACCGCCGGCACGGCGGCGTGGCGTAGCGCCGCGCGGACAACTTGATCAAGCAACGGGGCAACAACGAGGGCAACGCCGATGAACATACTGCTGATTAACCACTACGCCGGCTCGGTGCGGCACGGCATGGAGTACCGGCCGTACTACCTGGCGCGCGAATGGGTGCGCGCCGGCCACCGGGTGCGCATCGTGGCCTCCTCCAGCTCGCACCTGCGGGCCCGCGCGCCCGAGCTCAACGGCCGTCCGGTGTTCGACGAAACCATCGACGGCATCGACTACCGCTGGCATGCCACACCGGCCTACCGCGGCAACGGCCTGGGGCGCGCCGCCAACATGGCGGCCTTCGTCGGCGCCTTATACCGCAGCGCGACGCGCCTGGCGCACAACTTCCAGCCCGACCTGGTGATCGCCTCGAGCACCTATCCGGCCGACATCTGGCCGGCGCGCCGCATCGCCGCGCTGGCCGGCGCGCGCCTGGCCTTCGAGGTGCACGACTTGTGGCCGCTGTCGCCGATGGAGCTGGGCGGCATGCCGGCCTGGCACCCGTTCATCGTGCTGATGCAGGCGGCCGAAGACTACGCCTACCGCCACGCCGACACCGTCATCTCGATCCTGCCCAAGGCCGGCGCCCACATGGCCGGGCGCGGCATGGCGCCGCACAAGCTGCACGTGGTGCCCAACGGCGTCGACCTCGATGAATGGGACCTGCCGCCGGTACCGCTGCCGGCGCCGGCGGCGGACCTGCTGGCCGACCTGCGCCGCCAGGGCCGCCTGGTGGTCGGCTACGCCGGCAGCCACGGCCTGGCCAACGCGCTCGACACGCTGATCGACGCCGCCGCGCTGCTGCAGGGCCGGCCGCTGGCGTTCGTGCTGGCCGGCGCCGGCCCCGACAAGCCGGCGCTGCAGCGCAAGGCCATCGCCGCCGGCCTGCGCGACGTCCACTTCCTCGACCCGCTGGCCAAGCGCCACATGCCGGCGCTGCTGCGCTGCTTCGACATCGCCTACCTCGGCTGGCGGCGCCAGCCGCTGTACCGCTACGGCATCTCCCCCAACAAGCTGGGCGACTACATGATGGCGGCCCGCCCCATCCTCCACGCGGTCGAGGCGGCCAATGATCCGGTGGCCGAGGCCGGATGCGGCCTGAGCCTGGCGCCGGACGATCCGGCCGCGCTGGCCGCCGCCATCGCGGCGCTGGCGGCCATGCCGGCGGCGCGGCGCCACGAACTGGGCCGGCGCGGCGCCCGCTACGCCCGTGCCAACCTCAACTACGCGCTGCTGGCGGACCGTTTCCTGGCCGCCTGCGCCGCGCCGCCGCACTGACACCCCACCAAGGAGAAATCATGCCCTCATCACGCTTGCCGCTGGAAGCGGCGTCCCGTTTGCTGTCGGTGCCGGTGCCGGCGACTTCGCCGCCAGCCGAATTCCTGCCATTCGCCGTGCCCGACCTGGGCGACGAGGAAGCCGGCGCGGTGCTCGAGTGCCTGCGTTCGGGCTGGATCACCACCGGTGCCGTCAGCCGCCGTTTCGAGCAGGCGTTCGCCGGCTTCCTCGGCGACGGCGTCAGCGGCGTCGCCGTCAACTCGGCCACCGCCGGCCTGCACCTGGCGCTCGAAGCGCTGGGCATCGGCCCCGGCGACGAGGTGATCGTGCCGACCATGACCTTCACCGCCACCGCCGAAGTGGTGCGCTACCTGGGCGCCGAGCCGGTGCTGGTCGATGTCGACGCCACCACCCTGTGCATCTGCCCGCACGCCATCGCCGCCGCCATCACGCCGCGCACCCGCGCCATCGTGCCGGTCCACTACGCCGGCCTGGCCTGCGATATGGACGCCATCCTGGCGCTGGCCCGGCGCCACGGCCTGCGCGTGGTCGAGGACGCCGCGCACGCCTTTCCCACGCTCTACAAGGGCCGCGCCGTCGGCACCCTCGACAGCGACGCCACCGTGTTCAGCTTCTACGCCAACAAGACCATCACCACCGGCGAGGGCGGCATGGTGGTCTGCCGCGACCCGGCACTGCTGCGGCGGGTGCGCGTCATGCGCCTGCACGGCATCAGCGAGGATGCCTTCGACCGCTACACCTCGCGCCGTCCGGCGTGGTTCTACCAGGTCGTCGCGCCCGGCTACAAATACAATATGACCGACATCGCGGCGGCCATCGGCTGCCAGCAGTTGCGCAAGATCGGGCAGTTCCTGGCGCGCCGGCAGCAACTCGCGGCGCGCTACGCCGATCGCCTGCACGGCTTGCCGCTGCGCCTGCCGCCGGACGCCGACGCCCAGGCGGGCGGCCAGCACGCCTGGCACCTCTATCCGGTGCGGTTGACGGCGCAGGCGCCGCTGGCGCGCGACCGGCTGATCGAGCTGCTTGCCGAACGCGGCATCGGCACCAGCGTGCACTACATTCCGCTACACCGCCAGCCGTACTGGCGCGAGCGCTACCAGTTGCGGCCCGAGCGCTTTCCAAACGCCGAGGCCAGCTATCACGCCCTGCTGACGCTGCCGCTATACACGCGCATGAGCGACGCCGACCAGGCGCGCGTGATCGCCACTTTAACGGAGCTGCTATGTTACTGAAACGCGTGTTCGATTTCTTCGCCGCGCTGGTGGGCCTGTTGCTGCTGGCACCGCTGATGCTGGCACTGGCGGCGTGGATCAGGCTCGACTCGGCCGGGCCGGTGCTGTATCGCCAACGCCGGGTCGGCCGCAACGGCGTGCCGTTCCGCATCGTCAAGTTCCGCACGATGCACACGTCGGCCGAGGACGCCGGTCTGCTGTCGCTGGCCGACGACGCCCGCGCCACCGGCGCCGGCCGGCTGCTGCGCCGGCACAAGCTCGACGAGTTGCCGCAACTGCTCAACGTGCTGCGCGGCGAGATGAGCCTGGTCGGGCCGCGCCCCGAGGTGCCGCGCTATGTCGAGCACTATCCGCCGGCGGTGCGCGACATCGTGCTGTCGGTGCCGCCGGGCATCACGGACTGGGCCGCGATCCATTTCCGCGACGAGGGCGAAATCCTGCGCCGCGCGGCCGATCCGGAGCGGACCTACCTGCAGCAGGTGCTGCCGGTCAAACTGGACTATTACGTGCGCTATGTACGCCAGCGCAGCCTGCTCACCGACGTGCGCATCCTGCTGCACACGGTTGGCGCGCTGTTGTCGGGGCGGCCCGCCGCGCCGGCCCACGCCGCTGTCGAGACCGGCAACGAGCGGCATGCGGACGTGACGGTGGCGACGACGGCGGCGATCCAGACGCAGTCGAAGGCGCAGGCGAGCGCACAGGCGGCCACGCCGACCGCCGCGCGCCGCGGCTGGCCACGGCTGCGGCTGCTCAAGGAAAGCCGGCCCGGACCGCACGACTGGCAGTCGCCGCTGATCTCGCTGCTGCGCGGCCTGGCGGCGCTGCAGGTGGCCGCCGCCCATCTGCGGGCGCAGGTCTTCCCCGGCCTGAGCACCTTGCAGGAGCCGTCGCTGTGGTATCTGGGACTGTCGTTCCTGTCCGGCTTCGCGCACCAGGCGGTGGTGGTGTTCTTCGTGCTGAGCGGCTGGCTGGTCGGCGGTAGCCTGCTCGACCGTGTCGGCAAGCCCCATGCGCTGCGCGACTACGCGATCGACCGCGTCACGCGCCTGTGGATCGTGTTGCTGCCGGCGTTCTTGCTGACGCTGCTGCTGGGCCTGGCCACCGGCGAGCTGGATGCGGGGCGACCCAGCCTGGCCGATCCAAGCCCGTGGTCGCTGACCACCTTGCTGGGCAATCTGGCCGGCGTGCAAACGATGGCGGTGCCCGCCTTCGGCGGCAACTTCCCCTTGTGGAGCCTGGCCTACGAGACATGGTACTACGCGCTGTTCCCGCTGATGGTGCTGGCGGTGCGCCCCGGCAACGCGCGCTGGCGCCTGGCCGCCGCCGTTGCCGCGGTGGCGCTGGCGTTCTGTCTCAGCGCCGGCATCGTGCTGTATTTCCTGGTGTGGTTGATGGGCGCGGCCGCCTCGCGCGTGCGGATCGATGCGGGGCGGGTCCAGCGCTACGCCGGCTGGCTGCTGTTCGGCGCGCTGGCCGTGGTCTTGCGCCTGCGGGGGCAGGACGGCGATGTCGACGGCCAATCGCTGGCGCCGGATCTGCTGTATAGCGGGGTATTCCTGTGGTGTCTGTGCGGCGCGGGACGCCGCGATCCGGCGGCGATGCGGCCGCTGGTGACGGCCGGCGCCTTCCTGGCCGGTTTTTCATTTACGCTCTATGTGCTGCATGTGCCGCTGCTGCGGATGTTGTGGACCTACCGCGGCGGCGCGTTGCTGTCGACCGACGATCCGGCCAGCATGGCGGTGTTTGCCGCCATGCTGGCCATCGTCGTCTCGCTCTCCTATCTGATCCATCTGCCGTTCGAGGCGCAGACGGCCAGACTGCGCCGGTTCGTCAAGCAATTCCTGCCGGGCAGGGCCGGCAGTAAATTGCGGACGCCGGCGGCGAGCGAACCCGGCTAGAGGCCGGTGGGCGGCCACTTCAACGGCCGCCATGCCACTGGCTTACTTGTACGCACCGATGCTCACCGGCTGCAGCGCCGTGCCGTCGATATCGTACGCCGGCGCGTAGGTGGTGATACCGGCGCCTTTCGCGGGCGAGGTATTGCGCAGGTGCAGGTCGGGTGATCCGGTACGGGTGTACGAGGCGAACTGCGGATCGGCGCTGACCGTGCCACTGGCTACCAGGCCGTTACGCAAACTGAAGTTGTAATTGGTGTTTTGGTACACCAGATTGTTGCGGTAGGTGTTGTGGGTACCCGTCGCGCCCTGTTCAGAAATGCCGTAGCGGTTGTCGTAGACGATGTTGTTGACCACGTGGGTGTTGTCCGCGCCCGCGCTGCTATGGTAGAAGTCGCCACCGCCGACAATGATGCCGATGCCCGAATTGGTCACCGTGTTGTTGGCGATGATGACGTTGGTGGCGTCGTGCCACAAGTGGATCGCCCCCTGCGAGACGCGGTGGACGACGTTGCCGACCACGCTGCCCGAGGTGCTCACGTAAATGCCGTGCACATGGCTGCAACCGGCGGGGCCGATGTCGTAGACGAAGTTGTTGATGACATCGCCCTTGACGCCGTTGTAGTACGAGTCCACGCCGATGGCCGAACCGCCGGTGCTGTCGCAAGCGATATTCTGGGCGATGTGGTGCACGCGGTTGTTGCGGATGACATCGTAGGAGCCGCCGTTGTAGATGCCGCTGCGCCACTTGGTGCCGCTCTGGTACGCGCTGCCGTCGATCTCGAAACCGTTGATCTCGACATAGTTGCCGCGGTTGTCCCAGCCTACGTCGCTAGCCGAGTTTGCCGCCGGTACGATCTTCGCGCCCCACTTGGTGGTGGAGACGTAATAGATGCGTCCGCTAGCGGTGCCGTTGGCGTTGGTCCTGAAGCCGCCCGCATAGTTGCCAGGTGCGACGTGCACGGTGGTGTTCGGCGCGGCCAGCGCGGCGGCGCGCGCGATGGTCTTCAGCGGCGAACCCTGCGCGCCCGAATTGCTGTCGGAGCCGCTGGTCGACACGTACAGATGGTTGGCGGTGGCCGGCGTCGGCGACGGGGTTGGCGTCGGGGTTGGCGTCGGGGTAGGCGTTGGCGTCGGCGTCGGCGTGGCGCCGGCGTACTCGTAGGCGCCCACGTCGTCGGCGGCGCCGGACGGACGGGCCCTGCCCTCGAAGTCGCGCGGCGGCGCATCGACCGCCAGGCCCTTGTCGATCGCCGGCGAACCCGCGCGCAAGTGGTAGTCGCCGCCGCCCGTGCGCACGTAGTTGACGAACTGCGGCGCGGCCGCGATGGTCGCCACCGCCACGCCCTTGAGGAGCAGATAGCCTTGGGATGACTGCTGGAACATCAGGTTATTCGCATAGGTGTTGTGTGAGCCGATGTTGCCCTGTTCGACCACGCCATAGACGGTGTCGTACACGATATTGTTGGTGACGCGGGAATTATCCCCCGCCGTCGTCGCGTGATAGTAGTCGCCGCTGCCCACCACCACGCCGATGTTGGCCGCGAAGATGGTGTTGTTGACGACATCGACGCCCGAAGCGTCGTGCCACAAGCGCACCGCCGCGTCCGAGATGCCGTAGATGATATTGTTCTTGACATCCGTGCCTGCGCTGTTGACATAGACACCGTACATGGTGCGGCAACCACTGGCGCCGATGTCGTGCACCATATTTTCGCGGATGTCATGCGTGGTGCCATTAAAATAGCTGTCGGCGCCGATGCCGCCGCCGGACGCGCAAGCGCTGCGCCCGATGTGGTGCACGCGGTTGCCGTACACGCCGCCAAATGCGCCGCCGGTGTAGATGCCGGTGCTCCAGACCGTGCCGGCGCGCGGCGTGCTGCCGTCGACGTCGAAGCCGGAAATGTCGACATAGTTGCCGCGGTTATCCCACGCCGATGCCGTGCTGGAAGTGGCCGGCGGCACGATCTTCGCCCCCCACTTGCTGTCCGATACATATTTGATGCGCGCGGTGGCCGTGCCGCTTGCGCTGGTGACGAAGCCGCCGGCGTAGGTGCCGGGCGCCACGTGCACCGTGGTGCCGGGCGTGGCCGCTTGCGCCGCCCTGGCGATGGTCAAAAACGGCGCCGCTTTGGTGCCGGGGTTGCTGTCTGAACCTGTGGTTGAAACATAGAGCTCGGGGGCGGCTGCAGCGCCGTTATAGGTGACGCTGGCGGCCAGTACTGGCGCTTGCGCGGCCGTGGCGGCTTGCCTTCCCTCGTCGGCGCCGGTGCCGCCGCCGCAAGCGGCCAGCAGCATCGCGCACGCGCCCAGACCGATGGTCGTGGTGCTCGTCTTGGACAGGTAATTGACAGAATGGTTCATCAAGCTTTCCTCGTTCATGAAGTGAATGAGGAAGGTTTGATTTGAATCAAATTCTTTAGTTCAATGCTTTTAGAAAAAAATTCTGTAAAGACTTTTTTGCAACGCTAAAGAAGGGCCAGTAAACACCGCAAAGCACGGCGACAGCACCAAGCACGAAGCAGCGTGCCCAGCGGCGCCGCACTGCCAGCGCGCTGCCCGCGCGTCAGGCGTCGTTGAACACCACGCCGTGCGGCGCGATGCCGGCCTGGTTGAGCCGTTTGACGGCACTGTTGAGCTGACTTTCGGTGGTCACGCCGGCACGCGTGACCAGGAACACGGTGCCGGCGTGGGCGCCGACCACCAGCGCGTCGGCCGCCTCCATCACCGGCGGCGCCGTCATCAATACCACGTCATAACGGGCGCACAGCGACTCGAGCAGGCTCGACAGATGGCGGTGTTGCAGCAGCTCCGTCTGCTGCGCCAGCACGCTGCCGCAAGGAATGAAATCAAGATGATCCGCCACGCCGTGGCGCACCGCCATGTGCGGTTGCAGCGCGCCGGCCAGGCACTCGGCCAGGCCGCCCGAGCGCTCGATGCCGAAATACTCATGCAGTCGGCCGTCGCGCAGGTCGGCGTCGATCAGCAAGGTGCGCTTGCCGCCCGACGCCATCAGCAACGCCAGGTTGACCGACACGAACGAGGCGCCCACCCGCCGCGTCGGCCCCAGGCAGCTGACCACGTTGTTGCGGCTGTGCGGCAACACGAATTGCAGCGCGGCGCGAAACGCCCGCAGGCTCTCGGCGGCGGCGTCGTCCGGCGCCGCCTGCGCCAACAACAGCGGCGCCCGCTTGCGCGCCTGGCGCCGCAGGCGGTCCTGGCTGCGGCTGTGCGGAATGGTGGCGTGCACGGTGCGCGCGCCAAGCATCGCCTCGATCCGCTCGGGGTCGTCGATGCCGCCACCCACGGCCTTGCTGGCAAAGGCCAGCAGCACACCGAGAAACACGCCGGTGGCCATGCCCAGCACCACGATCAGCGGGCGGTTCGGCTTGAGCGGGCGCTCCGGCGCCACCGGCATGTCGATCATGCGCACGTTGCCGACGCGTCCCACCGCCACCAGGCGCAACTGCTGCGCCGTGTTCAGCAGCTCGGTGTACAGGTCGGTGCCGACCTTGACGTCGCGCGCCAGCCGCGCCTGTTCCTGCTCGACCAGCGGCAGGCGCTTGATGCGCGCCTCAAGCCCGTCGATCTCGCGCGCGGTCTCGCGGCTTTGCTGGTTCAGCGCCTGCAACAGCGGATGCTCGTCGGTGTAGCGTCCGAGCAGCTCGGCGCGCTTTTGCGCCAGCGTGCTGCGCCGCGTCTGCGCCGCCGCCAAGGTGTCGAGCGCGATGCGCACCTCCTGTTCCAGGTTGACGGTGGCATGGCTGCTGCGGTAGCCGTTGTAGCTGGCCTCGGCGGTTTCGAGCTGGTGGCGCAGCACCGGCAACTGGCGGTCGAGGAAGGCCAGCGTCTTTTGCGCCTCCTCGGTGCGCCGCGCCAGGTTTTGCCGCATGTATTCGCTGCCGATCTCGGCCAGCGTGGCGTACACCTGCTGCGGCGCCGGCCCGTGCAGCTTGACTTCGATCACGCCCGATTGCTTGCCCTGTTCGGCGATCTGCAACGAGCGCTGGACCTGCTCGAGCGCGGCCAGGCGCGAGCTGCGGCGCAGCATGAAGCGCGCGCCCGGGTTGCCGCGCAGCCGCGTCACCACCAGGTCGATGGGCCCGTCGGCGCCGGCGGCGTGCGCGGGCCGCCCCGTCTCCCCCTCCAGCACCGGGCGCCGCTTGCTGTCGCTGAGCCGGTAGCGACCGCCGCCGAGCGCGGTGATGGTGAAGTCCTGGTTGTACATGGCGTCCGGCACGTCGAAGCTGGCGACGTCGATTTTCTCGCCGCCCCACACATAGCCGCCGCTGCCGAACAGGCCCGGCTCGGACAAGCGGCTGCCGCGACGCGCCGCGATCCACTCGCCGCCCAGCGGAAAATAGCGCGGCCGGGCGTCGATGTACAGACGCAGGGTGTCGACCGCGCGCGCCACCACCAGGCGCGAGTGCAACAGCTCCATCTCGGCGATCGCCGCCTTTTTGGTCTCGAACAGCGATGACACGTCGTTGAGGATGTTCTTCGACGCGTTCGGGCTGTCCTCCTCCACGTGCAGCAGCATGTTGGCCTCGTACACCGGGCGCGCGGCCAGCGCGTAGGCCAGCGCGGCCAGCGTGCACAGCGCGGCCACGCCGACAATCAGCCAGCGCCGCGACAGCAGCGTCTGGAAGTACGCGCGCCAGGCCAGCGCGCCGGGGTCCGGCTCGGGCGGCGGTTCGACCCGCTCGATCAGCTGGGTCGGCGCGGCGATGCCGCGCAGCGAGCGCAGTTGCGGCGGGTTGTCGTAAGCTTCGTTCATGGTGGGCCTATGGTCTGGTGGTGGCGCCGACAACGGACGACAGCTCGCCCGGGAAAAGCTGGCTGATGGCGCGGTGCCAGTTGGCCAGCGGCGAGGCGGCCACGTACACGACATCCTTGGCGCGCAGCTCGAAGCGCTCGGCCAGCGCCAGCGCGCGCGACGGCCGGGCGTCGAGCCGGTACACGCGCGGCCCCTGCGCCGTCTGGCGCACCACGTACACCTGGCCGGCGTCGCCGCTTTGCGGATTGATGCCACCAACCTCGCCGAGCGCCTCGTTCAGCGTCAGCCGGCCGTCGTGCATGGTTAGCGAGCGCGGCTGGAGCACCTCGCCGCCGACAAACACCTTGCTCTCGTCGCGCGGCGGCACCCGCACGATGTCGCCGTTGACCAGCATCACGGCGGCGGCGTGGCGGCCGTCGCGCAGCGCGCGGATCAGGTCGACCTGGTGGCGCCGCCCCGCGCGCTCGACGGTGATGCGGCTCTGGTCGGCGTTGGGCAGCACGCCGCCGGCGCGGTTGATCGCCTCGAGCAGGGTCATCGGAATATCGTTGACCATTTGCAGGCCCGGGGTGCGCACCTCGCCGTCGATGTAGACGCGCTGGCTGCGGTAGGCCTGCACGCTGAGCGTGACGCGCGGGTCGCGGAAATAACGCGCCAGGCGCCGGGTCAGCAAGGCGCTGGCCTGCTCTCGAGTCAGCCCGGCGAAATCCATCGTGCCGGCGAACGGAAACTGCAGCTTGCCCTGCTGGTCGATGACGAAACTGGCCGCCGGCGGCCCCAGACCGGCGCCGTCGACGCCCTGGTCGCGCGCGACCGCGCCGGTCAGCTCCGGATGATCCCACAAGGTGATCGCCAGCACGTCGCCGACGCCCAGGATATAGGTATACACGCCCGGCTCGGTGAGCGCCAGGCCGCCCAGGTCCTGGGTGGCCGCCGGCGGGTTGTCGCGCCGCTCGGCGTCGAGCCACTGCTCGGTAATGGGAATGACCTCGGCGTCCTCCGGCGCGGGAGCGCTGTGCAGGCTGGTGGCGCAGCCTGCCAGCAGCGGCAGCGCCAGCAGCAGCGCCAGCGCGGAGGACAGTGCCGCTGGGGCGAACCGGGTAGCGGTGGCGGTAGCGGTGGCGGTGGCGGTAGCGGATTGTGTGACGGTGTGCATGACGGCCTCCAAAAGCTCAACCAGAGTAGATCGCGTCCCGCAAGCCAGCCTTGTGGCACATCAAACGCGCGTCGGAGCGGCAAGTGAACCCTGGGCGCCTTTGCATATATGTCATCGATCAATTATAATCACGAATGATTCTTATTAAGATCTGATCGCGACAAGCGTTCACTTCGTCACCCACCGTCCCACAGCCAGGCAGCGCGATTCCCCAGCCAGTGACACCAATTCACTCAAGGAGTTCCGCATGCCCCGTCACCTTCCCCTGCGTCCGCTGCTGCTGGCGCTGTCGCTGGTCCATTCCGCCACCGCCGTGGCCGCCACAGCCACAGATGCCGGCGTCGATACCGAGTCGGCCGCCGAGCCGACCATGGCGGTGGTCACGGTGACCGGCGCCGCCGGCGACGACAGCTATACGGCCGGCCGCACCCGTTCGGCCGGCAAACTCGACCTGTCGCTGCGCGAGACGCCGCAATCGGTGTCGGTGGTGACCCGCGCACTGATGGACGACTTCAAGCTCAACAACATAAACGACGTGCTGGCAACGACCACCGGCGTCACCGTCGAACGCGTCGAAACCAGCCGCACCTATTACACCGCGCGCGGCTTCGACATCGTCAACTTCCAATACGACGGCGTCGGCACGCCGCTGGTGTTCGGCAATATCGCCGGCAACCTCGACACCGGGCTGTACGAGCGCATCGACATCGTGCGCGGCGCCAACGGCCTGATGAGTTCGACCGGCAACCCGTCCGCCACCGTCAACTTCATCCGCAAGCGCCCGACGGCGGAGACGGCGGCCAGCGCCAGCGTCACGCTCGGCTCGTGGAACCAGCGCCGTGTCGAGGGCGACGTCAGCACCAAGCTCAACGAAAGCGGCAGCGTCAGCGGCCGCGCGGTCGTGATCCGCCAGGAAAGCGACTCCTACCTGGACCGCTACGAACCGCGCAAGACGGTCGGCTACGCCGTCATCGACGCCCACCTGGGCGCCAGCACCCTGTTGACGCTCGGCCATACCTACGAAACCAATCGCGGCAAGGGCGTGATGTGGGGCGCCTTGCCGCTGTTCTACACCGACGGCAGCCCGACCGACTACCCGGTCTCGGCCAGCACATCGGCCGACTGGTCGCGCTGGGACACCGTCACCAACAGCAGCTTCGCCGAACTGGGCCACGATCTGGGCGGCGGCTGGCGCGTGCAATCGACGCTCAATTACATCACCTACCGCTCGGATTCGGCGCTGGAATATGTCTACGGCACGCCCGACAAGGTCACCGGCGACGGCCTGTTCGCCTACCCGTCACGCTACGGCGCGCGCCAGCGCCAGACCTTGCTGGACGTGTCGGTCGACGGCAAGTTCAACCTCGGTGGCCGCCGGCACGACCTGAGCTTCGGCTACAGCTGGTCCAGATCGACCTTGCGCGACGAGTCGCTGTACGGGCGCGGCATCGGCGATCCGCTGCCCGGCAACAGCGCCTTCGACGGCAGCCTGCCGCTGCCGCTGTTCGACGCCGCGGTTGACGGCAGCAGCTACGAGGACCGCCGCAACACCGTCTACGCCGCCGCCCGCTTCAACCTGGCCGACGACTGGAAGCTGCTGACCGGCGTCAACAGCACGCGCGCCAGCAGCAGCGGCGTCTCCTACGGCACCAGCAAACAGCGCTCGGCCAGCAAGAGCACGCCTTACGTGGGCCTGGTTTACGACATCAACCGCCACCTGTCGGCCTACGCCAGCCACACGGCCATTTTCAATCCGCAAAGCGAAACCGATGCCAGCGGCAACACCCTGGCGCCGGTCGAAGGCAAGACCACCGAGGCCGGGCTGAAAAGCGCGTTCTACAACGGCAAGCTGAATATCTCGGGGGCGGTCTTCAAGACCAAACAGGACAACACCGCCGAGCAGGCCGGCTCTATCGGCGGCAAGAACTGGTATCGGGGGCTGAACGCGGAATCGCAGGGTGTCGAATTCGACCTGGCCGGCGAGCTGGCCAAGGGCTGGCAGGCCAGCGCCGGCGTCACGCGGCTGTCGATCCACGGCGACCAGGAACAGATCGTCAAGACCTACATTCCGCGCACCACGGTCAAGCTCAACACCACCTACCGCTTGCCGGCGCTGCCGGCGCTCAAGGTCGGCACCACCTTGGCGTGGCAAAGCGCCATCGACACCGACCAGGGCGGCGGCATCAAGACCACGCAAGCCAGCTACGCGCTGCTGGGCCTGATGGCGCGCTACGACATCGACAAGCATCTGAGCCTGTCGGTCAACCTCAACAACCTGACCGACAAGAAATACCTGACCAGCCTGTATTGGACGCAAAGCCTGTATGGCGCGCCGCGCAATGGCAGCGCGACGTTGACGTGGAGCTGGTAAGTGCGGCGGGCGGCGGGCCGGCCTAGGCGGCGACGTGGCTGCGCCGCGTCGGCGGCGGCACGCCGGTCGAACGCAGCAGCAACGCCGCGAGGTGCTCGGGCCGCAGCGGTTCGCTGAACAGATAGCCCTGCATCTCGTCGCAGCCATTGGCGCGCAGGAAGCCGCGCTGCTGCTCGGTTTCGACACCCTCGGCGATCACGCGCAGCTTGAGCCGGTGCGCCAGGCCGATGATGGAGCTGGCGATGGCCTGGTCGCCGGCGCTGTGGGCCAGGTCGCGCACGAAGGACTTGTCGATCTTGAGGGTACTGATCGGGAACGACTTGAGCGCCGACAGGCTCGAATAGCCGGTGCCGAAATCGTCGATCGACAGCGCCACGCCCATGCCGCGCAACTGTTCCATCTTGGCCAGCGCGCGCGCCAGGTCGCGCATGATCACGCCCTCGGTCACCTCCAGCTCCAGCCAGCGCGGCGCCATGTCGCTGTCGGCCAGCGCCAGCGCCACGCGCTCGACCAGCCGTGCTTCCTCGAACTGGCGCGGCGAGACGTTGACCGAAATGCACAGCGGCGGCAGGCCGGCGCGCTGCCAGGCGCGGTTCTGCATGCACGCTTCGCGCAGCACCCATTCGCCCAGCGCGACGATCATGCCGCTCTCCTCGGCCAGCGGGATGAAGCGGTCGGGCCCGATCACGCCATGCTCCGGATGCTCCCAGCGCACCAGCGCCTCGACGCCGAAGATGCGGCCGGTGCGCAAATCCACCTTGGGCTGGTACACCAGGCGGAACTGCCGATGCTCCAGCGCCTGGCGCATGCCCTCGAGCAGCACCAGCTTTTGTTCGATCTCGGCGTTCATTTCGTGCGCGTAGAACTGGCAGTTGTTCTTGCCCAGCTCCTTGGCGCGGTACATCGCCGCGTCGGCGTGCATCAGCAAGGTTTCAGCGTCGGCGCCGTCGGTGGGATGGACCGCCACGCCGATGCTGCAACTGACCTGCACCTGCTGCCCGCCGACGCTGATCGGTTGCAGCACCGCCTGGCGCACCCGTTCCAGCACCGCCGCCGCGCCGTCCCCGCCTGCCCCAGACTGCGACTCGCGCAAGATCAGCACGAATTCGTCGCCGCCGAAGCGGCCCACGGTGTCGCCCGGACGCAGGCAGTCGGCCATGCGCCCGGCGACCACCTTGAGCAGCGCGTCGCCGGCGTTATGACCGAGGCCGTCGTTGACCAGTTTAAATCCATCGAGATCGATGAAGGCCACCAGCACGCTGGCAGCGGCGCCGCTGCCATCTTCGCCGCGGGCTGCGGCCAGCGTCAGCTCCAGCCGCTCGGTGATCAGGATGCGGTTCGGCAGCCCGGTCAGCGTGTCGTGGTGGGCCAGGTGCTGCATGCGTTCCTCGGCCAGCTTGCGCTCGGTGATATCGCGCACGATCGCCACCACGCCGCCTTCGACCGGCACCACCTGCTGATGCAGCCAGTGCGCGCTCAGTTCGGGAATATTGTTTTCCCACTCCTGCTCGTGCACGCCGCCGGCCTGCGTCACGCGCACCAGGTCGGCGAACATGCCGTTCTCACGCGCGATCGGCACCAGCCGCAACAACGTTGTGCGGCACAGGCGCTCGCGGCTCACGCCGGTGAACTGCGCGGCGCGGCTGTTGGCGTCGACGATGCTGAAGTCGACGATCGTGCCGGCTGCGTCGCGGATTTCGCGCATGACAAAGAAAGCGTCCAGGCTGGCCGCCGACGCCGCCGCGTAGGTTTCCTGCGCGCGCCGCACCCGGGCGCGGTGGCGCGCGCCCTGCCACGACCACAGCCACAGCAGGCCGGTGGCGATCGCCAGCGCCACGCTGGCCGCGCCGGCTTGCCACAGGATCTCGCGGCGCCTGCGCTCGAACTCCACCATCTGCTCATGCTCGTCGAGGCCGGCGACGGCCTTGAGTGCCACGCCGTGCAGTTCGCTAACGCCGCTGAAGCGCCTCACGCCGTCCTGCGGGTCGGGCAGCGCGACCGCCTGCGGGCGCGGTGAGATTGCCGCAGTGGCCGCAGTGGCCGGCGCGATCGGCGCGATCGGCGCCGCCATGCGCTGGCCGAACGTCACCTTGTCGCCGACGCGCAGCGCGCGCACCACGCCGTCCGTGCCGATCAGGCCCAGCATGCCGCGCTCGCCCATGCGGCTGCGCTCATAACCGCTGGTGAAATAGGCGGGATCGGTTTCAACGATGACGACGCCGGCGAAATTACCCTTCTCGTCGTCGAGCCGGCGCGTGAAATGCAGATGCCAGTCGCTCTTCGCGAGATCGCGCGTGGGCTCGCCGACAAAGGTCGCGCCGCTGTCGCGTTCCTGATGGAAGGTGAAGTAGCGCTGGTTGGCGACCGATATCGCGGCCGCCTTCGGGCTGCTGGCGACCGTCATGCCGTCGCGGTCGACGATGCTGACGGCAAACACCAGGCCCGATGGCAGCAAGCCCTCGCGGCCCAGTTCGGGCAGCGCCCCCAGCGGCCCGCGCCGCTCGACCGCGTACTTGAGCACGCGCAGCGTTTGATCGATGCCGTCCAGCCCGCGCGCCACCTGCGCCTCGTAAGTGCCCAGCACTTCGCGCAGCGTGTCGGCGGCGGCCTCGCGCGCGCGCCCGCGTTCGACGTCGATCTCGTGCAGCGACAGCAGCCAGATCGCCACCAGCAGCAGCAACGCGAACAGCGGCAGCGAGATATGCGTGTCGAGCCCGCGGCGCAGCCAGCGCATGCGCGGGCTGTCGCCGGTCCTGGATAGCGTCATGGCCGCACCTCCAGCACCTTGACGCTGGCATCTAGCGCGGCGCGGTCGATGTAGCCGATCATGGCCGGGTTGTCGGCCACCATGCGGCGCACTGCCGCACTGTTGCGCAGTTCGCGCGGCGGCTGGCCGCGTCCGGTGAACACCATCTTGCTCCAGTAAGCCTTCATCAGCGCCGGCGAGCGGTCCGCCACGTGCAGGTAGAACGCGTCGCGCAGCGCGCTGCCGGGCGGCAGGTCGAGCGGCACCGCCGCCGCGCCGTCGGGAAAGCGGTCGGTTTGCGCCAGGAAGATGGCTGCCACCTGCCGGTAGCGCAACGCCGACAGCGGATTGCGGGCCGAGACGACGATCACCGGCTCGTGCTGGCCGGCGTCGGCGGCGAACGCCGACGCAGCGGCGATCAGCAAGGCTGGCAACGTGAATACTAATATGATCAGGGAACGCAGGGTCCGCAAACGAAGCGCGGACAAGAGTAACAATGGATCGGTCATGCGGAATTCCTAGTCTGTGTTCCAGATGGTACGTTGACGGCGTGATCGCCAGCACACAGGGTCCGGGCGCAACGGCGCCAGCGACCGCAGACGGGCGTCTGTTCTTCAGAATGGGAATGGTGGTAATGTCGCCACGCGGCAGGTGCCGCCACCAGAAAACTTCCTCACAGCAACTTTAGATGAAGTGAAGCAATATACCAAAGATTCTATCCAAAAACCACATTAATTTTTTAGTAGAACAACATCAATAGTATTACTTACACAACATTCGTCAGCATCTGCATTAACTTCTCGACACTGAACGGTTTGAGCAGCAATTGCGCCCCCTCGAGCGGGAAGCGCGGGTGTTGACCGCTGGCGAAGATAATGCGCAGACCGGGCCGCAATGCGCGGGCGCGCGCCGCCAGCACCTCCCCCGACACATCCGGCAACGAAATATCGGTGATCATGACGTCCACCACGTCTCGCTCCAACAACACCAGGGCGCTCGCCGCGTCCCCGGCCGGCAGCACCGTATGACCCAGCAGTTCGAGCAGCTCGGTGGTGGTTTCGCGCAGTTCCTGCTCGTCCTCCACCAGCACGATGCGCAAACCGGCTGCCGACGCCGTTCCCGGGGCGTCGATGGCGGCAGCCACGGCACCCGCCGGCGGCTGCGCCGCCAATTGGGACTGATGCTGGCGGTTGGCCAGCACATGGCGCACCTTGCGCGCCAGCGCCTCGCGGCTGTAAGGCTTGCCCAGCAAATCGACGCCGGCGTCGAGCCGGCCGCCATGCACGATCGCGTTTTCCGTATAGCCGGACGTGAACAGCACCGCGATGCCGGGTAGCCGCTCGCGCGCCTTGCGCGCCAGCTCGGGGCTGCGCAGCGCGCCCGGCATCACCACGTCGGTGAACAGCAGGTCGATTGGCAGGCCGCTGTCGATGATGCTCAGCGCACTGGCGGCGTCGTTCGCCTTGAGCACGCGGTAACCGAGCTCGCTCAGCATTTCAACCACGGTGGCGCGCACGCCGTCGTCGTCCTCGGCCACCAGGATGGTCTCCTGGCCGCCCACCACCGCGCGCATTTCCACCGGCGCCGGCGCGTCCTCGACATCCATGGAACGCGGCAGGTACAGTTTGACCGTGGTGCCGCTCCCCTGTTCGCTGTAGATCTTCACGTGGCCGCCCGACTGCCGCGCGAAGCCGTACACCATCGACAATCCCAGGCCGCTGCCCTTGCCTTCCGGTTTGGTCGAGAAGAACGGATCGAACGCCTGCGCCAGCACCTCGGGGCTCATGCCGCTGCCGGTGTCGCTGATGGCGATCATCACGTACTGGCCCGCCGCCAGTTCGGGGTGGGTGGCGGCGTACTGGTCGTCCAGCAGCGCGTTCCCCACCTCGATGGTCAGCTTGCCGACGCCGTCCATCGCGTCGCGCGCGTTGATGCACAGGTTGAGCACCGCGTTCTCCACCTGCGCGGTGTCGATCAGGGTGTTCCACAAGCCGCCGGAGATCACCGTCTCGACCTCGATCTCCTCGCCCAGCGTGCGGCGCAGCATGTCCTCCATGCCGGCGATGAAGCGGCCGATCTTGACCACCCTCGGGTCGAGCGCCTGGCGCCGGCCGAACGCCAGCAGGTAGCTGGCCAGCTTGGCGCCGCGCGTGACGCCCGCCAGCGCGTGCTCGAGGCGCTTCTCGGCGCGCGCGTTGCCCTTGACGTCTGCGCCGAGCAGTTGCAGGTTGCCGGAAATGACCTGCAGCAGATTATTGAAGTCGTGCGCCACGCCGCCGGTCAGCTTGCCGATCGCTTCCATCTTCTGCGACTGCTGCAGCGCCGCCGCCGTGCGGCGCATTTCGTCCGCCGCCGCCCGTTCGGCCGTCATGTCGCGCCCCACCGCGTGCACGAAACGTTCGTCCGGCACCGCCGTCCATGACAGGACCGCGTGGCCGCCGCCCTTGCGCAGCGTGCGGTTCTCGAACTTGAAGGTATGCAGGCCCTCTGCCAGCGAGGCCATCTCCGCCACCGACGCGGCCATGTCGTCCGGATGTATCAGCTTGTAGAGCGAGGTGCCGATCACCTCCGTTTCCTCCCATCCGAGCAGGCGGGTGAAGGCCGGATTGATCGCGACCACCCAGCCGTCCAGCGTCACCACCAGCATCACGTCGGTGGAATAGCGCCACATGCGGTCGCGTTCCGCGGTGCGCTCGGCCACCTGTTGCTGCAGCTTGTAGGCGGTCGACTTCTGGTCCTCGATATCGGTGCTGGTGCCAACCCAGCGCTGCACCACGCCATGGTCGTCGATGATGGGCAAGGCGCGTACCAAATGCCAGCGGTAGATGCCGTCGGCGCGGCGGATGCGGTACTCGGTCTCGAAGGTCCGGCCGGTCGCCACCGCGACGATCCACGCATCGCTGGCCGCCGGCAGATCCTCCGGATGAACAATTTCGGCCCAGCGGTTGTCGTTCAATTCGCCGTGCCGGGTGCCGGAATAGCGGTACACCTGGTCGTTGAACCAATCCAGGCCGCCGTCGGCGTTGGCCTGCCAGACCTGGCTCGGGATCGTCTGCGACAAGGTGCGGAAGGTGTTCTCGCTGGCGCGCAGCAGGTTTTCGGCAATGACGCGGTCGGTCACGTCGGCGCCCTGCACGAAGATGCCCCACACCGCGCCGCCGGTGTCGCGCAGCGGCTGATAAACGAAATCGAGGAAGCGCTCGCGCGCCGGGCGGTCGCCGACGGCGGCCAGGAAAAACGGCACGGCGGTGCCGGACCAGGTTTCGCCGGACACGTACAGGCTATCGAGCAGGCCGACGAAACCCTGGCTGTTCGCCTCGGGCAGCGCCTCGCGCACCGGCAGGCCGAGCACCTGTCGCTGGCCAACCAGCTCCATGTAGGCCGGATTGGCCGAGGTGAATACGTGGTCGGGACCGGAGAGCATCGCCATGAACCCGGGCGCCTGCTCGAACATGATGCGCATCCGTTCGGCCTCGTTGCGCACCCGGCGCTCGGCCTTGACCTTGTCGGTGGTCTCGATCACCAGCACCATCACGCCCACCGGCCTGCCAGCTTCGTCGAGCACCGGCGAATAGTCCAGGTCCATCCAGATCCGTTCCGGCCCGCCGTTGCGGTTGACGGTCAGCTCCTGGTCCTTGTAGACCAGGGTTTGGCCGGACAGGCCGACCTTGATCACATGGTCGTTGAAGTCGGCGATCTCGGGCCAGGCCTCGCGCACATTGGCGCCCAGCGACATCGGATGGCGGCCGCCGGCAAACACCGCGTAGCAGTCGTTGTAGATCATTACCCCCTGCTCGCGCATCAGCAGCACGATCGGCAAGGTCGAGCGCAGCACCAGCGCCACCGTCGTCCTGAGCGACTGCGGCCAGGCGTCGATGGGGCCGAGCGCGGTCTTGCTCCAGTCGCGGGAAGCAATGATCTGCGCAACCTGGCCGCCGCCGTTCAAAAAGGGATAAGTCACTGTGTCCGGAAAATAAATGTTGTCCGGAGATTATAGTTTGTCCTGTACATAAAAAGGCGGCACACACGCGAATACGGTATTGCCAATGAAATAAAATACCGATATAGTGCGAATAAGAATCATTAGCATTAGAGAGCCGCATGGATATCCCTCAAGAGTTGCGCAAGCTCGGCCTCAAGGCCACCCTGCCCCGTCTGCGCATCCTGCAATTATTCCAGGAATCGAAAAGCAAACATTTGAACGCCGATGACGTCTATCGCTTGCTGCACGACGAAAACATCGACATGGGCCTGGCCACCGTGTACCGGGTGCTGATGCAGTTCGCCGACGCCGGCATCCTGATCCGCCGGCACTTCGAGTCGGTCGCGTCGGTGTTCGAGCTCAACGAAGGCGGCCACCACGACCACCTGATCTGCACCAACTGCGGCAAGATGGAGGAATTCCTCGACGCCGAGATCGAGGCCAGGCAGGAGGCCGTGGCCAGGGAGCGCAACTTCGTGCTGCACGAGCACTCGCTGTCGCTGTACGGTTTTTGCGGCGACTGCGCCGACAACATCAGCCCGATGGCGGCAAGGAAGCTGCGGCGTTCCTGAGGCAGCCCAGCAGCTCGCTGGCGTCGAACGGCTTACTCAAAAAACAGGCGGCGCCGCCCTGCAGCGCGCGCTTGCGCAAGGCCGCCTCGGGAAACGCGGTCATCAGGATCAGCGGCAAGCTATTGCCCTGGCGGCGCAGCTGTTCCAACAGCTCGATGCCGCTCATGCCGGGCATCTGCAGATCGGTGATCACGCAATGAAACTGGTCGAGCGCGGCCCCGCCGGCGCCCAGCAAGGCCTGCGCCGAATCGTAGGCCTGCGCCGTGTAGCCGTACGAGCGCAGCAGGCTGCTCAGCCCGACGCGCACCGCGTCGTCGTCGTCGACGATGGCGATATTGCAAAAATGTGGTTCCGGATCAGACACTGGTACTCCCATGTTCGAACGGCGTCTCGCGGCCGTCCTGCGCATGGTAGAACAATACACCCGGGCTGCCGGCGGCGAAATCATACGAGGGTATAGGTCGGCGCCGCGATCGATGTGGGCGGACCTGGCACCGGGGGTCACGCCAGGCCGAGCGCCTCGGCCATGCGCACCAGGTCGGCGAAGGTCTTGGCTTGCATCTTGCGCATGGCATTGCCGCGATGGATCTTGACGGTGATCTCGCTGGTGCCCACCTCGCCGGCGATCTGCTTGTTCATCAGGCCGCGCGCGGCCAGCGCCATGATTTCGCGCTCGCGCGGCGTCAGGCTCGCATACCGCGCGCTCAACTCATGCAGCGCGCCGTCGCGCCGGCGCCGCGCCTGGTCGGCCCGCAGCGCGGCGTCGATCGCGTCGAGCAGCTCCTGGTCGCCGAACGGCTTGGCCAGGAAATCGATGGCGCCGGCCTTCATCGCCCGCACCGACATCGGAATGTCGCCATGGCCGGTCATGAAGATGATCGGCAGCGCCACGCCGTCACGCCGCAGGTCGGCCTGGAAATCGAGGCCGCTGACGCCCTGCAGGCGCACGTCGAGCAGCAGGCAGCTGGTGATGTCGGCGCGCGGTTCGGCCAGGAACTCGGCAACCGACGCGAAAGCGGCGATCCGCATGCCGACCGACCGCAGAAGGCTGGAAATGGCGTCGCGCAGCGGCGCTTCGTCGTCGACGATGTAGACCAGCGTCTCGGAATGGTCGATCGGGTGCCTCGGGTCAAGCGGGTCGGTCTGGTTCATACGCTGGCATGGAGAAGGAGATGGTGGCGCCGGCCAAAGGGCTGGGCGGCGCCGGCTGGCCCACCCAAATGCGGCCGCCGTGGGTTTCGATGATGGACCGGCAGATCGGCAATCCCATGCCCATGCCGTCTTCCTTGGTGCTGTAGAACGCTTCGAACAGACGTGGCACGGCGTCGGCGGCGATGCCGGGGCCGGAATCGCTCACACTCAGCAGCGGCTTGCCGTCGGCGCCAAGGCCGGTTTGCAGCATCAGCAGCGCCTGTCCCGGCACGCAGGCGGCCATCGCCTGGCTGGCGTTCATCAGCAGGTTGATGATCACCTGCTGCAGCTGTACGCGGTCGCCGCACACGGGCGGCAGCTGCGGCGCCAGGTCCAGCGTCAGCGCCACGCGATGGCTATTGAGTTCGCGCCGCACCAGGTCCACGCTTTCCTCGGCCACGGCGTTCAGGTCGAGCACCGCGTGTTGCGGATCGCTGCGGCGCGCCAGCGCGCGTATGCGCTTGATCACGCCGGTGGCGCGGCCGCTCGCCTCCAGGATGCTGGCGACCGTGGCGCGCGCCTCGGCCAGGTCGGGCTGCGGACGGTTCATCCAGCGCAGACAGGCCTCGGCGTTGGTGGAAATGGCCGCCAGCGGCTGATTGACCTCATGCGCGATGGAGGCCGCCAGTTCGCCCAGCATCGTCACCCGGGTGGCGTGCGCCAGCTGCACCTGGGCACTGTGCAGCGCCTGTTCGGCCAGCACCGCCTCCGTGACGTCGGTCACCGCCCCCAGATATTCGCAGGCGCCTTGCTTGTCGTAGCGCGGCTCGGCCAGCACGTGCACATATTTTAATTGGCCGTCAGGCAGCAGCAGCCGGTGGCGCACGTCGATCACACCCTCGGCGCCGAGCGCCCGCGTCATCGCCGCATGCACCAGCGCGCGGTCGTCCGGCGCGCTGCGCTCGAGCACCCGCGCCACCGTCGGCGCCACATCGAGCGGGTAGCCGAAAATACGTGCCGCTTCGTCGGACCAGTACATGGCGCCATCGGGCGCCTTGAAACTGAAACTGCCGGTCTTGCTGATGCGCTGGGTGCCGGCCAGGAAAGCCTCGCTGCGGCGCAGCGCGTGCTCGCGCGCCAGCAGCGCGTTGGTGGCGCTCTGTCCGCGCAGCGCCAGGAACGCGGTGATGCCGATGGCCAGCAGGCCGACCAGCATGCGACCCGCGGCGGCGCCGGAGAACACCACGGTATGGGTCAGCAGGTAGGAGGCCACCGTCAAGGTCAGGCAGATGCCGGTGACCAGCAGCACGCCGCGCCGCTGCCACACGCTGGCCGACAGCAGCACCACCACCACGTACATCACGGCCACCGCCATGTCCAGCGGCGTGAAGGTATCCACCGCGAAGATCAACAACGTCAGGCAGATCAACAAACCAGACAACCAGGGAGTGCTCGGTACCCGAAACATGCTGTCCTTATAATTAATGAAATGGCCAATCCCTCCAATTATAGAGGGGATCGCGCCGCCCGCATCCTATACTCAGGATAGGTTTTCATCAACCAGGCAATGCGCGAGGACGCGGGCGGCCGCGCGCTTCCGCGTGGGCTAATCCGCAGTGCCCGACACCGCGCCCTTCCTCAGTAAGCCATCGAGCGTCATCAGGTCGACCGGCTTGGTGAAATGATTGTCGAAGCCCGCTTCGGCCGCGCGCCGGCGGTCGCTGTCCTGGCCGTAGCCGGTGACGGCGATCAGGCGCAAGGGCCGCTGGCCGGCCTGCTGGCGCAAACGCTGCGCCAGTTCGTAGCCGTCCATGCCGGGCAGGCCGATATCGAGCAGGCAGACGTCGGGACGCAGCCTGCCTTCACTGGCCAGCGCCTCCGGCGCGCCGAACATCACGTGCACCTCGTAGCCCAGCAGTTCGAGCGCCTCGCCGACGGCCTGCGCCGCGTCCTCGTTGTCGTCGACTACCATCACCTTCAATCCCGGCCTGGCTGGTGTCGAAGGGGCCTGGCGCGCGGCCGGCGACAACACCGCCGCGCGGGGCGCATCGAAGACCTGATCCAGTGCCGGCATGCGGACGGTAAACGTGCTGCCCAGTCCCACGCCATCGCTGCGCGCGCTGATGCTGCCACCGTGCAGCGCCATCATGCTCTTTGCAATCGTCAGGCCCAGGCCAAGACCGCCGCGCGAACGGCTCAACGCCTGCCGTTCCTGCACGAACAGGTCGAACACCGATGCCAGCATGTCGGGGGCGATGCCAATGCCGTTGTCGCGCACCGCCACCACCGCATCGGTACCTTCGCGCCAGGCCTGCACGCTCAGGCGGCCCTGCGGTTCCGTATATTTGGCGGCGTTGGTGAGCAGGTTTGCCAGCACTTGCGCGCAGCGTCCCGGATCGGCCATCACCGCCAGTCCGGAGACCGGCACCTGCACGTCAAGTACATGGCGCTTTTCCTCGATCAGCGGGCTGGCCGTTTCAATCGCGCGCGCCACCACTTCGGCGATCTCCACCGATTGCCGCCGCAACTGGATCTTGCCCTCGGCGACACGCGAGACATCGAGCAAATCGTCGACCAGCGCCACCAGATGTTTGGTCTGGCGCTCGATGACGGCGCGCTCGTTGAGCGCGTAGTCGCCGCCGCGCAGGCGCATCAATTGGAGCGCGGTGACGATGGGTGCGAGCGGATTGCGCAATTCGTGGCCCAGCATCGCCAGGAATTCGTCTTTTGCGCGATTGGCCGCATCGGCGGTGCGCTTGGCGTTGGCCAGCTCGGTCACTTCAAACGCCACCATGGCCACGCCCTCGGTCCGGCCGCCCTCGTCGATCAACGGCTGGCAGACGAAATCGAAACAGCAGTCGGCCAGCGCATCGTCCTGGTCGCGGCGGAACCGCACCGCCACCGAACGCCCCACGTAGGGCTGGCCGCCGGCCAGCACCCCGTCCAGCAATTCGAAAATGCCCTGCCCCTCCAGCTCCGGGAAGGCCTGCCGTATCGGCAGGCCGACCAGCGTGCGCGGTCCGACCATCTCCTGGTAGCAGGCATTGGCCTGTTCGAACACGTGCTCCGGTCCGCGCAGGATGGCGATCGCCACCGGCGCCTGGCTGAAGATGCTCTGCGTGCGGCGCGCCACGGCCGCCTCCACCATCCGGGCTTGGCGGCGCAAACGCAGCACCTCGATGCGCGTGACCAGATCATGGCTGGAAAAAGGTTTGACGAGATAGTCGTCGGCGCCGGCCTGCAACCCTTCCAGCCGCGCCTCCTCGCCGGCGCGCGCCGACAACAGCATGACCGGAATATCGCGCGTGGCCGCATCGCCGCGCAGCGCCGCCAACAGGCCGAAGCCGTCCAGCTCCGGCATCATCACATCGGAGAGGACGATATCGGGCATCTGGCGCCGCACCGCGTCCAGCGCTTGCCGGCCGTTGTTGCACACTTCGACATGCCAAACGCTACTCAGCAAGCGCCGCAGATAATCGCGCATGTCGGCGTTGTCGTCGACGATCAGCAAACGGCCATGGCGCGCAAGCGGTGCGTGGTCGGCGTCCGCAGGCGGTTGCGCCGACGGTATCCAGCCCTCCGCCTCGGCCACATACGATTGCACCGCCGTCGGTTGCCACGTCTCCAGCGGCTGCTCGCGCACGTGTGCCGGATTCAGATGCGCACTGCCAAGCGGGATCTCGACGGCGAACACCGTCCCTTGTCCAGGCGCGCTGTCGACGCCGATCGCGCCGCCGTGCAGCGCCACCAGGTCGTGCACCAGCGCCAGGCCGATGCCCGAGCCCTCGTGCGTACGCGAACGCGCCCCTTCCACGCGGTGGAAGCGCTCGAACAGATGCGGCAACTGGTCGGTCGGGATGCCGGTGCCGGTGTCGCTCACGGTCAAGCGCGCGCTGGTCCCCGCCTGCTGCAGCGCGATGGCGATGTGGCCTTCGAAAGTGAACTTGAAGGCATTCGACAGCAGGTTGAGGACGATCTTCTCCCACAGGCCCGGATCCACGTACACCGGCCACGCCAGCGGCGCGCAGTCGACCACCAGCCGCATGCCGGCGCCCTCGATGGCCGAGCGGAAGCTGCTGGCCAGATCGGCGGTCAGCGCCGCCAGATCGGTGGGCGTAAAGTTCGCCTGGGCGCGGCCGGCCTGCACGCGCGAGAATTCGAGCAGCGTGTTGACCAGCTTTTGCAGCCGCAGGCCGTTGCGGCGCATCAGCTCCATGCGCGCGCGCTGCGCCGGAGGCAACGGCGCGGCGCTGTCGCGCAACGCATCCTCCATGGGACCGAGCAGCAGTGTGAGCGGGGTGCGGAACTCGTGGCTGACATTGCTGAAGAACTGGGTCTTGGTCCGATCGAGTTCCGCCAGCATTTCGGCATGCAGGCGCTCCTCCTCGGCGGCGCGCGCCTGCTGGATGGCGTTACCGACCTGGATCGCGATCAATTCCAGAAAGCTGTGGTAATCGGCGTCGAGCCGGCGCGCCGCGCTCACGCCCAACACCAGCGCGCCGATGGTTTGCTGTGTGCCCGCGCCCATCAACGGCAGCACCAGGGCCTCGCGGATGGGCTGATTGGCCAGGCCCGGCGGGAACGGGGATTGCGCCTCCCGCTCCGGCGAGCGCCGCAGCGCCACGACGCGGCTGGTGGCATCGGCGATGACCTGGTCGACCGGGAAGAATGGCTGACGCGGAAGATCGGGATGCGTGGCCTGCGCCAGCGTGGCCGCGCCGCCTGAGTCGCCCGCATCTCCTGACGCCAGGTACAGCATCGCAAACGGCACATCGTCCGGGTTTTTCCCGATACTGGCCATCGCCGCAGCGCAGGCGCCGCTCACGGTTTTTTCCTGCAGCACGCGGGTGCTCATGTCCGACAGGGTACGCAGGCGGCGCGCGTTCAGGTGCTTGGCGGTGACGTCCAGATTGGGGCAGAACAGCCCCGCCACGTTGCCCGATTCATCGCGCACCGGACTATAGGAAAACGAATAGAACGTCTCTTCGAGAAAATCGCCGCGGCTCATGAACAAGCGCACGTCATCGGCCAGCGTGGCCTCGCCATGCTCGAACACGCGGTCGGCCAGCGGACCGCAGATATCCCATATCTCGGCCCACACCTGCGCCGCCGGACGTCCCAGCGCCCACGGATGCTTGGCCATGCTGAGGACACCGATGTAGGCGTCGTTATACAGGAAAGTAGCCTGCTCGCCCCACCCTATCCACATCGGCTGGCGGGAGCTGAGCATGAGGCTGACGACCGTCTTGAGGCTGTGCGGCCAATCCTCGATCGGCCCCAATGGCGTGTGCGCCCAGTCGAACGCCAAAATCTGCGCACCCAATTCTCCCGGCGCGGTGAGAAAGCGCGCGGCCGGCAGCTGGGGCAATGCCGGTAGGTTCATAAAAGCCTCGTTCAATTACAGAATAACAATATTGGTGAGCGTATCATTAATTCTGTAACGGCGGAGTCTGATTGAAACGGCGCCAGTCGCGGCCTGCCCTCCCGTCAGCGTCGGCGTCAGCGCTGCACGTACAAACGCGCGCCGAACACCGGCCCCGCCGTGTGACCCGGCTCCGGCTCGAAACGGACCACGATGCTGGTCTTTCCGCTGGTTAATTTCTCCGGCAGCACGTAGTCGCGGTCGATAAACTCGCCCGGATGGCTGCCATCGAGCTTGACGCGCGCCACCCGTTCGCCGTCGATGCTGATGTGGAAATCGCGGTTGCGCTCCTCGCCCCAATAACTGGCCTGCAGCACCAGTTGTCCCGGACCGCATTTCATGCGGAAGCTGAAGTAACCGCCGGTGCGGGCGTCGCGGCCCATGCGGCCACGATACGACACCGGATACGAGATATCCGATTGCAGGTCGTGGTCGCGCTCCGGCTGCATTTCGCCCAGGTGCATGACGTCGATCGAACGGTCGGCCAAATCCTTCAGGCGCGCCTCCTCTTTCCTGAACGCGGCTTCCGAAGTCGCCCATTCCTGCTCGTTGTAGGCATTGAAGTACACCGCCGCGCGGCGGTCGTACTGCGCGAAGAACGGCGTGAACTTCATATCGCCCGGCCGCCCGCTGCCGACCGTGCGGTACACCGCCTTCACCTTGTCGGCTTCCTTGAACGAGGCGAGGATGTTGGCGCCGACCAGCGCCGGCGCCAGGCCGTCGAATGGCTTGTCGGCCGCGCCCAGGTCCGCGGCCAGCACCATCGGCCCGCGCAGCAGCGCCACCACCTTGTCGTTGCCGGCCGCCGATTCCAGCCGCAGGTCCAGCGGCAAGGTCAAACGCACGCTGTCGCCCGCGCGCCAACGGCGCCGCACGAACAGATAGCCCTTGTCCTTGCTGGCCGCATGCGGCTTGCCGTTGACCAGGAGGGTATGGCCGGAAGCCCACGCCGGGATGCGCAAGGCCAGCGTGTAGAAGCGCTGGCCGGCCAGGCGTTTGACCTTGATGTCGATATCGCTCTCGAACGGATAGCGCGTCGTCATTTCCAGCGTGGCCGCCGCGTGGCGCCACTTCACCAGCGAAGGAATGTACAGGTTGACGAACAGCGTGTCGCGGTTCTCCCAATAGATCGAGTCGCCGTGCTTGGAGTGGCTCTCGATACCGGACAAAACGCAGCACCAGAAATCGTTCTCCTCGCTGGAATATTCGCGCGCCACACCCGACATCAGCGGCGTCATATAGGTGAACATGCCGGTGCGCGGATTCTGATGCGCCATGATGTGGTTCAGGTGCGTGCGCTCGTAGTAGTCGAAGTAGGCGGCGTCCGGCGACCAGCTATACAGGTGGCGCGTCATCTTCAGCATGTTGTAGCTGCAGCAGGCTTCGCAGGTCTGTTCGGTGATGTGGGCGGCGATGGTGTCGGGCCCGGAGAAATATTCGCGGTCGCCGTTGCCGCCGATGACGTAGCTGTGGTGGTCCGTCACCGTCTTCCAGAAGAACTTGACGGTGTCGGCGTCGCTCTGGCGGCCTTTGAGCTCATACAGGCGCGCCAACCCGATCAACTTGGGGATCTGCGTGTTCGAGTGCAGGTTGGCCAGTTCGTCGCGGCCTTCGGCCAGTGGCGCCAGCGCCTTGTGGTGATACAGGCGTCGCGCCAGCGTCAGCCAGCGCTCGTCGTTGGTGCGCGCGTACAGCTCCGCGAAGCTCTCGTTGATGCCGCCATGTTCGCACGCCAGCACCAGCTGCAGCTGGTCGTCGTTCAAGGCGTCGAAGACCTTGGCCATGTAGCCGGCCAGTCCCGCGGCCACCTGCAGCGCCTGCGTATTGCCGGCGTAGGTTTGGGCATCGAACAAGCCGGCGAATACCTTGTGCCAGTTATACAGCGGTACCCAGCAGCCATTCAGGTCGAATCCGGCCGAGCGGATGTCGCCGCGCATAATCTCGGGGAATATCTCCTTGCCGTCGACCACCTGGCCGTCTTTGCGCTTGCGCATGAAGCCACCGATATAGCCGTCGCCTTGCGCCTTTTGCACGCGCGCCAGCTCGGTGACGATGTAGTCGATGCGCGGCTTGAGCGCCGGCAGTCCGCTCTGCGCGTGCATCAGCGACAGCGCCGACAGGTAGTGGCCCAGCCCTTCCCCGGCGATGGTGTCGGCCTCCCACCCTCCGTAGATCTTGCCCTTGACCGGCAGGCCAGCGAACAGATGGTAGTTGTGCAGGAAACGGTCGGCGCTCAGGCGCAGCAGGTAGGACTGGTTGGCCTGCAGCGCGTCGGCGTAGAAGGAAGGCAGCAGGCGCACGTCCGACAGCGGCACCGCCGTGGCCGATGATGGCGTGGAAGGCGCGTCGGTTGCAACGGCGCTGGCGGCGGTGGCGGCATTCGCCTTGGCGCTCCATCCGGATATCAGCCCCAGACTGGCGGCGCCTTGCAGTATCAATCGACGGTGACGGAACGGTGACGAGGCGCGCATGGTTGTCCTGAATAGAAGATGTAGCCAATAATATACGCTGGACGGCGGTTTGCGTCTTGCGCGGGCAAATCACAAAGAATGACGAAATCCGCACAACGGTCGGGCGCCCGCGTTGCGCTTATTTGTGCACGTCCCGGGCCGCCTGCAGGGAAAGCCGGACGCCGCCGCCCCCGCGCCGTCACGTATAATCGAGTCGCGCCAACGCCGCTGCGACTTGCATCGGCTTCCCCAACCAGACCAATGACACTGCGACTGACACCCTGATGCGATCCGTGCTTCATCCCGCACGCGCCGTGGCGCTGGCCTTCCTGATGGCGATCGCCTTCGGCACCGCGCTATTGATGCTGCCGTTCTCCCAGGCGGGCGGCCAGCACGCGTCCCTGCTGGTCGCGTTCTTCACCTCGGTGTCCGCCGTCTGCGTGACCGGCATGACGATCGTCGACACCGGCACCTACTGGTCAGGTTTCGGCCAGGGCGTCATCATGGCGCTGTTCCAGTTCGGCGGCTTCGGCATGATGACCGCCGCCACCTTGCTTGGACTGCTGGTCAACAATTCCCCCCGCCTGCGCACCAAATTAATCAGCCAGATGGAGACCCGCACGCTTGGCCTCGGCGATGTCACCAGCGTGGCCCGCCTGGTGCTGGTTGTCACCTTCACGTCCGAGCTGCTGATCGCCGCCTTGCTCACCCTGCGCATGCATTTCGCCTACGATTTACCCTGGGCGCAGGCCATGTGGAGCGGCGCCTTCCACGCCGTGTCGGCGTTCAGCAACGCCGGCTTCTCAATCCACGCCGACAGCGTGACCCGCTACGCCGGCGACGCGCTGATCCTGGCGCCGCTGATGATCGCCATCGTCGCCGGCGGCGTCGGCTTCCCGGTGCTGCACGACCTGCGCCTCAAGCTGCGCGATCCGCGCCACTGGTCGATGCACACCAAGCTCACACTGCTCGGCACCGCCGTGCTGCTGGTCCTCGGCTTCCTCGGCGTGCTGCTGTTCGAGTGGCACAACCAGCGCACGCTCGGGGCCATGGGCCTGGGCGACAAACTGCTGTCGGCGTCGTTCATGTCGGTGGCCGCGCGCACGGCCGGCTTCAACGCCGTCGACATCGGCGCGCTGACGCCCGAATCGTGGGCGCTGCACTACTTCCTGATGTTCGTCGGCGGCGGCAGCGCCAGTACCGCCGGCGGCGTCAAGGTCGGCACCGTCGTCATCCTCGCGCTGCTGGTGATCGCCGAGGTGCGAGGCTTCCGCGACACCGAAGCGTTCGGGCGCCGCCTCGGCGCGTCGGCGCAGCGCCAGGCCATCACGGTGGTGGTGCTGGGCTGCGGCATGGTCGCCCTGGGCACGCTGGTGCTGCTGCACGTCTCGGCCTTCCCGACCGACCAGATTATTTTCGAGGTGGTGGCGGCGTTCGGCACAGCCGGCCTGTCGACCGGCATCACCCCCGCCCTGCCGCCGAGCGGCCAACTGACCCTGGCCTTGCTGATGTTCCTGGGCCGGGTCGGCACCGTCACGCTGGCGGCGTCGCTGGTACTGGGCGAACGGCGCCTGCCCTATCGTTATCCCGAGGAGCATCCAATTGTTGGGTAAAATTTTCACGGAACAGATCTCATTCCCGAACAGCGACAACATCGTCGTGGTCGGCCTTGGCCGCTTTGGCGGCGCCGTCGCCGAGGCCCTGATGCGGATGGGCCACGACGTCATGGGCATCGACCGCGACACGGAACTGGTGCAGCTGTGGGCCGACAAACTGACCCACGCGGTGCAGGCCGATTCCACCAACGAGGATGTGATGCGCCAGCTCGGCGTGGCTGAATTCTCGCACGCGATCGTCGGCATCGGCACCGACCTCGCCGCCAGCCTGATGTCGCTGATGGTGCTGACGGAGCTGGGCATCAAGGATATCTGGGTCAAGGCGCTGACGCCGGAGCACGGCCAGATCGCCAAACGCGTCGGCGCCCACCACATCGTCTATCCGGAGGCCGACATGGGCGCGCGGGTGGCGCATCTGATCACCGGCCGCATGATGGACTACATCGAATTCGACGACGGCTTCGCCATCGCCAAGATCCGCGCGCCGGAGATGACGCACGATATGACCTTGGCGCAGTCGCACGTGCGCGAAAAGTTCGGCGTCACGGTGGTCGGCGTCAAGCGCCCCGGCGAGGACTTCCAGCACGCCCTGCCCGACACCCGGGTGTTGCCTGCCGACATACTGATCGTCTCCGGCGCCACGCGCAAGATCGAGCAATTTGCCAGCAGCGCACGCAAACGCTGAATAATTCGCAGAAGACTTCACAAGCAGACAATCCTGAATCAAAAAAGCTATCGATTTCATCAATATAATTGATTTTGATAATAGTGGCGCAAGCGTTAAGGTTTGCTTTCACACATCAAAACGGAGATAACCATGAAATCGACCCAGCTCGTCTGCCGCCTGGCCGCAATGGCTTTGACGGCAGTGGCCGGCATTGGCGGCGCCGCCGCCCAGAACGGCGCCGCCCCAGCCACCTCCACCTCTGCCGCCTCCGGCACCGTCATGACACGCGACAATGGCGCGCCCATCGGCGACAACCAGAATTCCCAGACGGCCGGGCCCAACGGCCCGGTCCTGCTGCAGGACGTCCAGTTGATCCAGAAACTGCAGCGCTTCGACCGCGAGCGCCAGCCCGAGCGCGTGGTGCATGCGCGCGGCACCGGCGCCCACGGCGTCTTCATCGCCAGCAAGGACATCTCCAGCCTGACGCGCGCGGCCGTCTTCAAGCCGGGCGAGGAAACGCCGGTGTTCGTGCGCTTCTCCAGCGTCATCCACGGCAATCACTCGCCGGAAACCCTGCGCGACCCGCGCGGCTTCGCCACCAAGTTCTACAGCAAGGAAGGCAACTGGGATCTGGTGGGCAACAACCTGCCGGTGTTCTTCATCCGCGACGCCATCAAGTTTCCGGACATGGTCCACTCGCTCAAGCCGTCGCCGGACAGCAACGTGCAAGACCCGAACCGCTTCTTCGACTTCTTCTCGCACCAGCCGGAATCGACCCACATGCTGACCCGCGTGTACTCCGACCAGGGCACGCCGGCGAGCTACCGCGAAATGGACGGCAACAGCGTGCACGCGTATAAATTCGTCAACGCCAAGGGGCAGGTCAACTACGTCAAGTTCCACTGGAAGTCGCTGCAGGGCGAAAGAACGCTGACCGCCAAGGAGGCGTCGGCGATGCAGGGCCGCGACTTCAACCACATGACGGGCGACCTGATCGCCGCCATCAAAGAGGGCCGCTTCCCGAAATGGGATCTGTACGTGCAGGTGATGACGCCGGAACAGCTGGCCAAGCTGGACTTCAACGGGCTTGACGCCACCAAGATCTGGCCGGCCAGCGTGCCGGAGACCAAGGTCGGC